>Ga0080003_1001169_pt1 | contig 14510 bp, 20 predicted proteins | sample JossMetagenome_FD_69206 | JGI IMG/M metagenome (GOLD analysis project Ga0080003, IMG submission 69206) | Hot spring microbial communities from Joseph's Coat, Yellowstone National Park, USA - JC2_E (SPADES assembly) (version 2) | ecosystem: Environmental > Aquatic > Thermal springs > Hot (42-90C)... | reverse complement strand
GCAATTGCTAATTGCTCACTATTGCTTAGGATAGGCAAAAAGATAGAATCAACATAGTGAGCTACTACATCACTTTCTGCACATTTTGTTCCTCTGCTCTTTATGTATGCTGTAAATCGGTTTAGTCTATCCTCTATCCCCAATCTCTTAGACCCATATCTTATGAATTCCCTGGCTATTTCCTCTACGGAAATTGACATACATGCCTAATTAGCACTGAGTGTTTTATTTTTTATCTTTGTTATGTACTTACCCCTGCTGATGTGGTCATTGATGTAGATGCACTGGCAATTACGGTTTGAATTTGTGTTGTACTCATTGTGGTTGATGCTTGGATTATCACAATTGAAATCTTGGCTGTTTGCCTGGTTACCAACTGGCTCATATTACATGTTATTCCCTTATTTAGAGGACTTACAAAAGTGCTCATGATAAAGAGATTTTGATTTTTCCTTTTTTATGTATTACCCTACCCCTGCTGATGTAGTCATTGATGTAGATGCTTTTACATAAACAACGCTTATGCTTGGAATAGACATAGAAGTGCTTATTTCTATGTAAAAAACACTTGCCTGTCCTATGAGTGCAGGTAGGAGTATTGTTTGTTTAATATAACTGAGTATTTTGTCTATTGATTGTAGTGCCTTGGTTACTGTGTTCCAGTCCTGTGCTGTCATGAGGTCCATGATTGTTTTCTTAGTGAGTGTATTAACAGCATTGATTAGGTCAGTACTGCCTGGTATTATGCTCAATGATGTGGTCATGACATTAGTAACATATGTGTTAAGGACATTATAAGCCATGTTTACATAATCAACCAAGGCATTGAAATAATCATGCAGGACAGGTTTCCCTGATTGTGGTGATGGTAAAGCCAGTAACTCATTGGCTACATTGGTCATTTGTGTCATTAACTCATTAGCCAGTAATTGGTTATTTTGAGATATTGATTGGATAAGCAATCCTAGGTAGCACATTTGGTAGGCAATGCATGTGTACCTATCTGTCCACAGGTTTGGCTGGATTAAATCACCAGGGCAGTGTAGTGTTAGTGTAACATTGCCTGAGAATTGTGATAGGGTAAATGATACATCACTGCATGTTACTAGTGGTAGTGGTATTCCCATGGCTTATCACGTTAGTTACATGTTGGTTGTGAGGTTTGTTCCAGCAATACCCTCACGTAGCTGTAATTCTCTGACCTTAGGTATATCTGGCTTGCATCACAAATGTCAATACTAAATGATTGACCTGGGAATATTGGGAAATGCTGACCCGTTGGACCACCAACATAAACAACATATGCTGTGTCCTGTGTTACATAGAGCACAGCACGTTTTATACTGACTGAGGTTGGTGATAAAGGCTGGGCTTGCTGTAACACAGGCAGTACATATGAATTCAGGGCTGATGGACTTACATAAGCCCTAATCTTAGACAAAGTTTGCTGTACCTGTGCCTCAGTATTCTGTATGTTAATCAAATAAACAGAGATTAGGTTATACAATTGATTGACTGCATCCTGTAGGAATTGGGATATAAATATTGGGTCATTATCATGAAGTACCTTATACCCATCAACATAAATCTCATTACCGAAAAAAGCAGAACCAGCTGTGTACAGTTCATTAAAGTATGGTGTAAAATCACCACTGGTTAAATCACTAAATAATTGAGCATCCATTAAGTAAAGGTAATCCAGAGCATACACTACACTATTCCAATCACTTGCTCTAAGCCTCTGAAATGGCTGTTTTACGGGAACTCCAAAGACACTCATAGTAAGAAATAAAATAATAAATTGGATTTTTATTTATTTGCCCTGGCAATACTCACTTAGACCCCAACACATCCCTAAGTTCCTTAGCCTTGGCTATGACCTTTCTGGCTTGCTTAATGGCAGGGTGTTCCAGTAACTTTGGGTCCTCTATACTGGCTATCTCCATTGAGAGAGTGTATATTTCAGATATTAACTCAAGGAACTTATCACTAAAAGCCTTTGCTTTCTTATCAACAACGGTCTGTACCTGGGCTTGTTCCTTTAGGACTGGGATAGGAGTGGGGAGTTCACTGCTTTCCTGCCTGGTAGTGTTCTCTGACATACCACTCCTATGGTACTAATAAGGCTATTTAAAATTTGTGTATCCAACCCCATACCAGCCCACTTACTAAGCCATGCTTGGTTAAAAGCATCAATGCCAATACCAGCCCAGGCTCTTTCCCTCTCTCTGTTGTGATTGTGCTGGAAAGCCATGCAGTATTCTACCATTGCATCCTCATAGGCATTCATGAGGAAAGGATTAGTTATGGTGTTCCTAAGCATTCTCCTAACTGCTGTCCTCACAATACCCATTAAATTCATTGCCATACCCCAGTCCTCTGTCCTTTGACTAAACATCCAGCCAGGTATGAGGGGTTGGATAAGTGGTGGTGCTGTTGGGTCAAAGAAAGCCAACTTAGAGGCTGATTGGAAAGGATTGTAGTTACTCATTACGGCATTAATCACAGCATCAAACAACTGAGCACCTGACTCCCCAAGTATTGATTGTTCCTCTGATGTGAAAAAACTCACATCCAAGTACATCCAATCCAGGACAGTACCCCACATTAAGTCATCCACAGTAGCATACTGAGGATACTCAATCACTTGGTTAAGTTGTGGGTTAGTTGTTAGCCATTGAAATGGCATGTATGTTTCCCCATCCTCACTCTCAGGGCTGAATGTTGAAAAGTCCAAAATAGCCAAGTCCATTAATACAGTCTTTTCCACTAACTGAATGGCAGTATTCAAAATCCTATTGGCATAGTACTGAAACCACTCACTATAACCAACACCACTCAGAAAATCAGGTACTGACATGTTCTTACTAACCTTATTGATTGAGCCTTTCAAATACCTCTTTGTATTCTCAATGGTAAATTGAGGGTCATAGTAACAATTATTGAATGTGGACTGACCCCAATAACACTTTGTGAATTGCTCACTAGGTGGTAGGCTTATCTGAGGTACCTGGAATTGAGGTATTGTTATTTGTATCTCCTCTAACGTGAATTGGTTCAATTCAATGAGCACGTTAAAGTTGATGTTAAATAGGAAGTCAAGTAGTAGTGATATTTCCATGACCCAGTTGAATGAGAAAAAATCAATGGTAAATCTTAGGGGTAGGATTGTGATATCATTCTTTTGGTATAAAGTAACCTTTGTAGAATCTAATTCCACAGTTCCAAATAAACCATAGACCTTAACCCCTTTTTCCATGTTTTACTCTATGTGTTTAATGAGCTTGGTGTATAAATTTGTTATTGTCATATCCCTCACAGCCTCATAAGCCCTCTTAGCTCTTTCCTCATATTCCCCTGACCTGGCAAGGTCAATAGCCTCAATGATTGCATCAGCAAGGTACTGAGGGTCATACTCATGTAACTCAAACTCTACACCATCCTTAACCACCTCATTGATAGTATCCCACTGGAAAGTAATGTTAGCCTTAACATCAGCAAACTCATTAAATGGCTCCATGTTAAGGAAAATAGCCAGCTTACCAAGACTGTTAGCCTCTAAAATCGGTAACCCAAACCCCTCTGCCATTGATGGCACCAGTACAAAATCAGAAATGTAGTACAAAGCCAACACCTGCTTTCTCACTAAACTCCCGAATTCACCAACCACATAAACCAAGTCCTTAGGAGCATTAGGGAGTATTTTCTCAATGACTGACTTATGAGCCACAGCCAACACCACAAACTTTTCTTTGTAATTATCAGGAATTCTATTAAGAGCCTCTACCAATTTCTCCCAACCTTTTCGGATATGAGGACCCTCTACAATGCTGAAAATCACCTTGCCAGGAAAATCCCTCTCAATCTTTTTCCTTAGGACATTGGCATACTCAATTGCCTCATTATTCTCACTAGGGTCATAACCATGGTGTATAATATCAATTACATTATAATTAACCTCACTGAGCTTATTGGCTGTGTACATACTATTAGCCACAAAATCAATAATATGCCAAACAGGGTAGGTAGCAGAAATACCATATGGTGTACCCTCAGTAGTTCCATACCATAGCTGTTTTACGTTCTTCATAGTCAGTTTCACAATTGAGTAAAAACCAGCATACCTAGAACCCATGGGTATATTCACAGGCTCAATCCAAATAATCCCATCAGGTTTGTAAACCCTAATCCCAATATTATCATACTCACTCATTACCTTAACATCATGACCCAATGACCTACCTACTTTGGCTATATGATTAGCTACTGTACTCAAACTAGGGGAATTAGCATGTATGATAGCAATCCTCACAGAAAAAGAAAGGAAAAGAGGGATTTTAATTTTTAATTTTGAAAGGGATTAGGTTAGGTTATTGGCTTAGTAGGTCAGCCCTGGAATACCCAAGGCATTAACTATTGCCTGCAATATGGTTGGATTGGCACCAAAGGCTGTTTCAAAGTAGCTCACTAAACCGTTAGTAACTGATTGTAAGGCAGGACCTGTCAGCCTCTGGCTCTCATGCCATACCTTTTCACCAAAGGCTATATATGTAGCTCTCATTGGACCAGCTACACCATACATGTCTAAAACACCACCAATCAACTCCTGCACATTAGCCACTGAGATTATACCCTCCTGTGCCCTTGCCTGTGCTACAGGACCTACCTCAGTGAACCTGGTTTGAACTACTGTAGGGTCATACTTGGCACTCCATTTCGCATACCTTTGCTGTCCATTCTTAGGTAATCCCCTACCCCTTGCCATATTGGTCAGTCCATGGTTGTAGAGGTGGTATTTATTTTTTATGCCTCTGTCCAACGTTGAATTTTACAAATACCTATATAACAATAACGTATTGTATATAACATACATGATATGTAGGGGTATGTACCCCATCCCCACCTCTAACCATGATGTTGAGTATATTCCTATTATATAAAAAATAAAAAATAGGACAGAGAAACTAATCACTGTGAATATGGAGAAAAACAGAGTAAATGGAGAGGAAAAAGTAATAACCATGATTGGCACAGAAACAACAATAAAAAACCTGGTTAATGGACTCATTTCCTACATCATAAAGTACCTATCTCCCGTTGAATACCAAATTGATAAGTTTGTTGATGGTAATGATATTGTGATTATGGTCAGGGTAAAAAACGTAGCTGATAAGGTCCATGTTAGAAATAAAAAATAAAAAAGAGCATACAGTTGATTTTTCAGTATGAGCATTGACCTCTCTGGCATAATTGAGGACATGCATATAAACATGGTAGCTGGGTTCCTGGCAAACATATTTAGACTACATACAGGCTTTATTTACATAAAACTAGATGGTATTAATCCCCAGAAGTTAGAGGCTGTGGTTAAGGAAATGTTGGCTGGTGATTTTGATGTCATGACTAGGATTGAGAAAGATGGCTTAATGATACAGGTACAACCTAAAAAGAAAAAATAAGCAGTAACACATTATTAATTATGGGGTAAAGCTTAGTCAAACCCCAGGCAATCATTCCATATCTCACAATCTCATACTTTCTAGAAACCATATACCATACAGTTAGCATTATCTCAAAGACTATTACACTCATGAGAGCCGATAGGTACTTATCATGGTACACCAGCATCCAGTGGTTTAATTCCGTGTACCCCATGCTAAAGTCAATGAATGATGTTATGAGGTCAATCAAATTAAGAATTGAAGAAACAATAAACATTTTAGTTTTAACATCCATGGCAATCACTCACTCAAATTCTGCATTGCATACCCAGCAATCATCCTTTACACAAACTTCTACTTTGTTGTTTTCCAATAGATTTATCTTTACATCCTCACGTTTCACAGCATTACTAAATATTGAACTATAGAACTTAGCAATAGCATCCTCAGGACTACTACCAAGCACAACCTCACGGTCTTCTGAATCCACAAAAGCCCACATGTTGTTTTCAACTTTCACTACAAAATAAAGTCCATCACTGGTTATGTCAATTTCTTTGACCTTATTCATGACCACCACCTGACATCAGAAGTATGTTTATCCTGACTAATTCCTGCATCATTGCACGTACATAGCTTTTCTTTCTCCTATCCCTATACATATCAACCAACCTATCCAACACGGAAACATCAACATGTTTCCTATCCCTAACCTGTGCTAAGATTTTCTTTGCTTTTTGATAGCTTTCCTCATTCCTTTTGTGGATAAACTCTGCTATTGCCATTGCAAGTTTCATTGCGTAATATGATGCATTTTGTAACTTTGTTACATCACTAACACTAACATTCCTCATGGCTGACTCATAAAAGTCCATGCTGTTTATTACGTATTGCCAAACTGGCATTCCACGTGCATGAGCACGTTCCTTAACATGCTCATAAGCCTCTGCTGGTATCTTTATCCTTTTCCATTGGGTTTTACCCTGGACCTGAGGTTGATTTTCTGCCATTTCTTTCACCAATACTAAGGTACCCCAAGGGGTTTATAAACCTTTCCCCATAAAGGGGTACCATTAACCGTGATATATTGATATCTATGAGTGAATGACCTCACAGAATGACCTGGATAGTGCATTATCAATGACCTCTCTAATCAACATGTTCCTTAGGTTAAGTACCTTGGGGTCAGAGGGGTCAGGGTACTCTGTAATGATGCTAATCAACTTAGGGAGTGAGTACTTAATGAATCTCTTAACTACCTCACGGATTTTGTCCTCATTAGTAAGCACAGCAATGTAGTATTCAATAAATCTTTCCTCTCTACCGAATAAATCCCTAATGTGAATACTAATAATATTACTAATTTGGTAATCAATATTGTCCATCAATTGACTAAACTCATTAACAAATACTTCTACAGGGTCCACGGTTTCTATACTGACACTATTCTTTTCTCCCTCACTCACAATTAATGTATCATAGAGAGCCTTTTATTTATAACACTAAAGCATAAATCTCCTAACTATTCAATAGAATATGATGAAAAAGTTAGTGTACTACCTATACCCCAAAGGTAGGGAACTGTCTTTTGCATACATGGCTGAAAAACACATTGAAATCATAAATGAGAAATATAACGTATTTCCATCAACATTATCCTCATTCAACACAATAATCAATACCCAAAAGTTTTCAGGGTACTTTCATCCCTATTTCTATCCACTCACTACCATGGGAGAGATAAAGGAAACCTTATTGAAAAGAAAAGTGGATAGGATTGATACACTTATTGGTGTTGATGTAGCTGACAGTAACAGCCTCTCTAAATGGGCTGTGGACATGGCTAACCTTGCTACAGCATTTATTGTGAATAGTAGGTGGTCATACAATGCCTATGTAGAAAGCGGGGTTAAGGTACCTGTCCATATAGTGTACCATGGCTTAGAGAATGAATGGTTTAGGGAAAAGCGGAAACCACAGCATGCCTTATTGAGGTTCCTCACTGAGTTAAAACAAAAAAAGAACCTATTCTATATTCTATACTTTTTATGGCACTCAGGATACAGGAAAGGTGCCGACTTGGCACTGAGATTGATAGATTGTATTGATAAGCTAAAGATTAATTACATGTTGATTATTAAGAAAATGGATATCAATGACCCAGCCTTAAAGGAATTTTCCAGGTATAAGACATTCATTATTGAGGGTAGGTTTCCTAGGGATTGGCTTATTGACCTTTATGACCTTGCTGACCTATTGTTACTACCATCACGTGGTGGTTCATTTGAGCTAAATGGTTTAGAGGCACTTGCCAGGGGAATACCTGTGTTAATGCCATCAGTAGGTGCATGGACCGAATATACACCACCAGGATTAAGCAAGTATTTGTGGGTAAAGACAGCAAAGATGGTGCCTGTGCTACCTGGTAATACCATCCATGATGGTCTTGGTGGTGAATGGGATAATGAAGATGCATGTGAGAAATTCATATACCTATACACTAATTATAATGATATAAAGCAGAGGGTAATGGAGAAAGTAACATGGATAAGGGAGAATTTTAGTTGGAATGTTATAAAGCCTCAATTATGGAGTGTTCACGAAAAGTACTTCAGTCTTTAGTGATGCATTACGTGATACAAAAAACCTGGTCATTCCCTCATTATGTTCTTTCATGTATTTATCATATCTCTCATAATTCTTTCTGAATTTGCAAACAGCCCTATAATCACATTGGTTACATGGCAGGGTCTTAAAGTATCTGACACTACTTAACCTGGCTTGCTTGGGATTCTTTGCTATTTCAACTGCCTCTTTGAGTTCATTAATGAAGTATGACTTATTAATACCTTGCATATCTACATAATATTCTACATTTATTACGGGATAAACTCTGGCTTTTGGTGTTATTGTTAATGATACAATGGGTTCATACTTTTTGCCTCTTTGTTCCTCTAATAAGATTGAGTAATAAATAGCCTGTAATGAGGCTGTGATAAATGTTGTGATTGAGAAAAAACCATTTATTTGCTTGGCTTTTTTTATTTCTTCAGCAAGTATGGTTAATTCCTCATTATTAAGCTGGAAAATATTTTCCTTTATCATGTGGTGAGTTTTCCTGTAGAATTCCTTGGCATATAGTTGTACACCAAATAAATTATATGAGGAACATCCAATGGAAAAGGGGTATTTTGACTCACAGCCTGGCTTAACCAAGTCATAAATATTTTCACCATTCTCAATCACTGGCTCTATTTTTTCTAGTGATGATAGCATCATTTGCATTCCTGTAGCAAAGGCCGTCAAAAGCTCAGGTGATGCAAAAAAGGGAGAAATTGGTGTTGTTATTCTCTTATGCTCAATGACATAATTACTAACCACTGCATCAATCTTTCCTTTTATTGAATTGCCATTGATGTTGTATGTAACTTCTACCTCTCTTTCCGCATTGGGGTATAGTAATGATGTGTATGCATCATGCATTTCAGCAAAGTGGGTCAGTGGTGCCAAGGTATTGCCTGTGGTGCGTCTTATCCATTCTTTTATTGGACATTCAATCAAATTTCTTAGCCAGAAACTATCAGTGATTCTTAGTGGTGGTGTTATTATTGATATACGTCTTTTTCGGTCAGCATTCTCTCCCATCAGTGAGGGGTCTTTTGGGGTATTAATAAGTTTTTTCATAGAGAGGGGTAAATAATACTCTCTATGTGGGTTTAAAATGTAGGAAAAAGCTTATTAGTGGGGTAAAATCTGGGTATTAAGTCATTATGCAGGCAAAAATGTATGTAACTGAGAAAGTGGTGAAAATAGTTACTCAGTTATTAAAACATTTTGATAATGCTAATAGAGGCAGGACTACATATATCAACACTTACAGGCTGTCTAAGTACATAGCGGAAATGAGTGAAAAGCAGAGGCTGGTGATAAGCTCAAAGACCATAAAGGCAATATATGAGGTGCTAACATGTATGACAGAAAGACTTGGTGGTTGGTATATTAAAGGGAACCATAGTTGGGTCTTTGCATTGCCTCATGAGGCATTATCCCAATTAAGTGATAGTGAGTTAGTAGGTATGATACTGAGGTGTATGGAGTATGGAAACACAAATGAATAAATTCACCTATGGGAAATATGTAGTGGAATACCTAAAGAGAGATAATGGGCTGTATGATTTATGTATAAGCATAGACAATAAAAGAGTTTGCCTTAATGATGTAAAGCTTGGTTTTCATTCCTCACAAAATTATGACACATTACAGAAATTCCGTGAGGCAGGGCTTGAAATAGATAGTGGTGATTTCCAGGTCATTTCACGTAATATATTGTATGGAGAAACAACACAGAAAGAGGAAAAAACTACAGTGAGTCAATATGAAAGCCAATGTGAGAGCCTAGGTATTATTGTGATAGGAAAGAGTGAACATGAATTATTGAAATGCCAGCATGGTATTGACCTATTGTTTTCTAAAGATAATGAAGAAAGTAGGATAACCATATATAGTGGTGTTCCAAATGTAAAATTGATACATGATAAATACATAAATGATGATGTTTATATATACTCAAATAGTTATAACCAGGTCTTTGTTACCAATGACCCTGCTGAATTGATTGAGTGGTTCATAAAAACCGATAAAGGTATTACAGCAGAGAGCATGGCAAAGGCATTGATAAGAGCTTTATTGAGGAATGCAAAGACTGAAAATGATTACATTTACCAGGGGTTTTACCCTGATGGTTTTCATGATGGTGCTTTACCATATCCTATGATTGATAGGGTTTGTGATGCTACAGTCCTATCTAGGTTCTATGAGTGGTCAAAGGAAAATTATGAGGAAAATTTGTACTATGTATTAGCAAACATGGCTTTTGCTATTGCTAAGGTCTTTACACCAGCCTTAAGAATGCAAAAGGATATTTTTGAGGATAGGATTGTTATAAACACAGGGAAAAAGAGGGTTGGTAAATCCACAGCCCAAAAATCCATAATAAATGCGTTAGGTCTTATTCATAATAAAGTTAGGTTACTTGGTGATAACCCCATTAAGACCCAGGAAAGACTTAGGAATTTATTAAGTATAGATATGGCACCGTTATTTCTTGATGAATTAATGACCAAGGGGTTCCAAACAATCTCTGACTTAATATTAGCAAGCACTACAGAAACATCAATTATCGGTTTACATGCAAGTAGAGTGGGAAAGGACTTTAGTGATATTTTTTATTCAATGAGGTCATTGATTATAAACACCAACCTGCCTCAGGGTAAGATAATAGAAATATTAGGTAGGGAAAATATTGATGCTTATAGTAGGAGAATACTAATTCTTCATTGGAAAGACCAAAAGACCAAAGCAAAAGCACCATTCAATACTAATACCCATTTAATGGGTTGTTTAATAGAGCTGTGGAACAATGCTGAAGTGAGGAATGAATTGCTTAAGTCAGGGAATATTTTTGAGTTAGCCATGGGAATACTGAAGCATTTCTATATAGTATTTGGTGTAGATACACAGCCTTACCAGGAGGCATTGACAAAGGTCTATAATGAGTACATGGAGAGTGAGTCCTCATGGGAAATAAGCACAGAAGAGGCTGTGCTCAGTGAGGCATACAAAATAGCAAGAAATGTGTTAGGAATTCAATCAATAACCCCTGCTAAACTTATTAATGCCATTATTGACAACCCCAAGGTTTTTGATGTGTACCCTTATAAAGCAAGGTATAGTGATGTAATCGCAAATGAGGTAACTGAGTTGGAAAAGGTGATGGCTGAATTGGGGTTTAATATAGCAGATATAGAGGGAGATGCACCGCTCAATGATGAAACAGCCCAATTACTTAGGAGATTATACAAAATGATAAATAATGATGGCATACATGCATTTCTTATAAAGCCAAGGTCAAAGACAGGGCTGTTAAAGGATTTTCCTCATGAGTTCTTGGGGAAAACGTCTCGGAAAATTAATAATCAGTGGTACTTTAAGGTAAGCATTAGTGAGTTTATTAGATTCATGTTACAGCACAGGGTAGAAAGTGAAAATGAGGAAAACAATCAATAGACTAATTTTGAGAGAAAGTCATCAACAGGCATTTGTTCATAACCACCAAGCCATTCCTTAAAGACCTCACAGTAATCCCTGTGTATTATCAGTTTTACATCCTTTCTTGCCTTATCAGAGTCAGCAGAAATAAGATTGGTTATGTTATTCCTTGCCATGTATTCCAGTGATTTTTTGCTAATTCCAAGAATATGAACTTTAACATCCCAGCTTTTAACTACATTAATTATTGATAATATATATTGATTACAAACCACCTGCTTATCTATACATTTAAAATGATATGTAGGAGAAACAGTAACAATGTTGGCAGGTATGCCAATGACAACAATAGGAAAAAGCTCATGTAAGGTTTCTGTTAGCTCTTTGTATTTATCAACATAATTGTGAAAGTAGTGAACCACAATGATTGGAACCATGTTATCCACATTCATAACTTTCAATAATTTAATTGAGTCATATGCATTCTGTATGTGTTTTTTCCAATCCCATGAGTCAGGGATTATGAATAATGTGGGATATTTTAATGCAAAATGTTTAACATACCTAAAATAATGCATTGACACAGCTGATTTCCTCATGGTTACTGGTTTTAATCCCACATCCACAAAAAAGACAGCTATATCCCTAGGCTCAATGTACTCACGGTTTGAATAATTGACTTTAAGGAAAGGCTCACATTCCCTAGTAAACACAGCAAAGTTTAACCTCATTTTACCTCACTATTGCCTATAGACATATAAGATTGCGTATTTACTACGGTTTCCATTTTTCTTTATCCTTTTCACTACCCTAAAGCCTCTTTCCTCAAATTCTTTTTTTAACAATTCCGAAAGCCAGGGGTAAATTATGGTTTTTGCTCTTTGCTCTCTAAAGCTGGTTTCTATTGGGAATTTCTCATGCAATACCTCTTTGATATTGGCTGGTGTTATCTTTATAATGTTGGGATTGTGTATATTAACACGGTAGTGGTCCCAGTTTGAAACAAAGTATTCACAAAGTACCCTTGCAAGGTTTATGAGTTCAGCCTTTGCCATACTGACCAAAAATGGGTAAAAAATGGGGTTTTAAAAGCTTAACCTATAAATGTGCTTATTCTATGTTTAGGACTTTTTCCTCTATGTGTTTTCCATTGATTATTACATATGACTCTATGAACCAACAACCACCATCATCCTCACTGTATTCACATTTTTTGTAGTAAACATAGTAAACACCAGGTCTTACTTTCCTCACATCAAGTATCTTATCTGCCTCTAACTTCCTCATTAGGAACTTGATTAGACCTGTTTTTTGTTTTTGGGTTTGCATTGGGGTCAGGAAATGGGTCTTTTTGGGGTTTAAAAAGCTTACTCTAACATGCATCCTAGTTGGCATGAGCCATATTGAGTAAGGAAAACATCAATTCTTTGTTGTTTCTTGAATTTTTCATACCACTCGGATAAGGTCATTTTTTTATGATAGAGGGGAGCGGGGTAGGATGGTTGTTTGCTTTTTCTGTTTGCCTGTACTTTCTTATCCAATTCAACATATTTCTCCATGATGTTTGGGTAGTAGATGGCTATGCGTTCTAATTTCGATTCAGATGTTCCAGCAAGGCATAGGCAATCTCCCGACATCCCAATCCTATCCCAAACAGGGTTCCTTGGGATTTTGAATTTCCTTATTAATTTCTCTATATCCATATCCGATAAGTATAGAATAGGATACCATGCCTTTACACATAAATCGCCATAGCACCTTTCGGAAAAAACTTTGTCATAGTTTGTCAACCTAAATAATGACTCACTCTGCCTTATTCCCATCACCACAACATCATTTGGCTTATAATTATGATGCAAATAATCGAGAAGGGGTTTTCTCTTAAGCATGTAGTAACACCACCTATTATGCCACAGTGCAGGGTAACTGTATTTCACAATCAGTTCATCAAATGAGTTCTCGGGCTTGAGTTCTACTAACTCTGCATTTAACCATTTTGCAAACTCATGTACATAATTCACTGTATCTGGAATTGGAATTGTAGTATTAATGAAAATAAGTTTGAACTGCCAACCCCTGGTTTTTGCCACCATGTAGGAAATATATGATGCTAAAGCACTATCCCTGCCACCACTGAAAAAACTATGAATTGTCTTATTCACATTTTTTGCCTCATTTTTACCCCTTTAATAATTTTTCTTTTTTGTGGTTCTCATGCTTTTCTTCATGGTTGGTTGTGTCTAGTGGTGCATGGACAAAGTATAAAAGTGGGTTAATAAAATTAACTGCCCCTAGACAACTGTAGAAATAGGGTTCTGCATAAGTTTCTACACATGTAAGCTAAATGATTTGGGTTTACAAAAGTAAACCCCTACGTTCGTGCTCTCCCCAGTCTCCCCAGTCTCTAGTTTCTGCAGACTACTAGTGAGAGAGTGGGTTATGATTTTCAGGTGTAGAAAGAGTTTGTATAAAACTCTTTGGCTCCCTGACCGTGCTCCCGAGTCTCACGGTTTTATTTTAACTAAAAGACTGGGGAGACTATGCTTAATTTCTACCCTGTGTAAGTAAAACTATGGTGATATGTTTGTAAAGCATTGTGTATGGAGTGATGGCGTATAATGTGGGTATAATATGTGAGCCAGGGGAAAAACACAATGAGGCAAAAACTCAGTTTTTAGTCCAAATAGCCTAGGCTAATCAGTTTAGTTCCAGGGAATTAGTATAAGATATCTTATTAGAGTGGTGATGTGCAAGGGAGAATGACATATAAAGCCCATATAATACCCATATAATATGCAGGACAGGGAAAAACACAACATGCATGACCAAGGAAAAAAATCATAACACCAAGGAAAATGGCATATAATACCCATATAATGTGGGTATAATAGACAGGACATGAAAAGCCATGGTACATAAAGCCCATATAATATAGGACATTACCAGGACATAAAAAGCCCATAATATACACCACAACACCATGCCATATAATCCCCACATCTTATAAGATAAGACCATACA
>Ga0080003_1001167_pt1 | contig 14515 bp, 9 predicted proteins | sample JossMetagenome_FD_69206 | JGI IMG/M metagenome (GOLD analysis project Ga0080003, IMG submission 69206) | Hot spring microbial communities from Joseph's Coat, Yellowstone National Park, USA - JC2_E (SPADES assembly) (version 2) | ecosystem: Environmental > Aquatic > Thermal springs > Hot (42-90C)... | reverse complement strand
GCCCCGTCCCCTCCCCCGGGGCGTCCCGGCCGTGGTCCGGTTTCAATCCCATATTGGTCCGATTTCAACAGGCCCGGCTACTACCCCGCGGCGTGCCGGCCGTGGTCCGGTTTCAATCCCATATTGGTCCGATTTCAACGGATGCTATTGTCGCCGCCCAGTGACGCGGTGATGGGGTGGTATCCGTTTCAATCCCATATTGGTCCGATTTCAACAGGACCATCAGTGGGTTCGCTCAGCCTGGGGCGAGGATATAGTTTCAATCCCATATTGGTCCGATTTCAACTGATGGGCTTCGTCCTGTTCGCCGCAGTCTATGCTTCAGCGTTTCAATCCCATATTGGTCCGATTTCAACAAACAAGATGACGACGAATTGTGGACGTACATCGTGGATTGTTTCAATCCCATATTGGTCCGATTTCAACCTCCATGGGCCCCAAACCGGCACCGGCTCCGGTTGAGGGTTTCAATCCCATATTGGTCCGATTTCAACCGTTGGGTTCTTGCGATATACATAGGTGCGGGCGGTGCTCCGTTTCAATCCCATATTGGTCCGATTTCAACCGGATGTATTCGATCGCATATTCCTCGCCGATTACGGCGGTTTCAATCCCATATTGGTCCGATTTCAACCCTGTTATTATAGGCGAAATAGGACATTGTTACTATGTTCGAGGTGCTCACCGCACTGCCCAGGTTTCAATCCCATATTGGTCCGATTTCAACCTCGGATCGGACTTCGCCAGCATTGCACCGCCAAGGGGTTTCAATCCCATATTGGTCCGATTTCAACCCGGCTGATGCCCTCCAGTCCGTCTGGGGGGACGACAACGACGACGCTTTGTTTCAATCCCATATTGGTCCGATTTCAACCGTCCTCTTTATCGCCTTCGCAATGTCCGGTTCCATCAGTTTCAATCCCATATTGGTCCGATTTCAACCGCGTAAGATCCCGATCAGTAATGCGTGGTTCGATGCGTTTCAATCCCATATTGGTCCGATTTCAACCGCGACGGCGTGATCTACATAGAGCGCGAGGATATCGGTTTCAATCCCATATTGGTCCGATTTCAACCTGGTCCTTTTTCGCCCGGACCTCCCTCGGGGCCCTCTATTTCAATCCCATATTGGTCCGATTTCAACCGCCCCCGGGCGTTATCACGATGAGCGACCTTCGCGGTGTTTCAATCCCATATTGGTCCGATTTCAACCGGGCCGGGCGCTGGCGGCGCACCCGTGGAAGATCGCGTTTCAATCCCATATTGGTCCGATTTCAACCGGGGCCAGACGTACCACTACAAGACCCAGAAGGAAATAAGTTTCAATCCCATATTGGTCCGATTTCAACCAATCTCCCCCTTTGGGATTTTTCCAATGAACCCGGGGTTTCAATCCCATATTGGTCCGATTTCAACCATATGGCAATGCCTTCGAATGAAAGCAGTGCCGTGGCGTTTCAATCCCATATTGGTCCGATTTCAACCACATATTCTTCCCACCGTTGCGCTTCGCTTACGCGATTTCAATCCCATATTGGTCCGATTTCAACCGTGATACTATGAGCGACGAAGTGGACGAATGGGAGGAAATTTCAATCCCATATTGGTCCGATTTCAACCCCGGAGATTAGTTCGATTAGTTCGCCCGCAGCCCAAATCATTTCAATCCCATATTGGTCCGATTTCAACCCCGTACGGGCCCACCCGTGGATCCCCACGCGCGGCCCTTCCACAAGTCCCCTGGAGCGCTCCATTTATAAAGGTTCATGATCCAGGAATATAGCCCCGATTGGCCAGATTCGCCAGAAAGCAGGAGATAAGGGCTATCGGGGCCGTTTTCCCGTGCTTTGATTTCCAAAATCCATGTGTTGTGAATCTGGCTTCGACTTACTGGCTGGGAATTCCATCGGGAACCCGGGAACCCGGGAACCCGGCCGCACATTGACGGCCGCGGCAATCGCTTGGGCGCCCGGGATGGTCGCGGCCCCATGTATCGGGAAGCAAATCGCCGCATTGAACAGGCGACCGCTAAGATGAGCAGAACGGCCACAGCCACCCACGCGAACCAGCTGGCCTCCCGCCCCAACTGCAATATCCAAGCTACGAGCAGCGACGCCGACAATATTAGGGCCAAAAGAAGGCCCAGGCGCCTCCTGGCGGAGCCCTTCGGACAGTAGATCTCCCTGACATTATCCCAGAACACGTAGAGCGGCAGCGCCACCAGTGGCAGGGCGACGATTGTCAGCCAGGAGTACTCCGGATGCGTCCCCAGGAGCCATGCCGTCAGGGCCGCGTAGATGCTGACTATCAGTATTATCACGTTGAGCTTCTCGGCCGCCTCGGCGCTGATTGACGCGTCCAGGGCCGACAGGGCCGACTTTATGCCGTCCAGGGTCGCCTTGAACCTGTACGTCTCGACTATCCTCTCCAGTATCTTCCTTATGAGCGGGACCTGGACGTATCCCAGGTCGAATGTCAGCGCGGTCCGCACGTAGATCTCCCTCGCCCTCTCCCTGGCTGCGCGCCCGAGCTCCTTGGACCTCAGCTCCTTGGACCTCTCCAGGTCCTTCAGGAGCTCCGAGTAGAGCGAGTTCAGGTACAGCAGCTCCCCCGCCAGCATCTCGGCGACCAGCGCCCTGGGCAGGGCGAACTTCAGGAAGTTCAGCGCGTCCTTCCCGGAATCCATGCTAGGACCCCCCGTCTTTAGGATCAGCAGCGAGTTCCAGCTCAGGTAGAAGTTGGTGTCCTCGTCCTCGTAGCCCACCCGGTAGTCCCCGAGCGCCCGTCCGTCCCCGCGCAGCCTCACGCGATAGCCCTCAAGGACCCCCAGCAGGAAGTCGTCGCTCGGCCGCCTGTCCAGGTACAAGAGGATCGCCGAGAACGCGTTGCTCCTCACGTCGTCCCTCATGTCCTCGTAGATCCTCGACCAGCCCGAATGGCTCGACCGGGCGACGGAGCCGCCGCCCCTGGGGCCCCCCGCGAACGCGGAGAACGCGCCCAGCACCGCGCCTATCTGAACGTCGTGCAGATCGTAAAGCCTCCTCCCGGATCCGGGGCGCGACATCAGCTCCTCGACATCGTCCGCGCTGAGGATGCGCCCCCCACCGAGCCCCAGGGCATCGGCCAGCTTCCTCAGGGCGCCCAGCGCCTCGCCCACCAATCCCCGGAACTCCTCGCGGTCGAGGAAGGTCTTCCTCATGTGGAAGAGCTTCGTGGCCCCTTCCTGGAGCTCTTCCTGCGTCATGCGGGGTATCTTGGGGGACATCCTGTCGAATTCCAGCGCGCCGGCGGAGCTCAGCGCCAGGATCGCGCCCACCCCGTGGAACCGGGCGGCTTCGTCGCTCCTCTCGAACTCCAGCGCGATGATCAGCGTCGCGCGGAGGTGGCATTTGTCCTCACTCTTGAGCCGGTTGAGCCGGTTGTCTCTCGCGGTGGCGGCCACGCAGACCTCGCGGTCGACGAAGGGCACCACGAAGAGCGTCCAGCGGTTGTAGAGCTCCGAGACGCTGTTGCACTCGTGGTAGACGATCAGCCTCGCCAGCTTCTCCAGGTCCTCCTGGCGCCGTGGACGCACGGCGCCGGGCGGCATCAGGAAGCGGCACATGCATTTGGGGAAGTGCATGCACCTCAGCGCTTCCCGCTCCTCCGCGGATGGCGTCTCGAACGCCTCGTCCTCCCGGGCGATCCTCCATCCTCCATCCTTGAGCCCCTTCAATGCGTCCTCCACCCTCCTTTGATCTATGTCGTTCCTCTCCGGTTCGAGCCTCAGGTCGCGGAGGTCCCTCCAGCGCTCCCATCCCTCCACGAGCGCGTTGACCAGCAGCGGCCCATAGACCACGCCGATATCCTCAGTATCACAGGGTCCTCCCAATCATATCCCTCCTGGCCCTCATCCCCCTCGCGAACGCGACCACTATTCCCCTGGTGGACCGCCAGTCCCTGTAAATGAACTTAGCCCTCCCGACGTCCTCCGGGGTCCCCAGGGCCGAGAGCTCCACCAGGAGCGAGGACATCTCGAACCCCGCGTGCGCCACCAGGTTGCGCTCGAGCTGCTCCAGGTCCTCCCCGTACTCGCGGCCCCCCAGGACGGACTCGAGCGGCACGGTCCCCCTCCCCCTCTCGTGCGAGATGTATTCCGAGATCCCGCGCCTCAGCTTCCGGAGCTCGCTCGCCGCCAGTAGGTGCGACGGGAGGCGCATGGAGCGCAGCCCGTCGACTATCCTCTCGGCGGCCTCCAGGCTCAGGGAGCGCCCGGGCTCAGCGCCGGAGTTCCTGACGAGGCGCTCCACCCCCGAGAGGAGCGCCAGCGCCGACGCCTCCCACCCCGAGGATGGCGTCCTCCACCCCGGGGCCTCGGCCGCCAGCATCGTGAGGGTGAGGGGGAGCGAGAACAGCAGGGCGGCCGCGGACGCCTCGGCCGCGGACGACAGGGACTCCGCCGTCCCGGGCGGGGGCTCCTCCTCGAGGACGCGCCAGGCAAGCTCCCTCATGGAGGGACCTGGCCGGAAGGTGGCGGATGCGACGCGGACGACGATCCCCCTGGGCACGCCGTCGTCCCCCGCCCTGACGGAGGGAGCCGCGAAGGTCTCCAGCGAGACGTCCTGGCCGAGCTGGGCCGCGGCTACGCGGCACGCCCACTCCGCGGCCTCCGCCAGCGCGACCGGGAGGAAGTTTGGACCGTGGGTTATGTCCAGCAGGACCTCGGTCGCGCCCGAGCGCACGAGGAAGTCCGAGAGCGGCGCCTCCAGTGCGAGCCTCAGGTCGGCCTCACCCTCCCCGGGCCACCGCGCGCCCGTGTACTCCTGCTCGGGGGCCACCGAGTAGTGCGGGAGCCCGAAGTACGCGCGCATCAGATCCTCGTCCCGGAGCCCCCGGAGGATCGCGTCCTCCAGGGCGCGATCCGCCTCCCCGAGCGCCGCCGCCAGCTCACCGCCGGCGTCCCCGAGCCCCCCGGAGGCCTCCTCCAGGCGCCGCCGGGCGCCCTCCCCGGGCCCGGTCCCCCTCAGGTAGACAAGCAGCCCCCTTGAAGCGCCGCGGACCCTCGAGATGGCCGAGCACGAGAAGTTGGCGATAGCCTCCTTCCCGTCGACCTCGTACACGGCGGGCACGTAACCCCAGGGCTCGCCGATGGAGGCCACCGCCACCCTCAGCGCGGACCCCCTCGCCCGGGCACGCGCACCAGGCTCCCCCAGCCGGGGACCGCCCCCAGCCGGGCGCCCGGGGCACTCCCCACCAGGATCGAGCCCGGCATCAGCGCCGGGCGCACGGGCCTGCGCGCATTCCTCGCCATGTCGTAGCCGGCGCCTATGGACCCCAGGTGGGCGGAGTGCTTGCACTCCGCTATCCTGAGGCCGCCGATCCCGAGCTGCTCGCCGCGCGCGAGCTCGAGGAACTCGTGCTCGTTGAGGGGCGCGGGGGAAGCCAGGATGAACTTCCCATCACCGCCCTCCCTCGGCACCAGCGCCTCCATGTCGGATCCGTCGATGCGCTCGACGACCGCCAGTCCGCCCTCTCCCCCGAGCCTGACGACCGCGGGGGTCGTCAGCCCCGGCCCGCCCTCGATCCTGACGGCGTATCCGGCGCCGGATCCCGTCGCTTTGAACATGGAGCGGGCGATCTCCGCGAACTTCCTCGCGTCGAACATCGCCGCCTCGTAGAGCCGGCCCTCGATCGCGGTCTTCCCGGACACGTTGAGCTCCACCCCGACGCGCCCCAGGAGCGCGCCCTCCTCCAGCGCGCTCACGACGCACAGCGGCCGGTCGTGATCGCAGGAGATCACTTCCTCGCACTCCTCGGTACGGATCGCTTCCTCGTCCAGGATGGCGATCGACCCGGGGTACCTGTGGACCGCGAGAACCGACCGCTGTCCGTCCCCCGCGCGGAGGACCGGGCCCCAGAGGTCGAAGCCCTTCCCCAGGACGTCCAGCGGATCCCGGACCCCGGCCGGGTCCATCCCCCTCGAGGCGATCGCCAGCGCAGCGAGGGCCCCCACGATCGTGGAGGGCAGCGGGAAGGGCTCTGAGAGCCCCAGGACCCTGGGCCCCCTGAACTGGGGGGAGAACTCGCCCTTCCACCTGAAGAGTGCGGGGCCGAGGGGCCTTAGGATGTACCACTCCGCCATCCCCATCACCTCAGGTGCGAGAGCGCCCTCAGCGCCTCCCAGGACACGTAGCCGCACCTCCCGCCAGCGCCGCACGGTGCCCTATCGTCCTCAACGGGTTCTATCTTGCTGTCCTTGTCCCTTGAGGGCTTAAGTGCTACCCTGCTGTCCCTCAGGGGCTTCAGGGCATCCAGCGCCATCGACGCGGCGCCGCCCCTCTGCTCGCTCCTCCTCACTATCATCTCCAGGATCCCCCACGACACGCGCGCCCACTCCGCGGAGCCATCCTCCTCGCGCCCGTACTCGTCGATCTCGCGCAGCGCGTCGTGCGCCAGCCCCTTGGCCAGCCCGCTCCCGCGGAGCCTCAGTAGGGTCGGGAGGGCGCCCCCGCCGGACCATATCTCGCGCACCGCTGGGAGGAGGGCCGCCCCGCACTCCATCTCATGCAGCGACGCCACATGCCCGCTGCCCCTGAAGATCAGGACGGCGTTCTTCCCGATCCAGGGGGGGTTGTCCTTCGGGGTCCCGCACCCGCAGTTGGCGCACGAGCGGAACCTGTCCTTGAGCTCCAGGAGATCCCCGGACATCCTCCAGGCGACGCTCAGCGGATCACTGTAGTGCGCCGCCAGGACGGAGTAGCTCCTGCAGTGCTTCCCGTGGATCCTGTAGGGCACCGCGTAGTCCCCCTCCCCGACCATTCCCCCCTCCCCGCCGAAGCACGGCTCCATGAGCTTCCCCAGCGCATCCGCGACCAGCGGCACCCCCTCCCGATCCACGTTCGGGAACAGCGCCGCCAGGTCGTCGCCGCCGGAGTAGACGACGAAGCCGCCGGCGCGCTCCATGATCCGGAGGGCCGCCAGCGCCATGAGGGCGAAGTCCCTGGAGACCCCCACGTAATTTGCGAGCCCGGAGTTCTCCCTGAACAGCAATCCCGCGTTGTCGGTGTCGCCCCTCAGGATGTAGTAGTGGGTCCGCGCCTCGCTCAGCTCCCCGAGCACCTCCTCCACGTCGCCGGCCTCGCGGGCGGCCCTGTTCTCGTCGTCGATCAGCCTCGCGCGCAGATCACCCCCCTCTCCCTCTCCGTACCTGCGCAGGAGGGCCTCGGCCGCCGCGAGCGCCGTTGTGGAGGGCCAGTGCGGTCCCTCGCGGGCGGGGGCGTGGAACCCGAGCGCCCCCAGGATGGCGCCGAGCCCGGAGGGCAGGGCGCGCTTGGCGGCGCAGTAGGGGCAGAGTGGCTCCCCCTTCTCCCCCCTCTCCGCGTGCTCCACGGCCGCCACGTTGATCCCGCACGCCGTACAGAACCTGTAGCTCCTGTTCCCCCCGTACAGGCCGTCGGTCGCCCTCAGCGCCGCGCCGGATATCCCGTACCCGTAGTCCACCCAGATCCTCTGCCAGGTGCCGAGGCGTCCCTCATGATCCGCTCCCTTCACCAGGTCCTCCGGGGAGACGCAGCGGGCATCGATCCGCTCCAGGGGGAACGGCGGCCACCCGGCGGCCTCGTCCAGCAGGCCCTCCATTTCCTCTATCTTCCTGAACCCGGGGCCCCAGCCGTTCCTGAGCGCCGAGTACAAGGTCCTCCAGGTATTCCTGTAGTTGTCCTCGACTTCCTTCCACACCTCGTCCTCGTCCATCCCGCAGTCGGGTATCAGGAGGTCCATCTTGGCCGGCAGCAGGGCGCTCCCCGGGATCTCGGACTCGGGGTCGATCCCCACGAGGCCGCTCGCCAGCCTGCGCATCATCCCCTCCAGCTCCCCGCCCCTGAGCCTGCCGTACGCGTAGTGCACGTAGAGGGGATTGGCCCCTATGAACGGGCTGAGCACGGACGACGGGCCGTAGCGCTCGATGAACGGCCGGGCGGTCCCCCACGCCAGGATTGATCCCAGGTAGCTCGCGGCCCAGAGGTCCGACGTCTTCCTCGAGTTCGCTATCATGTCCTGGATCGAGGAGATCTTGAACGTCACCCTCCAGAGGCGGTCCGCGCCGGCGATCGAGGATGCGGCGTACGATGAATTGAGGGCCCCCTCCGGGCCCCCGGCCCTCGTCCAGAGGACCTGATACCACGAGTAGAGGTAGAGGAGCGCTTCCTCCGGGCCCCGCGCCGACCCCGCGACGTCGATCAGCTCGGCGTCCACGTTCCGCCCGGCCCGTTCCCCGGGGCCGCAGCCACCCAGGACCCTCCAGGCGCGCTCGGCGGCATCGCGTCCGCCGGCGGCGCCCAGCCTCTCCAGCGCCGCGTCGCCGGGTTTCCTGAGTTCCCCGGTCGCCGGGTCGCAGAGCACGAGCGCTGCCAGCCTCGCGGCGGCCAGCGAGGAATCCATCATCCCACCGCCCTCCACTCAATCACGCGCATCCTGCCCATCCCCCTGCTCGTGCGCCTCCCCACGCCCGCCCCGAGGGCATCGCTGATCAGGGACTTGAGCAGCTCCTCCGGCTCCGCGCTCAGCCCCAGCGAGCCGGAGATCGATCCGAGCGCCCCGAGCCCGCGCTCCGTCACCCCGACGGCGAACTCCAAGGCGGTCCCCCTGGCGATGCCCACGTAGCGCACGGGCTTGGGCCTCACCTCGTACTCCTGGCGGACGTCCGGGGTGTAGTGCGGCGTCAGCACCAGGAGCTCCACCGGCCTGCCCCCCGGCGCCTCCACCGGGTAGGCGTCCGTGAGCACAATCCAGCCGGCGTGCTCCTCCCCCGCCTCGACCACCGGATCGTCCAGTAAACCCCCGATCAGGTCCCGCTCCTCCTTCGCCAGGACGCGCCCGCGGGCCTTCCCCAGGAGATCCAGGGAATCGCGGAACGCGCCCGCCTTCGCCGCGGCCATGGCGGCCCTGGCCAGGAGGGAGCGGATGGCGCCCTTAAACTCGCTCGCGGGGATGTAGGGGAGGTCCAGCACCGGGTCCCACGCGAGCCCGTACTCTGTCACGAGGTCCATGAACCCCCTCCCGGCGACGACCGGCGAGTCGACGATGGCCCTGACCACGTAGGCGCGGCCGTGGATCGTCCCCAGCGCGTCGGCGAGCTCCCTCACCGCATCCCGGGCGATCGCCATGCGGTCCCCGTACCCGTCGTGCCGAAGGACCTCGTAGATCGCGGCCCCCTCCGCCGCCCCGTCCGCCGGCTCCAGGAACCGCTCCAGCAGGTAAAGCCTCCTGCAGGCATCCCGCAACTCCTTCGGGTCTTTCCCGGGGCGCGATCCGGCGCCGTGGCGCGGGTCGACGTTGGCCTCCCGCGATCTATCCCAGGCAAACTCGTCGATCCCGCTGAGGACCGCCCTCAGGTCCCCTAAGAGCCGGGGCGCACGGTCGCGAGCGCCGATGCAGTTCATCAGCTCCTTTTTGATCTCACTGATATACTTAGGCGAATATTTCGGATCCCTCCGCCCCTTCATCATCTTATCCTCCATCTTGTCCTTCACCATCTTGCACTCAAGCTCAATGAAATCGACGAGATTCTCGGCGAAGTTCTTCCCATGATCCATCACCCTGCACTTATCGTTGGCATTCAGTGATGAGACCGCGGCGAGCGCCCTGAGCGCTCCCTCCATGGCGCTCATAGCCAGCGCCCCCCTCCGTGATGCTGCATCCCGCCGGAGGACCGTTGCCGGCCGCGCTGGCAGTTGTCGGGCCGCGGCCGGCACCCCCGGTTCTTGATGTATTGCTCCACTAGCTTGCGCGCACTATCGAAATCCCCCTTCCTCGTTCCCGCGCGGAGCTCGTCGCTGTCGAAGTCACCGTGATACAGCTCTATCAGCGCGACGGCACTCACGTGCCCATCCTGAACTATCGGGGAGGCTATGAGCGGGCTCTGCCTGCGATCGATCTTCTTATCTTCGACGACGATCGGCCTCCGGTTCCTCCTGTTCCTCCTGGGGAGGCCGAGCACGTAGAAGTCGGCATGATCATCATGACACGTGCTCATGAAGGCCTCGCCCACCGCCCTCATGGCGTCCAGCGTGCCGACTCCCGGGGGGCACCCCACTAGCTTCACGTTCCTGGCCACGCTGTCGGCGCACTCGCCGCCCAGCAGGATCCCCGCGCCCCTCTTGATCGCCCCCATCGCGTCCCCGCCTGTTATCATGTTCGCCAGCTCGATGATGTCCTGATCGCCCGGATCCGCCCTCAGCGACTTCGGATCCGGGTAGAAGCGCCCGAACCCCCTGTTGGCGGCCCTCCCCACGCCGGCGTACGCGAGGGTGATCATCGCGGCCGCAGCGAACCTCCTCGCGCCGTCCCCGACGTTCAGGGCATCGGCCAGGCGCCCGCCGGGCGCCCTGATCCTCATGGTGATGGTGACGCCGTTCACGGGCATGTCGTCATACTTCAGGTATTGCCACTTGGTCCCGAGGTGGCCGAGCGCCACCCTGGGCACGTCTTCGGGCTTCGCCCCCTGCGAGCCGCCGGCCGGTTCCAGCGGGGCGGGCTTTACATCCGGGGCTGGATCCACCGAGAGCGCGAGCGCGGATGGGGGAGGCCGGGCGCCCAGGATGTATCCGAGCAGTTCCTCGATCCGTTCCTCGAGCTTCATGTGATCGAACTTCCCGTCCCTGCATATCCAGAGGAGGTGCCTGGCGAACCACTTCGTCCTGCCGGCCACGGTCTCCGCCGACGGGTACCACACGCGGCCCTCCTCGTCCTTCACGGTCCCGTACGGGCCCCCGCCCCACCAAGGCGTGACCGAGCGGAACCGCCCCTCGAAGGCCACCCGGTACGCCAGCCCGGAGATCATCGGCCCAGCGCCCTCGTTATCTTCTTCAGCTCCAGGAGCCCCGGCATCGCCGCGACCTCCAGGAGGAGCTCGCGCTCCTGGATCCCCTGCAGATTCCTCAGGAGAAGGCCCGCGGCGCCGCGCACGTGGTCGCTGCCGGAGAGCTTCAGGCCGTTCACCACGCCATTAAGCCCGGCGCCGGCCATGGCCTCCCCGAGGGGCCACACGAGGACGAGCGCCAGATAGGATACGTAGCCCTTCCCCTCCTCGCCCGCGTCACTCGCGAGTTTTTCCCTGACCTTTTGGTCGATGTTGACTACCGGGCCCTTGAAATAATCCACCCCGTAATCCAGCAGCTCGGAGTCATCCCTCCCCACCTTCGAGAGGAAGAACGTCAGGGCGGAGGAGAGCCCGTACTGCGAGATCATCAGGGGGAAGTCCTCCGCCCTCCTGGTGATCCCCATGCGGTGGTGCCCCTCCCCTCCCCGGCCCTGTTCCTCCTGGCCCCTAGTGCTTTCTATCAGCTGCACGAGCCTTCCCACGACCTGACCGCCCACGCGGCTAATGTAGGACAATCCTCAGGATCCCCCTTCCCACGGTCTCCTTCCCGCCGAGCGTGATGTAGAAGTCGTCGCCGAACGCCTTCTTGAGCCCGTCGACGTCGCCCTGGGCCAGGCCGACGAGGAGCGACCCCTGGGGCAGGTACTCCTCGGTCCAGAGGGCCCCCTCTATCACCGTCTTCCTAACGAGGTCCAGCCTGTTCCTGGAGACGCGCACGAGCGCCCTGTCCACGAGGACGCTCGAATCGGCCCGCGCTCCCCCCAGCTCGACGTGGTCCTGTGCCACCGCGATGCCGGCGGAGCTCAGGAGCTCGTAGAGCGGGGGCTTCCTCTCGAAGATCTTTTCGGGGAGGATCCCGGGGCCGGAGAACGCCCTGAGCGCGACGCCCATCACGTTCAGGGTCTCCGCGGCGCGTTCGGAATTCATCAGCGCGGCGAGCGCGCTCCCCAGATCCGCGCCGACACCGCTCCCGACGAGCGCCAGCAGATCGCGCGCCGAGTCGATCATGTAGTGGGTCGTGAGGTAGACGGGCCCCCTCTCCAGGGAGCGGGCCGGCACGAGGAGGAGCCTGAGGTCCGTGAACGAGACCAAGCCCCTCCCGGACTCCGGCCTTGTGTCAGAACCGAACAGCCTCGCGCAGGTGCCGCCGTCCCTCACCCTGTTTATCTTCTTCACTTCATCTATCTCCATAATCTCTTTGTGCCTCTCGGCGCACTCGTGCTTCAGTGCGCCCTTGAATGACGATGAGTAGATCACGGGATAGTTCATCGTATCCCTCTGGATTGGGAGATCGACGGCGCCGAACTCCTGGCCGACGCCGGCGTGTACGGGGGTTACGGCAAAGGCGATCAGGAGCGCAGTTTGCTGATTGGACAATACCACCATAGACTATAGGGAAAATTTACTAATAAAGCTTATGATAACGGCAGCGGATGTCGGTAAGATGAGGCGATAGCGAGGACGCAGCGGTCGCCTCCCGGGCGAGGGTCCGTCATCCCTCGGCAATCACCCTTCTGTTCGGTGCGCGCGAACTCGGGGACTCAGGTGTTGGGCATGATATATCTATATCTATTTTCAATCCCATATTGGTCCGATTTCAACCTCAGTGGGGGGATAGGGACCAGTGCCCCCCTGATACCGTTTCAATCCCATATTGGTCCGATTTCAACGTGGGAGTGGGGCCTATCGGCACCAGAGTGGGCTGAGGTTTCAATCCCATATTGGTCCGATTTCAACTATATCGTAGGTTACTGAGAAAATTCGGTGCCGAGGTATCTGTTTCAATCCCATATTGGTCCGATTTCAACGCGAAGTCCCTCCCCAGATCGGTCGTCGGAAGAAGACCGGTTTCAATCCCATATTGGTCCGATTTCAACACGAGTACGCCGACGAGTATGAGTTCCACATGAAGGTGTTTCAATCCCATATTGGTCCGATTTCAACATTTGGGGGATGCTTATAGAGGTAACAATTAACAAGAGGTTTCAATCCCATATTGGTCCGATTTCAACTCACGGCGGCGGTCGAGCGGTGGCTGAACGAGGTCGTCGCTCGTTTCAATCCCATATTGGTCCGATTTCAACCGTGTCGCCGAGCTGGTGGATAAACACCACCATCCGGGTTTCAATCCCATATTGGTCCGATTTCAACAGTACTACGCGTATCTGAGGACTCCCGCAGGAGAGGAGATAGTTTCAATCCCATATTGGTCCGATTTCAACGTGAGACTATTCGCTACGTTCTCGGTCGGCGTCCGAGTGATATGTTTCAATCCCATATTGGTCCGATTTCAACGTCGTTTACGACGTGCCGGATGACTTCTTCGACGCACGTTTCAATCCCATATTGGTCCGATTTCAACGCACCGCGGGGTATGAGTTTATCCCGCGGTTGTTCGGGTTTCAATCCCATATTGGTCCGATTTCAACCCAGGTCATCCTGGCCGAGCCCGACCTCGTCGAGCAGGTTTCAATCCCATATTGGTCCGATTTCAACGATATCGGGTGGTCGTGGGGCTGCGCGGCGCATATAGTGGTACAGGTTTCAATCCCATATTGGTCCGATTTCAACCGCCCTACTTAGCCGAGCTTGTAGGACTTGATCAGAAGTAGTTTCAATCCCATATTGGTCCGATTTCAACATGGGAATAGGAGCAAACGTGCGCCTCGTATGGAACCGGTTTCAATCCCATATTGGTCCGATTTCAACTGTGTTCCTGCCAGATAGTGAACTGTTTCCGATTCTGGTTTCAATCCCATATTGGTCCGATTTCAACACTTACTAACCCGTGGCAATGCCTTCCGGGCAGAGCGGAACCGGTTTCAATCCCATATTGGTCCGATTTCAACCGGGGATAATTTCCCGCGACGAGGCGCGTTCGATATTCCCCGACATCGGTTTCAATCCCATATTGGTCCGATTTCAACTGTTTTGGCCCGATGTCCCGACCATGCCAAAGCCTGCGAACGTCGTTTCAATCCCATATTGGTCCGATTTCAACCCGGGCTGGTGCCCGGGGAGCACCTAGTGGCGAACCTCGAGCGTTTCAATCCCATATTGGTCCGATTTCAACACATGGATCAAAGTCTAATTCGCGCCTGAGACTCATAGTTTCAATCCCATATTGGTCCGATTTCAACTCTGGATCACATGATGCGGAAATCGAGACGCTTGCCAGTTTCAATCCCATATTGGTCCGATTTCAACTTGATGTCTATTTCATTGGCGTCTCCAACACGCCCGAGCCGCGTTTCAATCCCATATTGGTCCGATTTCAACGCGTAGCCTCCTTCCCGAAGGAACGACTAAGCGGCCTCCAGTTTCAATCCCATATTGGTCCGATTTCAACATGGATACGTTCCAAAGACCACAATGTGGGAAATAGTTGAGGGGGTCCTGTTTCAATCCCATATTGGTCCGATTTCAACGCGCGGCGGCGACGAAGCGCCCGTACCACTTCGCGTACGGTTTCAATCCCATATTGGTCCGATTTCAACACAAGCGCTCCGATTTTGCTATACTGAGGTTGACTGTAGTTTCAATCCCATATTGGTCCGATTTCAACTTATCACTACTGAACACAAGTTCGCGTTTGTATGAAATATACGTTTCAATCCCATATTGGTCCGATTTCAACCCGTACGGGACCACCCGTGG
>Ga0080003_1001166_pt1 | contig 14520 bp, 26 predicted proteins | sample JossMetagenome_FD_69206 | JGI IMG/M metagenome (GOLD analysis project Ga0080003, IMG submission 69206) | Hot spring microbial communities from Joseph's Coat, Yellowstone National Park, USA - JC2_E (SPADES assembly) (version 2) | ecosystem: Environmental > Aquatic > Thermal springs > Hot (42-90C)... | reverse complement strand
CCCCCCCCCCGATTGCGTCGCGTGTTACTAGGACGAAACAAAAAGAATTACACACGCTTCGCATAAAAAATTACACACTAGGCTAGACTTACGAAAATGGTAAAAATGCTAAACAACCAGTGCTAAATAAGCAAAAAATTAACTATTGGTAGAAAACGCTAAAAATCGTAATTTCTGTTATTTTGTGTTGAAGTGTTTGAAAATTGTGTTAATATAGCCTTAGAAAGTTATAGATTGTTTAATTTGGATAGTAAAAAAGTAAGAAATTAATGACTATCGTTAAAAAATTATTGTCATAACTTACAAAGTACAATTTCGTTATTATCGTTACTGACGTAAGTAAGTGTTGTACCGTATAACTGCTTCATTAATTGATATTTATTAACCGTCCAATTGTGAATTGCTACACAGTACTGTTTGTACTTCCCTAACTCCTGAATATCAAGAAAAGCTTCACAACCTTCGCAGTCAATTACAAATAAATCGGTTTTAGGGTAGTCTTTTCCTGCCCAACCTAAGTTTACTTCTACCCTATCACATATGTTAAAATGTTTGCATACTTCACTCCTGAATTTGTTATTTAGTTCTGCCTTCTTTTCAAAACCAATAACGTGTTTAGCTCCACGCATTAAGAAATAAACTGCAGAACTACCGCAGTCGTTACCTACTATAGTTATTGACCTATCTTCAACGCTTAAACGTGAATAAGATAAGTCAAACTCATACCAATAATCACAACCCATTTTCCTAAAATATTCGTTATAGTCCATGCTAATAGTAACATATTCAGTACATAAAAGCTTAAATCATAAATCATGTACATGTGGTATAGGTCAAAATGGAAAGTGAAAACAGGAAGTCAAGTTATATAAAATCGAAAGTAAATAACCTCCTAAGTAGTGTTACAGAAGAAGGTAATTACGCCTATGTAGTTACTTTAACATCTGAACAGTTTAAGCAGTTAGGGTTTTACATGGATAATAAGGAAGAGGAAGAAAGGTTTTATAAGTCGTTCAGGTATGTGGACGTTTACCTACTTAGGAATGAAGGGGAAATAAATATAGTATTTCTACTAGATAGTAGTCTAGTAAAGGGGTATTACGTATATGAACATGACTTAAAGAAAAGTCTATCAACAGTATTGGAGGAAATAGTTAGGATAGGAGGTACTAAAATGTACTTAGCAGGTTCTAATAGGTCAATATCATGCGATTTATATCAGAAATGGGTAGAACATAAACCCCATGTACTAGGTACTTATGTCTCCAAAAATTATGGCGAATTATTTACGTTCTGTGAAGGTTGGGGAAAGTCAAGGTTAATAGTGTGGAGTAAGCAAGGAGACGACACATTACCAGACCAATACTTCTTTATCGTGTATGACTAACCTAGTACCAAAAACATTTTTATACTAAATCATGTACTAGTTAAATAGGTCAATATGCAAGACCAAACCCAAAACAAAAATTTAGACGTCCAAAACCTTTTTTCTATCCTAGATTCAGTCCAGAAGGAAAAGTTAATAAACCTAGTAGGAGTAGCGATAGACTCTTACTTCAAGTATAAGGAGGATATAGATAAAGTGTTAGACTTCTTATACACTGTAAAGATGGACTACGACGATATGGCAGAAATCTGCAAAGAAGCCAGGGTAACAGATAACTGCAGTCAATACGCTAAGGTAGTAGAAGCGTTGGATAAGAAAATAGACAACATGAAGAAGATGAAGCATGAGATACAATCAATCTATGAAATGTTAAACAACGCGTGATGAGTTATGAGCAATGACAGGATAACTGTGGTAGTACCCGATAATTTTCAGTTTCAGTATAACAGTTCCCTTTTTGAAGGTACTAAATATGACATAATCCCTATAACTTCTTATGTTAGAGGCTTATGGGCTAAAATGCAGTCGTATAATTGTATGTTTGCTACTGTACCGTTCTGTACAGGGGATAAAATAGCGTTAAACACTAACGAAATAAAGAAATCAACAGTCTACACAATAGATGACATAACAGTAACGCGTTACGTCCATCTAACAGGGAATACAGGAGATAAGCTATTTATATCTAGAGAGATAGTAAAACGTTCTCCATTACATGTATTAGGCGATATTAGTCAAGACCTATATGAAAGAATGCGTAAAAATGCCATGGTAGGTACCCCTGAATATACCTACTTCCTAAAGTTTGATGAAGACTTCCATAAACGGGCTTGTGAATATAACAGAGATGAACCGATAGATGGAGGTAGAGCATTATTACCTACGATGTACAGAGGAGTATTACCGTTTGAAGATTCAGGCAACTTATGCATACTTAACAGAGACGCCAACAAATTTGTATGCGGAAGGATTGAAGGAGGTAAGTACTACTTTACATTAAAGAATAAGAGGTATCTACCAGACATATCATTAAAAGAAGATGAAGTAAAGGAGCTATTATATCGGTATTTTGGAGGTCTTAAGGTAGAAAAGCTACTACCTGAAGACCCATTACAGTGATAAAGTTTTTTACCATGGAATCTAATCAGGTTCAAGAAGGGATAAAAATGGTAGATATATCCACAGTAGGACAACTCATAATAAAGGAAATGGGTAACCTAGGAGTTAGAAAAATTGAGGTAATCGGTCATAAAAAGAGTCACAGGGTTGAGATATCCCTAGAGTGTGATGTAGAAGCATACCCCGTAGTCCTTAACAGGCTATCAAGTTTCGTAAGTGAACTTAACGACCCCGTTAAACTAACTGAACATCTTAAGCAGATTCAAGACAAAATGGATAACGTAAATAATGAGAATGTACAATAAACTAAGGTAATGTTTTTTATCTTTTATTGATGTTCTATTTCTTGAGCCTTATGGCTAAAAGAAAATACAGTAAGAATATACACAACCCTAGAGCTTTAGCAGATGCAGTAGTAGAAGGTTATGAGAGGTTTGCTACAGACTCCAATAGAGTTAATGAAGCAGTCCAAAAGTACATAAGAGGAGTACAAAACGCCAACTTTAATGAGATGGAAATGAAGTTAGCAATGTGGTATGAAGCACTTGATGAAGCAGACATATCTACTAAGTTCTCTCAAGCTATGACTCAAGCTAAATCAATATACAGGAGAAGACTAGAAGGCATGAACTATAACGTTCAGGTTCAAGGAGGAGTTGTAGCAGTACCTGCATGAGAGTGATAACCCATGAGTCTCCAACTCCAAAACACTCTTAACAGGTATAACCCTTCAATCACTACCGATATTACAGGCATTATAGGCGTAACCGTAGGAGTTATTGCAGGTCAATATATTGCAGTCCATGTTAATATAGGCAATTCACAATACGCAGGAGCGTTAATAGATATAGTCCTAGGTCTCATGGTAGTGGTACTCTTCAATAAATCAGGTATAATAAACGGTATAGGTCTAGGTATAGCAGGCTACGGTTTATATAAGATAATCAATATAGCTTCAAACGGAGCAGTATGAAACCAGTAGCAGTATTTCATCCCCATAAAAGAGTACAGGATAAGAAATACCTTAAGGGTTGTACTAAGTTACCTAAACAGTAACCTTTTTTATGGTCTTATTCTTAATCTAGGTCATGACTCCTAAATCTAAAAATGGTACAGAAAAAGTTTTGGAGGAAATCCTTTCAGACTACAAAAAAGTTTTTGTATACCTCCATAACGGAACAGTATACGAAGCTAAGGCAATATCGATAGACATACAGACCCATTCTTATTATTTAGTAACAGACAACATGGTAATCATTATCCCCGATAAGAACGTAGATAGAGCAGAGATAGTTTATAAGTGATGTACTAAACGGTAAGTTAAACCTTTTTTAATACAAAACTACTTTTTACTTGATGGCTCTAACTTTCGGCGTCAAGACTCTACCTACAGGTCAGGTAAGCGTAGTAGGTACCCTTTTGGAGTTCATGAAGGCGTATATCAAGACTATCCCTACTACCCCTTTTGCAGATATTCCCCAATTCCTAGAAACTGTATACTTCAATCTCAACCCTAACCTCCAAATGTTAGACCAAATGCAGATAATACAGAAGCCTAACTTCCAACTTAACCTAAATACTTACATGGACACACTGAACCAATCCAATACACTACTGAACGACTTAGCTACGCAGTTATGTAGCCAATTTAACCAAATCAACAACTTCCCATTAGCATTTAACTACCTAGAAATAGTAGACAGAAGCAGTACTTCAGGTCTTTCGCGTAATGTATACTACGTAAACGCTAATGTTACAACTGTAGGTTGTGGAACATATTCTGAAGGAGGTTTACCTTATGGAGTAGCAGTTACAGTTCAAATATCATACCAGGCTCAACCTTCAGGAGGTTCATTCGGCTCCACTACCACAATCTATAAGACCATACTCCTACCTATTGAAGATACCCCTAGCATAACCAACTACGTAAATAGCCTAGTTTCAGGGACTTCTAATATAGGTCTAATACTAGGTAACGGCTCTTATCTCTCTAATGTCTCAAGCAGTAATATACCTCCTTATACTCCAACGATGGTAATAAATGGAACAACCCCTCAAGCTATAGAACTTCTAGCCGTAGCTCCTCATACTAACGACATAATAGCAGAATCAGTTTTAGACGGAATAGCTCAAGCAATAGCAGACTCTTTAGGGGATAGTACTAGTGTTTCCCTGATAGGTTATGTATATCCGTGTAAAACAGTAAATGGAGGTACATTATCTACGGTAGAATCATGTAATGCTTCAGATACCTATTTCGGCAACGTTTACGGTTGTCCTATATCAGGTTATTCAGGGTCTTCCTTAACTTTCTCTTCTCCTTCAGAAAGCTATAATGTACCCGTAATGGTAGTTCCGATATTTACTAATGGCTCATCTAGATCTTCTTACACTACATTATATCAGATGGCAGTAGGTTTTGCTACTCCATTCCTTAATGTAAACGTAGAAACATTTGCCAACAGTTCCTATAACCCTGCTACACTTCCGTTACAGTTTTCCCCATTACCCAACACTCCAATACCTCCTCAAGGTATTAACGTCCAACTAGTATTACCCGTTCAAGTACCTCCTAACTTCCTAACATTCTACATTAACCAGATTAACCAAATCGCCGAATCATTCTACTCTATTAATATGGACTCTCCATCTACGTTTATCCTATCTCCATCTTTACAAAACTGTAGGTCTATCTCATTACAGTCTCCTACTAGAGGAAACATAAAATTTGAAAACGTTCAAGCAATAATAGACCCTCTAGGTAACGTCCAGGCAATAGTAGGTTACCCTTCAGTCTACTTAATTGGAGCAGACAAAATAGTTAAACAGGAATGTGTAAACGTAGCAGATGTATACAGTCTTAACGGTCAGTTCTACAACGCTCCAGTACCTCTTACCGAAGTAGTAGCTAATAAACTGTATCCAGGAGCTACAGGAGTCCAGTTATTCGGTAACGGCGTAATCACTTCAACATATAACGGCGTAACAGTGGAGTACAGTAACGACAATAGGATAGGTAAGATAAACAATAACACAGTAGACCTAATGAACGTCCAGTATTACCCTACTAACTACCTATACGCTATAGCTACTCCTAACGGTTTACAACCCGTAACAGTGTCTCAACCTAGTACCTCTTACTTACCACTACTTCTGTTACTAGGTCTAGGAGCATTAGGAGTAGGGGCAGTGTACCAACTGAAAAAGGACAAAACACAAAGGTAAGGTTTAAAGCACTTCTTTTTTAGACACTAAACTAACATGTCTCAACCAGTTGATAAGGATAAAGATGAAGAAAGGGAAGACAAAATAGTTAAGAGATTAAAGGAAAATGAACTAGACGACCTAGAACTAGAGTTAGTTAGGGAAAGGGTTAAGCCTTCTTTCGTTTCAAGGATTAAGAACGCAGGAATAGGGCTATTTGCAGGCTTTATATTAGGTTCTGCCATATACGCAATAGCACTTACAGACCCTACTGCTCCAGGTTACTTTAGTGCTATTCCATTTATAGCAGGTATTGCAGGGGCATTATTTGGATTCGGCTCTAGAAGGGAACTGTAAATGTCTGTACTTTCCTCTCTAAGTAGTGCTTTAGTTACCTGTGGAGAAGGAGCATTAGTAGGAGCTTCAGTATCGGCATTAGTTGTAGCTATTGGAGCAACTGTAGTAGCCCCTCCAGTAGGTTTAGCTATTGGACTAGTAATGGCAGGTACAATATTCGGTTGTGCTTTATTCACTCTAAAGAATAGCCCCGTAGGACTAAACGGTAATGGAGGAGCAGGACTTACCGAAATGGACAACGAATTTACTCAATCAGTGCTTAACTCCATAACTGCCCTCTCCACTGAACTGCAGGATATCGATAGTGAAGACTTCCTTAAGGGGTTTCAATATGACATTACTTACGGCGTAGCTTCAATACTAGACAATAACTATTACGGTAATGGAAACCCTAGTATCTCCACAGTAGTAAATACCTACTTCAACCTAGTCTTAGCCAAGATATACGGAGCAATGTCACACTTATACGACTATATGAGAAACCAGGCATTTACGGGTTTCACTACCCTGAAATTCGCTAGCGAAATTTCAAACAGTCTAACATTAAATACCCCTCAAGGAGGTACTGTATCGGTACCCGTGGCTCCAACACAAATAGGAGTTCACTACGTGGAAGTACAAACCCCTACAGGTAGTACCTTAACCATTCCTATCGGCATGATATTAAACTTCAACGGTAATTACGTGGAGTACTTCTTCTTCACTCCTACCACTGTGTTCAACCTATTCCCTACCTCAAACTATACCCATAATATAGACCTCTACAACGTTGTAAACGGTACTATTGAGTTCAGTAACACGGTCAGTTATACTTCCCTAACTCAAACAGGTACCGAAGAAATGAACTTTAACCCTTCTGCTAATCCACAGTTCACAGGAGGGATATTAGGTAACATGTTAGTAGGCTCTTCACTTCCTAGTTTCGGTACTCAAGAGGGGCAATTTTCAGGAACAGGGTCATTTAACGGATATAACATTTATGTAAACTCCACAGTTACTAACGCTTCAGGTAACCTAACTTTTGTATACCCTAACTGCCCTAACTGTCAAGTCCAACCATTCCTAGATTCCGTATTAAATGCAGTGTACTACATACTCAACAGTTACAACGCAGTACTAGACTACGCAGAAGAAGTATACGACTACTATGAATCTCAAGGTTACACTTCCCAACAGGCATTAGACACTCTAGGAGTGTTAAATGCTAGCATCTTAACTAAACTGTGTACCCAATCTATCGGCTCTACCTTAAAGACTGCTTCGCTCTTAACACAGTTACAGAGTAAACTGCCTAACGTTAGCGTTCTTCTATCGGATTACGGTATAGAGGTTTCAGACCTAACGGTAAATGTTGCAGGCAATATAGTGACATACAATAACGTAGTAGTAGAACTAACAGAAGGAGAAGCCGTTATATCTCCTAACGGTTATAAAGTGAAGTATGGAGGAGTAATTTACGACCCTTACACAGGTCTACTATTCCCGATACCTGCAGGAGCTATAATTAGCAGTAGTAAGAATACCTACGTATGGAGGAACGACTTATTTGTAGTAGACGGCGTATGTTACCATGCTCCAGTACCTTCAGGGATAACAGGGTTACCAGATTTAGCATACCTGAATACTACCGATACACAGACGTTTAACAGTGGTCAAACCTATAGCGTGAACGTCACATTAGTAAACGACGATTCTGCTCAAGTAGGTAAAGCTAATTCCATAAAGCCCAATACAACTTTCACTTATGTACCTTACGTGGACGCGTTCTTTACTTACACGCCTAAAGGTACTGCTCCAGCCTACGTTAAGACTGCAAACCCCGATTACCTGATTATAGCGTTACTGTTGGTATTCCTAGTAGCAGGGTTAGGTATAGGATATATAAGCAAGAGCAACGCGAATAGTACATATGTGGAAGAATTGCCTAGCTAAGTCATTATCCATAATTGGAGAAGACTTAAACAAAAAGGTACCAACTCAAAAGAACGCTTTTTTCTGTTCATTCTTACCTTCTGAATTGGCACGACCTAGGGATATTTACTACTTCGTTACTGAATACCAGTTATCAACAAAAGCACGACCTAGGGCAAAGTTCCTAGCTACAACATCTTACAGTATGCTAAACCTCCTAGATTTCCCTGAAAAGGATAGAGTGGAGATTATACCCCATGAGATACCTGCTTATTTCTACAGTGTAAAGTATAAGGTAGAGATGTCTAGCAATATAACGGCTATAAAGAAGAAGAAGAGGACGTTAGATGAAATGGACAAACAGTACCTACTATTCGTTTCAGATGCCCAAAGCAGGAAAAACCCTAAGCAGTGGAAAGAAGTGTTCAGTCATGTTAGACGTAAGTTAGTAGCAGTAGTACCTAAACACATGTTTAATGCGTTCCCTAAAGACACTGTACTTTATGAATTCGGGGCATTAAGTACTAAGGATATGCTAAACCTCTACAGTCATGCAATAGCTACTGTAGTGCTATCAGGAGGGGAAGGATTCGGTTTACCTGCAGTGGAAGGAGCGTTTTCATATGCCCCTCCAGTAGGTAACTATTACGAAGTCCTTAGCGAAATATTCCCCAACGACTACATTAGGAGACACTTCTCTAAAGGCGTATTAAGAGAGTCTACGGGTTTCATACCTAACGCCAAATACATCTATTACGAAATAAATAACCCCTTAGAAGTAGCACAACTCCTAAATAACGCTCCAGACATGTCAAAAGATGAGATAGAGACACTTTCAGATTATATAGAAAAGTACTACGGCGTAATGACACAGTATAAAAGGTTCTTATTCACATGATAGGAGAAATACTAACGGCTATAGCGTTACTGTATACAACTGTATACACTTCCCTCTTTACAGTGAAGCGTTTCAGACGTTGGATAATTAAGAAGGCAATACAGGAGGTAATTGAAACAATCGCCGAAGAAAAAAGCGTAGATGTGAAAGTAAAGGAGGTAGACGATTAAGAAGATGTACATAACACGATAAAAACGGTTAAAAACGGGGTATTATACAACTACCCAAATGGATAAGAAAACTGAAGCGTTACTAGGAGGGTTAGGTTTAGCTTCTGCAGGAGCTTTATACTACCTCTATAAAAAAGGCGAAATATTCCCAATAACTAACCCTAAACCCTTAGGTAAGGTAACTCCTAACCCTAACTATCCAGGTACTGCAAAAGTATACCAACAGGTACAGTATACCACAGTACAACAACAACAAACCCCTACCCCTACTACAGTACCACAACCACAACCTGTACAGTCTACAGGTCAGACCACTAATTCGGCATCTTCAGGGCAAATATTAGAATGCCCTAGTAACGGGGCTATAAAAACAGAAGCAGGGCTAATAGCGTGTACTCCAGGCTATAAATATGTAGACGTGAACGGGGCATTATTTGAATATGAATACTACTCTATTGTACAGGAGGTAAACCAGGCTAATACCCTAGGTTCTATAGTAGACCTAGACCTAGTAGATGAAGCGTATAGCTACATTACCACACAACACAGAGACTTAACTACTGCTACAATATGTTATAGCTTCTTCCCCTTAGGTCAAATATCATCTAAAAGTTTTCAACCAGGAGCTACAAACAGGATAGACCCAACACTAGTTACATTAGACCCCGTTAATGCCCAACCTAACCTATCTTTATGTTCTCCAGGTCAAGTATTCCAGGTAGCTAGCCGTTACGTAATAAATGGGCAACCAGGAGAATACGGGGCAACTCCAGTAATAGGTTTCGGTATAGTAGGTCAAACAGTGACTAAAGACCCCATGTTCAACTTCCCTAACCAAATCATGACCGATACTAACGCCTACGATATAGGAGGTTTATTAAAGACTAACCAACCAACAATTGTAGCATTCAGTACAGGAGGTTTCCCTATATACATATTGGACTTCGACCGTACTAACATACCTCTAGAACTAGTTTCTACCAGTTTCTGTGCTTTATTCAAGTGCTACCATCCCGTTATTCTAATGTACCCTTCGGGCAATAACGTAGCCATGTTCTTCGATATATTCAGGGGATTCCCTTCTGTTTCCCTACTACCTCCAATATATCAGGTACTAACAGATAATTCCCCTGAATATTCCTATATACTGCCTGCGATTAGTTATTCCTACCTATCACTTCACGACTATTATGCCGACAAATTCAACAATAAGCCTATAACTTACAGGAGTACTAGTTTTACCCCTGCATACATTATTTCAAAAAACCTAGTTCCTCTAAGTGGTAACTTAGGTTATAACGGTTGGGCAGTATGGGAAATTTAAGCTATACCGTTCAGGAGCATGCAGACTATAACCTAGTTACATGGACAATACAAAGCGATACCCCTGTAATCCTCTCTAGAGGAGGAGCAAATTACGCAGACGTTATAGAGCCTTACGTTTTCGGTTCTGCTTTTTTTCCTATCTACCTGAACCCACGTTATAACTTTCAACTACGACCTTCCCTTATTCAATTCAGTGGAGGGATATCTTTCGCTTTTGTGTTCAGTGGTATAGTGTCAATAGATGAAGTATTTCCTAAGGATTACTACCCGTATCAACCCCAACTGATAGACGTAAGTGGAGGTACAACAGTTACAGTATGTGTAGGTTACCCCGATATCATAACACAGTATTGGCAGTTACAGACAGAGACGGCAATGAGTGGTTACATACCTAACCCCTCTCTATTGACTGTACAACAATACAGTATGCCTAGTGGAGCTAATGCAAACTTCCTATATCAGGCTAGCTATGGAGACTGTAGTATACTATCCCCTACTAATGTAGGAACACTATCTCTATTCGGAGCAGTGTTAGGAGAGATAGTTAGACGGTTGTAGTGTATAGCAAAGTATATTAACTTGTACTTGTACATGTTATGTATGCAGAACAAAACTGCACAACAAAAAGAGGAGGTAAGTCAAAAGATTGATTTTTCTTCTATAGCCCGTATTCAAATAAACGGGTCAAACGTAGATAGGTATGAAGGTAAGGTAATAAACGTAGAGAACGTATACGGCGTAAATACCAGGTATGGAGCTAAGATAGTTGTTGAGGGTACTGTAGACGGCAAAAACGTAACATGCATGATAGGAAAAACTGCAGTGTCCAACCTATTGGAGCAGGGAATAGTTACCAGTGACGACATGATAGGGAAGTCCTTCAAGATTGGAACAATGACAATAATGGGCAAAAAGACGATTATACTAGAGGTGGTTAATGAATGAGCAGGAAGGCATTAATCTTAGGTAACCAGATAGTAGCTATAGTGGAGAGGAAAGGCAATAACGTGGACATAACCTTTACTGACGATATAAAGGTAGATAGAATAACTGCAGTTATCGATAACGGCAAACTAGTAGATGAGGATTACGAAGTAGAGTTTCAAGATGAGAACGGCGAAAAGGAGGAGGAAGATGGAGGAGAGGACGGTTAAGGACAGTATGGAGGAGTATAGGGATAGATTGATAGATATCGTAAACGGTATACTAGAAACGCAGACCCGTTATAGGAATGAGAAACGCATGGTTCACGTGGAGAAGTTCTATTGTACCCCTAAGAAGTGTACAGTTATCCTTACCTATTCAGACGGTACAACGGAGAAGGTACCGTTATCTGTTATCGTTAGGACGGTGATTTAATGGCATATGTTAGAAATACTTCGGTAAGGCTTAACTTTAAGCCCGATTACGACATATGTGAAACCGTTAGGAAGGCTTTACGGTTATGCAGTGACGCCGAATGTTGGAAGATGGAAGACACTAGTAAAGGAGCAATGAAGATAGGCATTAAACTAACTGAAGAAGACGACGCGTTAGTTAAGCAGATGATGCAAAAAAGTGGTAAAAAACAGAGTGAAATTATACGTATAGCCCTACAATACTACTTCTTATCGACGAAGAACATTAACCAGGCAAAGGTATACCACATACCCCTTTAATCATCTACTTCTTTTACTTCGGTCTTAGGGGCATTATCCTCTTGACTACTGTTTAATATACGTAACGCCTCTTCAACTGAAAGGTACTTTTTCTTTACCACTGCTAAGCTATCTGTTACTCCTACTATTCCTGCGATTATCTCCTTATACTCTATCATTTTTACCACTATCCTCTTTCTTTTGGGGATTTAAATATCCAGTTACCCAAGATGAGACTATATCGGCGATTCCAGGAGGTAGCTTAGTGGACAGGAGTGTAGATATTAACGACTTTATGGGTTGGGCAGGGTCTTTACTATTCTCAAATTCCCTTAACCTAATTAACGATAGTAACGGGTCGCCTAACGGAGAAGAAGTTAGCATTAACGCAGTTATAGCCCCTACCTGTTTAGCATATTCTGTTAGATGACCGTAGTACCATCTATCGCTAGATAAAACCCATCTTGAAACCATGGCAACGGCTTTTTGGTTGGCTACATACATGGAGACGTATTTATTCAGTTTGGAGGTCTTCCCTGCTTTATACTCATTAGGTAGTTCATCTAGTTTTGACAGTATCCTATCTCCTTGCTCCAAAAGTTTCCAAATTACCTTACTGTTATCAAGCCTAACTATTGGGTCTAATGTCTCCTCAAACCCTTCATTTTCCTCTTTTGGTTCATTATCTGTTTCCATACCATGTTGTATCAGAAACGTGGTTAAAAGTTGTTTGATAAGCTTTTTATATCTTGTACTATAAGTGTACTACATGCAGAAAAAGATAGTTCAAGATGTTCAAGATAGGATAAAGGAGCTATTGAAGCCTGAAGAGATTGTAGCTTTATCAATTGATAGAAATGACCTTGATTTCGGTAGTAGGTTAAAGGTATACTTCTACTACGGCAAATACTTCCCCTCTAAGTTATACGTTGTGAAGGTAACTAAGAAGTACCTACTAGTTAAGGATAGCTATTACCATTACATATACTCCTTCTCATTCTACGTCCATGAGAAATTACCTTACGTTTCAGTATACGGTACACACTACCGATTATACGCCGAATGGGGATACTAATGTCAAGTCCAATTATTACTTATGAGCAGGACTTTAATACGTTCTACGAATTCGTCAATAGGACTTATCAGAAACAGTATAAGGTAACGTTGGCGTTTAACAGTGAAAATTTGTTAAAAGCCATGAAAGTATACAGTGTAGGCATTAATGAAGGGTTAGGTATAACTCAAGCAGTAAAGCAGGTATACGGTTACCGATATAGACGTATGGAGAATTTCCTAAGGGAATTGGGGTTATGGACTAATAAGGCATGGTGGAACGTAAATAAAGCAGTTATAAAGATAGACATTACCGTAGAAAGTGGTCAGGGTAGAAGGATAAGTTTCTTTAGGTTTGTGATTGAGTTAGTGCTATACTCTTTTCCCGTTAGTGAAGATAACGCAGACCAAATAGCAAAGCAAATCGCCGAAATGTATGACCTATTCAAGAATGCCTACGAAATTGAGACGGGTTATGAGTTACGTTACGACCCAATAAATTTAGCAGAGTTGAAACGTGTTAAACAATTCGGTATACTGTTTACAGACCAGTACATTAATAACCGTTTCATAAGTCACGAAGAGAAAAACGTAGAGGTTGTAACTACATGTTAAAAGTGGATATTGACTACCAAAACGATTGGGAAAGCGAATATAAGCTACTTAAGTGTATGTATGCCTTTTCGTGGATTAAACGGGAAATACTGCAGACTAAGCACGGTTACCACGTGTTACTAGACTGCGAAACTTCAGATGGAGCTAGGCTATACTTAGGAGACGACCCTAACCGTGTTTACATGGATAACTACCATCACGTTAAAGACGTGCTATTTACCGTTAAGAAGAAGATGAGGATAACTAAGGAGGGGGGCATTCAGTTTAAGACCATATCGCAGGAGGCGGTTAGTACCACGCATTTAGGTCTTAGGAATGCCCCTTACTGTAGTGATTGATAAATACGGTAAAAAACATATCGGCGAAATTGTCCAAGTAAAAGGAGACGGCATTAAGGGCTACATTATTATGAAGGAAAACGGCAAAATAGTAAAATTGAAGGGATATATAGCAAAAGGTATATAGACAAAACGTATTATGTCATAAACGTAATGTCTGTTATGTCTGTGGAGAATGAGTTAGTCTTATTGTCTAACGTTGGGCTAAGTGGTATAATACTTTACTTACTAAAACTGAATATTAGGCTACAGTCACGTATTTTATATTTGGAGGAGGAAATAAAGGAATTAAAGAGGGAAATAGAATATCTTAGGAGGTTTAAAGATAAATATTAGGCAATAATTATTTAGTGTTTTACTACTTCTTCAAGCATTTATTTTTTTGTATTAAGCGTTAGTTTTTTACCATTTTCGTAAGTCTAGCCTAGTGTGTAATTTTTTATGCGAAGCGTGTGTAATTCTTTTTGTTTCGTCCTAGTAACACGCGACGCAATCGGGGGGGGTG
>Ga0080003_1001164_pt1 | contig 14529 bp, 9 predicted proteins | sample JossMetagenome_FD_69206 | JGI IMG/M metagenome (GOLD analysis project Ga0080003, IMG submission 69206) | Hot spring microbial communities from Joseph's Coat, Yellowstone National Park, USA - JC2_E (SPADES assembly) (version 2) | ecosystem: Environmental > Aquatic > Thermal springs > Hot (42-90C)... | reverse complement strand
ATCCTTACAAAACACTTCTATTTCTTATATCTGTAAACCTTCCTTTGGAGGTATATCTCTATGAGATACCAAATCCATATCTTTACTATGGCCGATGTTGAAAAGCGTTTGGGTCGGCTCTTAACAGTCTATGCTAAGGACATCATAAAGGAAGTTACAAACATTGACTGGAAAGAGCTTAACAGTATTCCACTTGAAGATGTAAAAGCTTTTTACTCTAAGGAAAGAAAACAAAAATGTATTTATGTGGATAAGGAAACATATGAGAAGTGGAAACAACTTCCAAGAAGCCTAAAACAACCTGCTATCTATCTAATCAACAAAAAGCTTATGGAGGTAGAATTATGACAGCAGAATCACAAAACAAACCTCCTATTAAATTGAAATTAGATCCTATAAGTATAAATAATGTAGAAATGCTGGGTATGTTAGGAATGGTTGATGTTGATAATATCATAGATGATTATAGACCATATAGATTGTCAGAGAATGTTGTTGTATTAAGAGATGATGCTGATAGAGCTTTTATTCATAAACCTAAACTTTTCCCTTTATCAGATATATTTGATGAGAAGAAATTTGCGTTAAATCATTTAATAAAAGCTTTAGAGATGTCAGAAAAAAAACTGAAGTATCTAAGGGTCTTTTTAGTTCACTTTCGTCCTCAAGAAGATGGTAGACTATCACAAAAACAAGACTACTGGGTTAGGTTTAAGGCCTGGAGATACGATATAGATGATCCTAGCTATACATTAGGGCAAGTGTTGGAGCTTTGCAGTAAACTTCCATTGGTGCCTAATATAGTCAAAAAGTCATACAAAGGTTGGCATCTAGTATATACATTCGATAAGTTCATTGAAAGAAGCGATGTTGAGGCTTATAAAGGTTACAATGAAAAGTATTATCTACCCTATAAGGTTTATGAAATATTAACTCAACTACTACCCTTCTATCTCAAAGAGCTAGAGCCAAGACTAGACATTAAAGCAAGTAATAATGTCAGCATGATTGCAACAAGATTTATAACTAGAGAATTACCAGCTTATGAACTTAATCATAGATACTCTTTAGAAACATTCTTTAATGCTTATTCTTTCTTGACTAAAAAAGTGTTTAACTATGAAATCAATTACGATTTAAAATCTGCTGATGACAAACAAGACTCTAACAATAAAAAATCAACCTTTACTATCCAAGATATACCTAAGGAAGAGTTCTACACTGCAATATCAAGATGTGGGGTATTAAAAGTATTAGATGAAGATTGGGAAAATCATGGATATGAAGAATGGTTTTTGATGACTACCTTATATGCAATCAAGATCTTATATGCAGAGAATGAAGAAGAAAAAGATAAGCTAATACAAGAGTTCCATGAGAAGAGTAGTAGATATAGAGACTATAAGCCACATGAAGCAGAATATTTTTTGAATAAGATAATTGAATATCAATCTAAAGGCTTAAAGATTCATAGTTGTAAAAGGATAAACGAGGTCATAGATCCTAAATATTTAGATGCGTGCAAATCTTGTTCTTACAAGAAGGTAGATAGAGAAGGCAATATATACGGTCATTATCTATTCTCTTATCTATATAAAGAAAACTTAGAAGATGATGAGATAACAATACCTGATTGGGTATTGAAAGACAACGGCTGGAATATGTATATAAATCAAGCTGGAATCTATGTTCAAGTTTTACCATACTTTAGAATACGATCACATTATATTGTAGGAGATTTAGAAGATGAGTTTTTAGAGCTTGTAGATAAAAGAGGTAGAAGCTATATAAAGAAAGTTGAAAGAAGATCAGACAGTTATAAACCAAGCATTGATATAGTGAAAAGTTTTGGAGAAATTGACCCAGCTAGGATAAATGATGCTAAGATGTTCTTAGCCTACTATATAGAGAAGGTAAAAGCTAAGCGTGGTGTTAAGATCGATTTTGTAGGATATAAACATATAGGTAATGCTTGGGATATTGTTGTTGGTGGGTACGGTAAATATTCCAGAAAAGAGATCTCGTTTATCTTTCATGGTAAAGAGATGGAAGGTCCAGATTGGTATATTCCTGAAGTCAAAGGTAGTGAAGAACTATTTAAGATAACATATCAATCATTATTCAATCTTAATGATACACCTTTACACTTAGCAATAGCACACTTTCTAAGTTGGATAGGTAGAGAGTTTATAAAAGATAGAAGTTTGATAGGATATTTAAATCCAATCCTTATCCTAGTAGGAGATACAGGCACTGGTAAATCTTTGAGACTTAAAATAGCTACAGCTTTATATGGTAATCCTGCTTTATTCTCATTCACAAACATTACACAAGCAAGCTTTAATAATAACTTTCCTTTGATAAAAACACCCTTTGGAGTTGATGAAGTAATAATGAAAACCGCTCTTGATGAGCGTAAATTTGGAGAGCTTGTTTATAACATAACAAACATACAAGGTAAAATGACATTTAACAACACTTATAACCCAATTGATGTTCCAGTGGCTATAACTGGAGAAACAGAAAATCTACTTATCGATAAGGCTTTTTCTAACTTCAGAGGATTAAACAGACGCTCAATAGTAATAGAGATGACAGAAGATTGGAAAGGAAATTCAAAGGTATTAGATGATGCTTTAAATAAGCTTCAATTTAATCACGGACACATTTTAAGTTATGTTAGAAGCTTAAAAGATAGTGATAAGAAGGAAATTGAAGATTTAATAAATAAAATTGAAGCAAAATTGAACTTCGGCAATAGTAGTTTTAACGATCTTATAAAGCACGTAGCTTTAAGTCTAGCAATGTTTTATCACTTCTTTATGAGATATATTGGAATAAACAAAGATGTAATAGAGAAAAAGATCAATACTATGATAGAGTTTGCCACAGCACAAATATACAAAAAGCAGATTGTAAAAGTTGGGGAAACTGTAGATTACTTAGAAGAGATCATTAACTTTATAGCAAGAGTTGAGGAAGAGTTAAACAATAAGAAGTCATTAAAGAACTATAGCTATGAAAAACTATGTAATGAAATAAGATACACACCTTCTAACAAAGTTGGACAGTTACTTAAAAAATTCTTTTGGAAAAGATACAGCTATGCAAGTAGAACAAATACTCTTCTTAGATTTTATCCTGGAGTTCTTATTATCAATCCAATTATATCTGTAGACAATCCAGAAAGAGATCCTCTTTTTAAGAAAGATATCATTAACGCAGATAGGGAAAGATTGAACTCATTAACAGAAGAAGAGTTAAAGATTTGGGCAGATATACTAAAGTTAAGATATGACAACGATACAATACAAAAAATCGTTAATATACTTGGAAATCAGAGATTAAGTAATGTTATTTATCCAAAAGATAAGTCAAAAGATTTAGACATACCGTTTTAACATGAAATCTTTTTTAGGAGGTATATATTATAGTGAACTTAAAAGATGTTTTACAAGGCAGATCTGTGCTTGATCTCAGCAAAAAAGAAAGAGACATGGCCAGTAAATACATTGAAGTGATGCTTGAAGGTTATTGGATCTGGGAGTTAACAACGCTTGAATTTAAATCGCTTGTAGAACTAATTACAATTGACTTAGTCACTGCTTTATTTGAGCTACCAAAAGAAGACTTTTCACCACCCACCAACTGGAGACAAAAAACGTTACGTGTGCTCGAATACTTCATGGAAAAAGAATCTATCAGTAGCTGGGAGGAAGTATTTAACCGCATACTCTTATTCAGAAGCAAAATCTGGGATATGTTTTATTATGGGAGAGGTGGAAGCGCCGAAAGAGAAGCACTCGCAAGGTCTGTAATAGACTTTTTAGCAGAAAGGAAGGTAATCCAACCTTTTAGAGCTATTTTTCTTATAGAAGAATAGTGCTATAATGTTTTGTGCCTATCATTTTTACCTTGGTCACCGTTTTAACACCTCGTACCCAGCACTAGCTGGCTTGATGCCAGCTTTTTTTTGTTTGTTTTACTGGTAATATAATTGGTATTATGCTAATGCCCCATCTAAATACTGATAAATATTTTTTTGGACAAGTATACCACGGTTTATGTGTTCACGATGTAGTGAACTTACATATAGTCAGTGTTATAATTAAGTTAACATGATAAATCCTAATCTAAGAAAAACCATTGAACTATATTCAACGGGATCCTCTGAAGAGCTTGTTCAGTTTCTGAATGGACTTTCAAAACCATCCTTGATAGCCCTTTGTATAGACATTTTGACCCTTTACTTTAATGACAAAAACTCATCAAGGCTAAGAGAACTAACCACTTTGTGGGTGTGTGGTTTTCAACCAAATTCGGAAAAGCTCGGATACAATGGATATAGAATGGATGTTGATACTGGGAGGAGAGTTGATTGTGAGGTCAAGCCTCAAAATACAGACGACCCTAGGAATAAACTATACGGCAGTGGAAGTTTTAACGACTATACACTGGAAAGATTTAGTAAGGATTTAGAAAATAATCCTATAGTTTTGGTTAGCGGTTTTGTGGGAGGGAAACTTATATACATCTTTGAGTTTAAGTTTGATTGCTTAAAGGAAAAGCTTAAAGGTTTGCTTGAACGCAGGTTTCCGGAGGGACAAAGGATAGAGGGAGAGTACTTACGCTCAGCCGGATTTTCATTTAGAGATTACAAAGATTGTCCTTCTTTAAAACTTGCCTATTTAAGGGATGATTGGCGCAGTTTTAAGGATTACCTCTCAAGGGATCTGATAAAATACTTTGATGGACTTAAAGAATGGAAGGTATAGAAAAGTTTGTCGATAAAGTTATATGCGGTGATGTCCTGGAAATTTTACGTAAAATGCCAGATGAAAGTATAGATCTAGGCATCACATCTCCACCTTATAATAAAAAAGAGAGACATGGAGGTTGGTTAGTAAGCAAGGTAAAATACAAGGGCTACAAAGATTCTATATCAGAAGAAGAGTATCAAAACTGGCAGGTGGAAGTTCTAAATGAGCTCTATAGAGTGATAAAAGAAGGCGGATCATTTTTCTACAATCACAAAGTTAGGTACGAAGATGGAAAAATGATTCACCCTTTACAGTGGTTGCTTAAAACCAAGTGGAACATATGGCAAGAGATTGTTTGGAACAGAAAAATTGCAGGCAACATAAGAGGATGGAGGTTTTGGCAAGTAGAAGAAAGAATATACTGGCTTGTAAAAGGAAAGCCAAAAGAGTTAAAGGCCAAACACGCAAAGTTAACATCTGTATGGGAGATTCGCCCAGAACAAGGACACAAAGACCACCCCGCAGTATTTCCAATAGAACTACCTACACGGATTATAGCAAGCATACTTGATGAAGATGATGGAATTGTTATAGATCCTTTTTGTGGTAGCGGTACAACGCTTGTTGCAGCTAAGCTTTTAGGGAAAAGATACATAGGGATAGACATATCCGAGGACTATGTGGAATATGCAAAAAGAAGACTTGAGAATGTAGAGAAAGAAAGGAAAAAAGTTTTAGAAGAACTTTCTCTTCATAGTGTGAGACTAACCTTCAAAGAGAGAAAAGATAAGGGGTTTTGGAACAGAAGGGTAGGGCTTTATGGATGAATTACTCCATATTTACTTCAAAAATTCTCTAACTTCTTTTCTCAAAAAGTAGTCCTATGATGATGTGTTATAATTTTTATGGGTATGTGTTCACGATATAGTGAACTTATACACTCCTATTGACGATCGACGGGAAATATGTTATATTATAAGCTGTTGATAGGTTGGTGGGGTACCTTAAAAACCTTATCAATAAAGGGTTTTAGGGTATTTCACAATTTTTTCATTTCGGGGGTTTTGTTTGTACCTATAGGGGATTGAGACAAAATTTTTCCGTCGCAGCATTTATATTCCGCCCTGGTTTTGTTTGTACCTATAGGGGATTGAGACTTATTACTACATCTGCTTGTTTTAACAATCCATTTATGACTTCTATTTGTTCTTTTACACCGTTTTTGAGCACCTTCTAAAAAGTTTCAGGTATGATTTGCAAAGAATCTAGTGTTCATTTTTGGTAGACAGGATTGTAGCTTTCAAGTTCTGTAAGCTCATACAAATACCCAAACACTCATGTAATCACATCACCATTGGACAATAAAATGTGGGTTTTTGTTTTTTCTTTAATACCAATAGCTTCAGCTATTGCCTGGCCATACCTGATTTTTCTGCGATGAAGAGTTTCATTTATACATTATGTCTGAATTAAATTATGGAAAAGCATCAAATATAGTATCAATTATAATGTCAATTATATCTATATCTACTTTGACTTTGACCTTGACTGGCTTACTGAGTTTAAACAACTTATCTTTTAGCCATTCAAAACTCTTTCCAGTGCCTACTTTAATATGGTTTACAGCAGCGTTAATGTCAGCATGAAACTTCTTATTAATAACTGTATCATGGAATAATTCATCCCTACGCTTTCCATTAAAAGCATTGGCCAAGTTTGGGGTTTCTTGGATACGATTTATATCACCACTTATACAGCTTACTTGAGATGTGTAACTTTCATCTATATAATGCACTCTTATCCCGTACTCTTTGGCTTTTTGATCTATGTATTTGATTAACATTGCAAGTGGTATTTGAATGAAGTTATGCTCTACAACCTGAATGGAGTTCTGTCTTACAACTTTAATTGCTTCACATTCTCCGTCATTCTTTGACTCTGCTAAGTTTTTAGATAGAAAAAGATCGGTGACGCCATGCAGATCTAAATAATCAACTACGTTTTTAGCTATTTTATGAAATTGATCTGTAAAAAACTTATTTCTTTCCGAGCATAAGAATAAAATAAAATTACCAATTTTCTCACCTTTCTCTGTATATTTAATAGGACATCTTGTTTCATCCTTTGATATGTCCCATTCTACTGCTTCCTTTATCATTCTTGCTTTTAGTTTAGCTATAATTTCGTTAAACTTCTCATTGTAATCTCTAAATGGTTTACCATCCACTAATAGTGATGGAGTTATTTTATCGTCTATAAACATTGCTATTATGTTGGTTTCACCCATATCTATGCCTGCATATTTGATTCTATCATTATCTGTTTCATTACCTGTTTCATACTTGATTTGATTATTTTCTGTTTCATCATATTTGACAATATCCCTTTCTGTTTTACTTAACTCTTTCAAATGAATAATTTGCAATTCTCTCAAATAAATAATTTGCAAATACAAATTGCCATTATCATACACAACTCTTACGGAGTATAGCCTATCTATTTCTTTCAACTTTTTCATTTGTTTTTTATTCACATTTATGTGTACTATTCCTTTAGATAAGTTAATACCTATCAAGTTTTCTTTTTCTAATCTTTCAAAAGATAAAGATTTGTATTTATCAAGTTCTATAGAGTAGTTTTTTAGTTCAGAAAGATCTCTTGGCTTAAGCAATGACATCACTTCTTCCAATAGAATTGGGTTTTGTTCATATCGTTCTAAGTTTTTGATGTAGAATTTTGAGTTTGTTTCAACTCTTTTTTTAACTCTTTTTATAACATAGATTAAGTTGTATGGGTTTAGCCTATTAGCGGTTTCTTTTAGTTCTTTCCATAATTTGTTGTTTTCATATTTAGTCTTAAGATATTCTAACTGTTCTGAATATTTTGATTTATCATTATGTAAGGCATTCACAATAAGTTGTGAAGAAGTAAGAAGTTCAAAGTCGTTTGTATCTTTACCTTCTATGTATAGGTTATAATTTTGGATAATAAGGTCAAGTAGAATGTTTTCAAAATGATTATAGGTTTGAAGCAAATTCTTTATTTCTTCTTTTTGACCGTCATTTTTTATTTTAATAGATAAGGTTATGAACTCCGTATTCTTAGTAAGAGATTGTTCGATATGCTTTTCCATTTGACTTTTCGATATCTTTTATTATAACATATTTTGTTTGTACCTATAGAGGATTGAGACCCGAATGGGAATATGACGTCTTTGCCGTTACATCTCCGTTTTGTTTGTACCTATAGGGGATCGAAAACTCACTACACTACTTTCATAGTTAACATAATTATGATTATATTAATATCGTTGATAGACAAGGATTTGCAAGCGACGATATAAAAAATAGGGGGAAATCTGTTTAAAAATTGGCAAATTTATGATATTAGTCATATTTTAATAGTTTCGATTGACAATAAAAAATAAAAATATATATTTATTTTTACTACTGGTTTGAGGATTAAATTTTGTGGTTGTGGGCTACCCAGTTAAAGCCCATCTGAGTTGGAGAATTTAAAAACTTAGTAATAGCTTTTTATCAATCTTCAATAGCTTTATATTAATCTTTACTGTGCTTTATTCTTTTATTCATTTCTTTTATTCAAATCCAGAGGGGAGTGTGAGAGTTATATGATGATAAAAGCTTTTTGAAATTGTTGTAACCAGCCATAAATGATGGCTTGCTTTCAAAGATGTTGTTATTCTTCAATCATTCACAAACAACAGCTTGTTATAAGCTTGTTGTTATCTATTTAAAGAAAACCGATTAGTTTTAAAATCATCACAAAGCCAGACAGCAACGGCTATAATGGCACAGGTGGTTTGTTGCTGTTATAGGCTTTCTTATCCAAGTAGTAATCATTTCAAAAATGCTGTTGGAACCCACCAACAGCTGTGGCTGCCCAAGCGATCTCTCAGCCCTTGCTGTCTTTATTCTCCAAAAAGGCAGCAATGAGGTCAGGGGACCGTACCACTCTCCAACGGTGGAAGCTATTTAGCGAAGCCCTGGAGCTTTTGTTTACTTTTCCCACCTGTTTGGTAGGACAGGCTAAATAAGCTACTCCTGTTAGCCACGGGACAGGTTAAATAAACCGTGCCGGCTAACTAGAATGGGAAGTTAGCCGGAAGGCGTGGCAGCATCGCCTAGCAAGAAATGCTGCAGTGATGAGCGCCGTCACTATAAACAATGGCTGCTGATAAGTCTTAAAACATGTTTGGCCGTGATGGCAGCCGGTGGAGTCTGGGTAAAAAGCTTTTAAGGAGGTTGTATTTATGGGAAGACATAGGATTAAATACTTCTTTATTGCTGTGACAGATGCTTTATTTGAACTGGGAAAAGGTAAAAGCAAACATATAGCGATGCAAGAAAGTTTTGAGAAGAACAGAAATAGGAGAACAGAAGCTATATATAGCCATTCAACGCATGACACTTATGTAGAGGTGGTGGCAAAGTTTGGGGACTTTCTTAGTAATGAAATGAACATTAAGTATGAAAAGGACTTTCGGGAACTTAGTACAGATGAAGTATATGTTTGTATAGACAAATATTTTGAAAAACAAAAAGCTAATGGGCTTGCCAAGAAGACGCTAGAAAAGCATATATCAGCGCTGTATAAAGTTGTCGGTTTTATTAATCCAGACGTGAGAGAATATTTCAACGCTGATAACAGAGCCAAATGGCGGGACGGTATGGAAAAACAGGATTGTGATCGTTATAACAATCCAGACAGGATAGTTGAGAACTTGAAGAAGATCAATCAAACAGCCCACGCAATTGCTGAATTGCAAAGATTGGTAGGGGCTCGCATCGGTGATGTGAAAAAGATATATGTGGACGAAGAAAATCAACGGGTTTTCATACCAAGAAGCAAAGGGGGCAGGAACAGGTGGGTCTATTTTGATTATTTTCCAAATGAGTTTGAGAAGGTTAAAGAATACAAAAAACAGCTTGATAAAGCTCTTGAAGAAAAGACATTTTCACAGGTACGCAAAGAAGAATATTACAATGACTTGAAAAAAGCTTGTCGTAAAGCCAAAGAGCCTTACCATGGCTCACATGCCTTTAGATACGAGTGGGCACAACACAGGTATGAGGTATTAAAAGAATTACCAAGAATAGAGCAAGCCGATTATTACCTTAGAATCTTAGAAGAACGTGGGCTATCATCAAAAGATATTATAGAAGCTATGGAAAATGCAAGAAAAAAAGACGCTTTTGCAGAAGCTATTGTCTCAGAGGAATTGGGACATTCAAGGCTGGACATCAGTAGAGAGTATCTAAAATTAAAAGGAAAATAAAAGCTGTGGCGGGCTTTTTCAAGGAAAAGGCTGTGTGGCTTTATTTATGATTTAGATTTTATGATTTAGATTAGAAAACGCATTTTGCGTTTTCGGATGTACAACAAATAAAAGGAAAAGGACAAAAGAAAACGAACATCACAAAAACGCACAGCTTTTTTATCCAGTTGGAATTTTTTTAAACAAAGGAGTGCCAGCAAATCATTGTCTATCAATTCTCACAAAATCTCACAAAATTGGGGGGAATGAGATTTCCAGCAAATCATTGTCTATCAATTCTCACAAAAAATTTTGCACGTTCTCACAAACTTTCTCACAAATTGCCGTGAGATGTTTTTCTTAGTATTGACAATACTTTAGACACTTTCTCACAGCTCACGACATTTTTAGGTATATATAGGAAACAATGATGATGATGATGATGACTTGACGTTATTATTATCATCAAGAGAATATTGTACTTATATATCTATTATTTTTAGTGAGATCGTGAGAATATATATATATATATTGATAGACAATATATTTGCGTCTCACACGATATCTCACAAAATTCTCACGAACTCTGTGATATCTGATACACAATGAGTTTAATGTTTAATAATTTAATCATTATCCATCCCTTTGTATCTTCTATTAACGCTTGACAAGACATAAATCATATGTTATATTGATAACTAGTGTTTACTGGTGTTTACTAGTAATCACTAATAAAACTTTCATAGGAGGCTGTTATGGAAAAGTTAGTGCCACAGGTTGAAAAAGAAGGTTACACAACTAAAGAGCTGGCATATCTCTTGAATATCTCAAAGGCAACGATTTACAGGCTTGTCAAAACAGGCAAACTCCACCCAATCTTGTTTGGAACAAAACTCATATTCCTAAAGGACGATATTGACCGCTTCATAAAAGAAGAACAAGCTAATAGAAAACCCCGCAAGTCTAATGTTAAGAAAACGAAAGCCGCCACATAATCAGCGGCTTTGAAGTTAAGAAGGGTTAAGAACAATGGAAAACACTATTATTATAGCCACTTCATTGGCTTCTGGCAAGGGTTTTTAAGATAATATAAAGCACACTCTGTAGTGTGCACCTTCATTAACAATAAAAAGGAGGTTAAGAACAATGGAAGACATCATTAATCGTGTAAAATTTAAACATGATACACTTCTGGACTATATTTCAGCTGGCATCGATAAAGAACTTAACATGATGCTTGTTTATCTTTCTGGTACATATGCCTTTAAAAGACCAAACTGGTTTGGTTATAATAGTCAAACGTATGACGCTACAAAACTAAAAGACAAGATACTTGAAGAATTTAAGAATAAAACCGGGATGTATGGCTACGGGATATTGCTTGGCAAACAACCCTCTGGCTATTGTCTTCTTTGTATTGATATAGATATTGATAATGAGTGCAAAGATGAAGCTTTAGAAGCCCTTAAGAAAATCTTTGACAAGTACAAAATTAGCTATGCTGTAGAGACAACCAAATCTAACAGATATCATGTTTATGTTGCGGTTGATGGTCTAACTGACACACTTAAAAATACAAAGAAACTTAGATTTCGTGAAGATTGCATTAAATATAAGGGTGTTAAACCACTACAAGGCGAAATAGAACTTCTTGGAGCAAGCAACCCACACATGGCAACTGTTTATACTGGGATTATCAACGATGAAGAGCCATTCTATATTAACCAACTGATTGTCATTTCAGCTGAAACTTTTGAACTTGCATTGCTTGAATTTCAAGGTATATTTGAAGAAACTAAAGAGATTAAAGTAACTAAATATAGAGAGATTGACACAGATATGCTTATTGGATTCTTCAAGCTTGTTAGAAAACACAATTATACAAACGGTTGGGATATTGATAAGATAGTTAGCTCTGTTTGTGTAGGTGTAAGAATACCAGATGAAGATATACATCGTATTTTTGAAGAAATATACCAAGGTGACTATGACAAAAGAATAACAGACTACATTATAGAGCGTACCAAAGAAAAAGACCCTCAATATCTGCCAAGCGTTGCAAGTGTTATCTATCATGCAAAAAAGCTTGCAAAAGATAATCAACTTGATGATGAAGAGAAAAAGTTTTTATCTAATTTCATATCATCATTCAAAAACCACACTATTGGCAACTATGAATTGCCTTATTATCTTCTTGATGCTGAGAAAGTTTATTTTGTGGACTCAATCGAGAAGCAAAACAAAGATAAACTCACATATTACAGAGAAAGATGGTTTATCGAGAGGAACATTGACAACACCAAACAAGTGTGGCATGTTGAAATTGAAACAATATATCCTGGAGATATCTACAAGCCACATAGAAAAGTTGGCTATTCCAAAATAGTCGGTATAAAGATTGACATCAACAAACTTTTGAAAGAACAAAAAAATAAGGTATATGAGATAATCATTAACGATGACCATATCTTTAGACCATCTTTTGCATTTGACAAAGTTGAGGAGATTGTTAAAGAGATTGAAAGAGAATGCCATGACCTTTTAGCTCACTTTGATGTTCCATTGTTTTTGGAATACTTCAATATCAAGATAATGGAGTATTTGAAAAAACATAATGGCAAACCCGTACCATGTATAATCTCAAAGACGACAGGTTGGAATGAAGATTTTACAATGTTTTTTCACTATGACCTCAACGATGATAAGCATGAGTTAAGTAAGGATCATCCTCTTTATAAGTATGCCAAAGCACAATCTCCTAACATTGAAAGATATGCCTTAGAAAGACAACACAAATTAGTCTTTGATCTTTTGAACGAAGGAAAACTTCTAGGCGTCCTTATTGTTATTTCTGCGGCATCTATCTTACTAAAACCTCTTGATCTCCAACCGCTTACTACTATTTTAGCTGGTAATCCTGGAACAGGTAAAACTACCGCTTCATTGATTGCAACATCTCTCTTTTATAAATCAGATAACATCCTTATAAACGCCGATACAACAAAGGTTGGTGTTGAACTTACGCTTTCTTCTTTTAACTCACTACCCTTTGTAGTTGATGAAGGGGCTCTTGCCGCTGCAGCCGCAAACCTCAAACATCTAATATTCTCTGTGGCTTCTGGGAAAGGTAGGACAAGAGGAAGAAAAGATCTAACAGTACATACAAACGATATAATATCCAATGTTTTTTGGACAACAGAGACAAGTGATATAGATGAGATAAGAAGAAGCGGAGCATTTAGAAGGATGCTTTATATTACCACTGAGAAGTGGGAACAATTTACATCATTGTTTGATATAAAATCTGAAAGACCAAACAAACAATATGCCGGATGTGGTGTGGACTACATAAAATACGTAATGAACCCTAACACTTTAGGGCGTATCGAGTGGTCATCAAAATCCGCAGGTGAAGTCTATTCTGAACTTGCAGGCGTTGCTACAACGATTTTTGCTGGTATTAGACTTCTTGAAATTTTTTATGAACAATTCTACAAGAAAGAACAACTTACGTTTGAAGCATTAAGAAAAACAGTAAAAGCGTTGCTTAAAGAAGCACAGAGAATATTTATATCATCAAGAGATGATGTTGTCTTTGCATTACAACAGTATTTGTATTCTAACTTGTATAGATTTGGGCAAGTAGATGTAGAGCGTGATGAGAATGGTCGTGTCCGTATGAGAGATGGTAACCCAGTATATAAGGTGACTAGACCAAACACAGAGGCGTTAGGTGAATACGATATGTTTACTCAAACTTTTTATATTACTCTAGAAGGTTTCAAAAAAATTGCTAAAGAACTTGAGAAAGAAAGATCAATACTAGAAAATGCTTTAGCCAATGCTGGTGTTATGAGAAAAGGGGAAAATTCGCGATACTCAAGGGTTTTAGGACGTAATATGCGTTTTTACGAAATAAAGTTTAATGATTTACCATCTGAACCATCGCAAGATGAAAAGTTAGACATACCGTTTTAATGTTAATGTAATGTCTATCATACTAATATTCCACGGTTTATGTGTTCACGATGTGGTGAACTTATACAGACGATCGACGGGAAATATGTTATATTATAAGCTGTTGATAGGTTGATGTGGTACCTCAAAAACCTTGCCGGTGAAGGTTTTTAGGGTAGTTCACAATTTTTTCATTTTGGGGTTTTGTTTGTACCTATAGGGGATTGAAACTCAACAAGTGGTGATACTATTACTTCCTTTCCAAACGTTTTGTTTGTACCTATAGGGGATTGAAATAGCGTATAAGTCCAAAACAACCGTTATTATAATAACTATTATGCTAATGCAATTCCAAGTGTTGATAAATATTTTTCGGGACAAGTATACCACGTTTAATGGTAATGATATAAAGAATTCCTGGGTAGTCCTATGATAATGTGTTATATTTTTTTGTGGGTATGTGTTCACGATGTAGTGAATTTATGCAATTAATTTTATTAATTTTTTACAGGTGATATTATGGATAAAACAGAA
>Ga0080003_1001162_pt1 | contig 14532 bp, 14 predicted proteins | sample JossMetagenome_FD_69206 | JGI IMG/M metagenome (GOLD analysis project Ga0080003, IMG submission 69206) | Hot spring microbial communities from Joseph's Coat, Yellowstone National Park, USA - JC2_E (SPADES assembly) (version 2) | ecosystem: Environmental > Aquatic > Thermal springs > Hot (42-90C)... | reverse complement strand
CAAAATATTGATACATAATGCAGATATAATTCCCACAATAAAGAAGTTTTCGGAAGAAAAGTTTTCATTTATATTGCATGATCCACCAAATGTCAAAATTAACGGTGATCTCTACTCGCTTGCATTTTACAAAGAGCTTTATCGTGTCCTTGAACGTGGCGGTGTTTTATACCATTTTGTAGGCGGAGGAAGAGCTCCAAAAGAATATAAGGTGGATTATACAAAAGGTGTGATTAAAAGGCTCTATGCTGTAGGGTTCAGAAAGGCTCTAAAAAGTTATAGGGGTGTACTTGCATACAAATAATCTAGTCTAGAAACTTTCAAAGAAAATAATGGCATTTAGCAACTGGTATAGCACTTACACACCATCTTAAGATTTATATCAAGCATTAGGGTAAAGAAAAAGCAAGATTCCATAAATCTTTTTGAAAATAAATTTAGCAATTAGTGGACAATAGGTAAAAATCGGGCATAGGAATGGCTAATATTCTGAAAATTAATCCACTTAAGCCGCAACAAAAGCTGATAAAAGTAGCAGCGAGAGCGATAAAAAGAGGCGGTACAGTTATATTTCCTACCGAAACTGTTTATGGACTTGGTGCAAATGCTTATAATGCTGAAGCGGCGCTAAAGGTTTTCAAGGCAAAAGGCAGGCCTGCAGATAATCCTCTTATAGTGCACATAGCAGATTTCAATCAGCTTGATGATGTTGCAATTGATATTCCAGAAGCCATAAAAAGTAAGCTGCATATAGTATGGCCAGGTCCGTTAACTTTTGTATTAAAGAAAAAAGAAAGTATTCCGTATGAAGTGACTGGTGGGCTTGAAACTGTAGCGGTTAGAATGCCTGCTCATCCTATTGCACTTTCTCTGATAAAAGCAAGCGGTGTGCCAATTGCAGCACCTAGTGCAAACAGGGCAACAAGACCAAGCCCCACAAAAGCAGAGCATATAATAGAAGAGATGAAAGACAGGGTAGATGTTATAATTGATGGTGGAAAAACATTTTTCGGAGTAGAGTCGACAATAATAGAAGCAACACATAAGCCCTTCACATTGCTAAGGCCTGGGCCTTTTACATTAGAGGAACTTAGAAAGATGTTTGGTAAGATTGTGGTTAGCGGCTATGCAAAAGGCAAACATGAAGCGAAAGTTGCGGTTGCACCAGTTATGAAGTATAAGCATTATGCACCTAACAAGCAGTTGGTTCTTGCCAATAGCAAGCAAGTGCTGAAGAAAGCAGTTGAATACTGCAGTAAAAAAGGAACAAGCGTTGCAGTAATATGCAGTGAAGAGATGAAAAATGAGATGAAGCAAAAGGGTATAGTGGTTTTTAGTTTAGGAAGCGAGAAAAACCTATACGAAATAGCAAGCAATTTGTTTGATAGTTTTTTGAAAATAGAAAAGAGTGAGGCAAAGTTTGGCATCATACAGCCATTCCCGCAGAAAGGCATAGGACTTGCTATAATGAACAGAATAAGAAAAGCTACTGGCTTCTCTTCTATAAGTAGCACATCTGATATTAAAAGGTATTGCTAGCAAAGCAAAAAGCGAATAAAAAGAAATAAATATGCATTTGAGCATTTGCAAATTAGTGGTTTTATGGCTGAAAAGATAAGATGCGCACATATACTGGTAGATAAAGAATCGAAGGCAAAAGAGGTGCTTGAAAAGCTTAAGAATGGTGAAAGCTTTTCTAAACTGGCGCAAGAATACTCAATAGACAGCTCAAGAAAGCGTGGTGGCGATTTAGGCTACTTCGGCAGAGGTGTGATGGTAAAGGAGTTTGAGGATGCGGCTTTCAGCCTTAAGCCTGGAGAGATATCAGGAATAGTAAAAACAAGGTTTGGCTACCACATAATTAAGAGGCTTGCATAGCCACTTCAAGGATTAGAACCTTTATTTTAGTGCTCTAGCTGAGATTTAGGCTTAGAGGTTCAATGCCTACTTGTTGTGCTCATGCCATTACCCATTAAGTAAATACCTATTACTTATTTAATTCTATCGTTGATTTTATGGCAAACGCAATCGCTCAAACGCTGCTTGCAAAACGCACACACAAGATTGTAGGCAGAGATAAAATAAGGGCATGCAGTTTGGCAATGGCCAGATCCTTGTCACTGTGCCTAGAGAAATAGCAAGATGAAGACATCAAGCCTCAGAAAAATTTATATAATTTAGGCATATACTATCTATTGGGTGTAGGTATGCAATCGAAAGTGGGCAAAGAATTAAAAAAGGCGGAGTGGATGTCTTCTCCTTGGAACAAGATGGAGTTTTCAATAGATGAGAAGTCAGAGCCGAAAGTCATGTGTAAGCGTTGCAAGCATCCTAGATAACCTCCTACGTGATTTCTAATGAAAGCATACCTTGATTTAAATACCGGTAAGGTATATAAACCGCCTTACCGGCATTTTTTTAATGCTGAAGCTAATTTTGAAGGGCTTCCAATTAATGAGCAGCTATATTTTTTAGAGAATGATAAAGACATTCTTGTCTATGCACCTTACGATAGATTCGCCGCTTTAATTGATAGACAAGAATACGAATACCTTCTAGCACATCCAGTAAGCGATGACAAAATTCCAAAAGACCTTGTGGATAAAAAGTTTTATGGCGTAAAAAGGCCCGAAGTTGACGGATCGAAAGGTATTATTTTTGATCCTACGGATTTAACTGTATTTTTAGGCGATGCCTGCAACTTACGTTGTGTATATTGCAACGCTACTAGAGCAAGAGACGAAAAAAAATTCAATGTAGAAAGCACTCTAGCAGCAATAGATAGCATTATAGAAAGGTACCATATCACACACATCTCTTTTTTTGCTAACGGAGAGCCGCTGCTTTATTTCGATGCTTTAAAAAAAATCGTAGAGTTTGCTGAAAATCGTGGTATTAAAAGTTTCTACGTGGCTACTAACGGAGTTTTTGGTGAGCATACAGAGGAGTACGTCAAATTTTTAGTTCAGCATAACATTTATACTCAGATTTCTATAGATGGATATAAAGAGATCCAAGATATGCAAAGACCTATGAATGATGGAAAAGGTTCATTCGAACATGTCATGAAAACAATTGACGAATTTAAAAAATACGGTGATATTAACAAATACTGCTTAGCAAGATTTACCCTCTCCGAGTATGCTTCTAATCATTTAAAAGAAATAGTTTTGTTTTTATATAAGCTCGGTTTCCGAAAAATAAGGTTTGCAGAACTTATTCCAGAAGGTAGGGCATTAGAGCAGACAAGCGAGCTTACTAGACCACCAAATGCTATGGCAATAGTAGATAAAATTGTAGAATCCTTTTTGCTTGCGGATGAGCTGGGAATAGATCTTACCAGCGATTATGATCCGCGAACTCCATCAGAAGCCGGAATATTCTCTTGTCCATACATGGGCGGGAGAGCCATATCTTTGAATAAAAATCTAAAGATATTAAGTTGTCTAGAGGATTATAACGAATGGGTAATAGGGGAGGTAAATTCTGAAAGTAGGTCTGTTACTATAAATATGGAAAGAATCTCTGAGCTTCAAAAAAGAAATATGCTTGCTTTTGAAGAATGCAAATCATGCCCTGTAAAATGTGGTGGGGGATGTACACATTATTCCTACCTTACTTATAAAGCCCTAAATGTTCCGGGTGACTACAAAGAGAAATGCGAAGCTTTAAGGTTAATTTTATACAAATATCTTATAGCCAAGTTAAATGGTTAGTTTATGAATAAATTATGCCTGAATTTAAGAGATAAAGGTATAACTTCTGAAAATGCAGGAAATAAAGCGTATATGTTATCTACTATAGCAGAGATTCCAATACCAAATGGCTTTGTTATAACAACAGAAGCATTTGAGGATTTTATTAAAAATAATGGATTAGATAGAACAATAAACAATGTTCTCAATAGCTTCGCAGATAAAAAAATTTCAGCAAAAGAGGCAGCGATGCAAATAAAAACCGCTATTTCTAAGGGCAAAATAGAAAAAAACATTCTTGATGAAATCAGCAATGAATTATCCAAATTAACACCGCCTTTTGCTGTAAGAAGCTCTTCTACAGCAGAAGATAGCTCAAGGTTTAGTTTTGCGGGGTTATTCGATTCTTTTCTGTATGTTGAGCCCAGGGATTTAGAAGAAAAGATAAAAGAGGTTTATGCATCTCTCTTTAATGGAAGAGCTATTGAGTATGCGTACCAAAATAATATTGATTTAAGACACATAAAGATGGGCGTTCTTGTACAAGAAATGATAAAGGAAGGAAAATTTGGCGTTGGATTTCACTTTAGCAATAAAGGTGAAATATTTATCATAGAAAGTGCTGTTGGAGAACCGCACGAAGTAACATCTGGAAGAAGCATTCCAGACACCTATCTTATTAAAGGTGAGGAGATACTCAAGTACCCTAGAAAAGTTAATATCAACTCTTTATTTGAATTCGAAATTGAAGAGATTACAAATCTCATGAGAAAACTTAAGAACCGCGTATTTCCTCTAGATATCGAGTGGGCATTGGAAAAAGGCAAGCTATGGCTTCTCCAATTGCGTCCTTTAACAAAAAGCGTACCAATTCCAGAGGGTAAAGAATTGCTAAACGGCTTGCCTGCAAGTTCTGGTAAAGCATCTGGTAAAGCGGTAGTATGGACCAACCAGAAAAAAGAAGAGCTTGAAAGGGGAAAGGATAAGATTTTAGTTGCGGTGGAAGTACAAATAGAAGATGTAGAGATCATAAAAGAGTATGGTGGGGCAGTACTAGAGGTTTCTGGCGTTACGGCGCACGCTGCGATTCTTGCAAGAGAGCTTAAAATACCTTGCATTGTGGGCGTAGATGGTATTACAAGAATAGTAAAACCCGGCGAGCGAATAAGCGTAGATGGTGATACAGGGCAGATCACATTTTTAGACAGGGAATCATTCTCAATAGAGAGAAAATACCAACCCATTTATATAGATCCTAGAAAGTTAAATTGTTTTGAATCGGATAAGCATTTGATTCTTTTCCTTGAAGAAAAAGACTATGCAATTGTTTACCATGCAGGACTAAAGGGCGAGCTAAAAGGAATAAATGAAGAGTTGGAGAAGGAAATGCATAAGCCCTTAGTTGATGGTGGTGTAGATATTTGGTATGGCTACGCTACAGTATTAGAGATAAGCAAGCTAAAAAGTGAGATCTACCAAGACCTGTTGCATGGCTTAGAAAGCGTAGACGCTATGGATCGGAAAAAGATTTTGGAAACAATTGAGAAATTTATAGAAAAAGCAGAGAATTTTTATAAAGAAGCAGAAAAAGAGTTTAAATTTTATCAAAATGAAAAAGATAGGGAAGCTTTGGCTCGAGCACTTCTATATGTAGATTTTGCTTTTGCTTACTGGAGGATTATTGGCTATGCCATGATGTATGATCGTGCAGGGAGTATACTAGATAAGATGGAAGCAGCTCAAAGAGAAGATTTTCTTAAGTTCCTTAATGAAATGGAACAAAATAAGCGCATAAATGAGCTAGGGGGTAAAACAACAACTCTTGTTGAAAACATCCTCAATATATCAAAGGAAAATTTGAATATCGATTATTCTTTGTATACATCTGAGATAGCATTAATTCGTGCAATAGGCTTAGATATAAACAATAAGGAAAATAAAAGATAATTTTGCTTTGCTATTGCTTGTTGCATGACTATTTGATAATATCGCTAAAAATACAGAATCCTTTCTTGCTCTGGCCGGGATTTGAACCCGGGTTACAGACTCGAGAGGCCTGTGTCCTTGACCGGACTAGACGACCAGAGCAGTTAATATTGGGCTTTATCCTTAAAAGCTTTTTGGAAAGATAAACACTTATAATTTATCTGCATAAGGCTATAATACTGATTGGATGCTTTGCGAAAAATATGCCCCATATTCTCTTAATGGCATTGCTGGCAATAGCGAGGCTGTTGCCAAGCTTATGCAGTTTGCGATAGATGTGCAGAGGGGTAAGTATAGCAAGCCGCTACTTCTTTATGGCCCGCCTGGCACAGGCAAAACAACCGCAGCTCATGCACTTGCTTATTCTAATGGCCTTGAGCTTATCGAATTAAATGCAAGCGACTACAGAGATAAAGCTAAGCTTGAAAAGGTCCTTTTGCCTGCGAGCACATCTACAGGCTTATTCAAGACAAAATTCCTTATACTTCTTGATGAGATAGATGAGCTTTCAACAAAGTTTGATTCGGGTGCAGAAGCGGCGATAACAGAGCTAATCCGCGTATCAAAGCACCCAATAATATTTATAGCAAACGATTACTGGGATAGAAAGATAGCTTTTCTACGTGGCAAAGTAGAGCCTGTAGAGTTTAAAAGGCTAAGCCCAGAAGAAACATTCAAGGTTTTGAAGAAAATAGCAGAAAAGGAAAAGGCAAAGGTAAGCGACGATGTATTGGTTGCTCTTGCGAACAGAAGCAGTGGCGACTTAAGAGGTGCAATAAACGATCTCGAATTCCTTCTTGCAGGCAAGCCTGATGAAATGGAAGCACTTGGCATTAGAGATAGGCAGATGGAAATTTTTACTGTGCTTGATAAAATATTCATTTCAAGAAATCATGCCCAGGCAAGGCGTGCTATAGATAATAGTGATACAGAGCTTGATATGCTGATAAATTGGGTTGATGAAAATATACCTGTAAGGTATAAATCAAAAGAAAGCATAAACGAAGCATATCTATACCTTTCAAGGGCAAGCTTCTTTGAGGAAAAGGCTGGAAGAACAAGCTACTATGCATACCTAAGGTATAGCAAAGAACTTATTGCTGGCATTAGTCTTGCAAATGATGGCAATATAAGCTTAATAAAGAACTATTCATTTCCTATAAAGATAAAGTTTATGAGCAGTACAAAGAAGGAAAGAGAGGTAAGAACAGTTATAGCACAGAAGCTGCTTTATCTGCTGCATACGCACAGGCGCTACATAATAAGCGAATACCTGCCCATGCTTAAGCTCATGATAGAGAAAGCAAGCAAAGAATATGGTGAAGAAAAGGTTTTAGACTTCTTTGAAAGCAAATACAGGCTAAATGCAGATGAGGTTAAGGCGATAAAAGAAACACTATTCTTCTAGCTAAGCATTCTCTTCCAATACTTTTGCCACATCTTCCTTGCTTGGGAAAGGCTCATCTACAATAGCCCCTTTCTTCTCAGCAACATCAAGATCTTCATATGTTGCTAGATCCTTTTTATAGAACAAGCCTATAGGCATTTTATTATTGTCTAGATCAAACTCAATAGCCTTTTGCATAGCTTTTTCAAAATTGCTTGGATCGTGGCCAGCATCTTCAAGCTTGTAGATCCTTTTTCTGAACCAATCATATGTATTTAGCGTGTTGAAGCTAACGCACGGGCTCAGAACATCGATAAGCGCGAAGCCTTTGTGCTTTATACCATTTTCTATAAGCATTGCCAAGTGGTTTGGATCACCAGAGAAGCCTCTAGCTACATATGTTGCTCCAGCAGCAAGTGCTAGCGCTATAGGATTAACAGGTCTTTCAATAACACCATATGGGCTTGTCTTAGTCTTATGGCCTAGAATGCTTGTTGGCGATGCCTGGCCTGTTGTTAGGCCATAGATCTCATTATTCATGACTATGTATGTTATATCAACATTCCTCCTTATCGCATGTATAAAATGATTTAAGCCTATGCCGTAGCCGTCTCCATCGCCGCCCGCACCAATAACTGTTAGATTCTTGTTTGCAAATTTAACGCCTTCAGCGATAGGAAGTAGCCTGCCATGTATGCCGTGTATACCATATACCTTTAAGTCATGCGCTATACTAGAGCTGCAGCCTATACCAGATACAAGCACGGTATTATCTGGATCTAGTTGCAGATCTGCCATAGCCTTTGTTAATGCGGCAAGCACCCCATAGTCGCCGCAGCCAGGGCAGTATATAGGCTTTACATTTGATCTATAATCTTGTTGTGTTAGCATTTAAACACCCCTAAAGTATTTTTCAACACCATCAGCTATCTCTTTGCTTGTTATAGCTTCGCCATCATACCTTAGCACCCTATCTTTTATTATAATGCCCGTGTTCATTGCTATGAGCTTTGCAAGCTGGCCTGTTGCATTGCACTCAACATCAACAAGCCTTTTGCCATTGAGAAGCTTTTTCACCTCTTCGCTTTTCATTGGGTGCAGATAAGAAAATGCAATAAGCCCTGCATTTATGCCACGCTCTTTTAGCAAAGAAATAGCTTCTATTGAGCTCTCTGTAGACGATCCAAAGGTTACTATGAATATATCAGCATTCTCATTCAAAACCATGGGCATTTCAATATCATTGTTCTTAAGCATTGTCTCAAGCTTTCTCAGCCTCTTCTCATGCATCTTTTTCCTAAGCTCAGCATATTCAGGCAAGCCTACAAGCACATCGCTTATAAGGTTGCCATACTCATCATGCTCATCGCTTGCAGCAACAAAAGCAAGGCCTTTTGTTCCAGGCAGAGACCTTGGCGAAATACCATCGTCTGTTATCTGATAGCGCTTAAACTCTTTGACAGGCTCTTTTTGTATTTTTCCACGATCTATACTTATTTTGCTTGGATCTATATCAACGCTCTCAACATGCTCAGATAGGAAGAGATCAAGCAATATTATTACAGGGCATTGGTATTTTTCAGCAAGGTTAAACGCATTTGCTCCAATGTAAAAACATTCCTCAACACTTCTTGGAGCGATAACTATTCTTGGAAAATCGCCTTGCGAAGCATGCATTACAAAGAGCAAATCACCTTGCTCAGTCTTGGTAGGCAAGCCTGTGCTTGGCCCTGCTCTCTGTGATTCAACAACCACTATAGGCACCTCTATCATGCCAGCAAGACCCAGTGCCTCTACCATTAGCGAGAAACCGCCGCCACTTGTGCCACACATAGCTCTAACGCCTGCGCTTGCAGCACCTATTGTCATGTTTATTGCTGCTATTTCATCTTCTGTTTGCTTGAAAAACACACCAAGTTCTTCGTGGTTTGCGAACCACTCCATTATGCTGCTTGCTGGGGTCATAGGGTATGCAGCATAAAACTTGCAGCCAGCGGCATAGGCTCCAATTGCAAGAGCGTTATTGCCGCTGAGCAAATACTTAGCACCTTTTCCAGGCTGCGGCGCTTTAAGCAAAGACTCAACAGCATCATAGCCTAGTTCAAAAGCCTTTAAGTTGCTTTCAAGCACATCGGGCTTGTTCTTGAATCTAGAGCTTAAAACCTCTTTTGCAGCTTCGCCGCTAAGCCCTAGAATCTTGCACGCTATACCTATTGAGATAGTGTTCCTATATATAGAGCCTCCAGCCTTTATCGCTAGTTCAGTAAGTGGAATGGGCATGAGCTTTATGCCCTGCTTTGCCTCTACATTTCCTATGTTTGAATCATAAATAAGAATACCGTTCTCTTTGATAAGTTCAATGCTTTGTTGAACAGCTTCTCGCGATAATGCGATAAGCAAATCAATCTCATTTCCATAGCTGTATAACTTCTCATTCGATATTCTTACCTGGTACCATACTACGCCGCCTCTTATTACAGATTGGTAGCCTCTAAATGCAAATATATTGTAGCCCATTCTTTTGAATATTCTTGCTAGCATAAGCCCAGCAGAATCTATTCCATCGCCGTTTGCTCCACCTATTCTTATAGCAACGCTTTCCACAAAACCACAATTATATTTATGCAGATTAAATTAATAAACTATTTTTTGTTGAAAAGGGCAAAACAATAAATGCTAGGCTTTTTTAGTAGCAAAAAGTGTAACTTCTTGCCTATTGTGTGGAAGCTTCTTTACTTTAGCAAAGGCATAATTTTTAGAAAGTTCTTCAACCACTTCAAATATGTGCTTGCTAAACGCTTTGCTTATTAGCTTGATTGTCATCACCAATACCGCATTCTCAGCTAAGAAGCTTGAAAGCCTATTAGCGATTGAAGCGCTCTCTAATGGTGCTGTATTTGTATCTATAGTGAGCATATCAAACTTGCCAAGCTTATCAAGCAATCTTGCTATGCGCTCATCTAGCACACTTGTTTTTACATGTATTAAGTCATATGCGCTAATTTCTATTTCTTCTCCAAATTCATGAAGTGAGATATTTGCTATATTCTCAAGCCCAAGCCTTTCTTTCTCATTTGTAATAATGAGTATCTTTTTGCCTATAAATTTTTTATAATCTAGAAGTGCATTGTCTACAGCAACAACCTTTATTCCATGCCGCAATAGATAATGGCTCCAGCCGCCTGGCGCTGCTCCTATATCAAGAGCGATTTTATGCATGCTTAAGTCTATACCAAAAGCTTCTACAGCTTCTTTGAGCTTATATTCTGCCCTGTTTACAAAGTCATTCTTTTCTTTGTTAGCCTGCCTGAAAAGGTCAAGAGTAAGCCTGTTTGATCCTGCAATAGGGTGGCCAAGTATTATCGCTTTGCGAAGAAGCAGGCAGTAAATTATAAGCTCTGGATTGTTGAGGTTTGCAATATAGCCCTGCTTCTCAAGCTCTCTTCCTAGCCTTACCTCAATTGATTTTGCAGTTTCGTTTGAAAGAAAATCTATTTTCTTAACTTCTATCTTGAATGTTTTTGCCTTTGAGTCATTAATTATTTTTGCAATCTCTTCTTCTATCTTTTGGTAATCAAGGGCATTAATCTGCATGGTAAGATCAACGCTTATGACAAAGTCGATAAAGGCAGAAGCCTTGCTAACTTTCTCAAAATCAATATCATTAGCAACTACCTTGAAGAATAATGTATTAAGCTTTTTATTGTTTCTAACCTTATAAGCTTCTATATTACATTTTGGCAAAGAAGCAAGTTCCCTCTCTACGATCTTGCTAAACCTGTGGTCAACAAATACTATGTATTCATTCTGCATGTTCTTGCCAAATGTTGGATTAAGCCAAAAGTTCTTTTAGCTAAGCCTTTCATTAATCATGCTAAACAGTTCGTTCCAGTTCATTGCAAACGCTATGCCATTGTTTCTAAACTCAATATTCCAAGGCTGCTTAAGCAATATTACGAATTTACCTGCCTTCTTTAGCTCCATAGCCAAATGGGGATTATCTTCAATGAATACATCTGCCTCAACATTAAGCTTATCATTATCTTTTTTTACATGTACAAGCCTGTCATAAACTATATTGTTCTTTTTTAGCCAGCCTATTATCTCTTTGTCAGCTCCAACCGAGCTTGTAACAATATAAATCTTTGACTTTTCACGAAGCTTATTCAAAATGTATGGAATATTAGGATCAACGGGCTCAATCTTCTCATATTCTTTCCAAGCCTTTCTAAACGCACGTATTATATAATCCCTAGGCAGGCTAAGGTCTATTGTCAAGTCATAATGTTTAATATCATCATTTGTCTTTTTTATTGCAGTTTCTTCTTCAATATGCCTCAACATCCGTTTTACGCTATCAGCAAGAACGCCATCGAGATCACAGGCGGTAATATAATTTAATTCCTTTGCCATATTGCCCAACATCCTAATTAAGAACTATATTTTAAATTTATATAATTGCTCTTTGCTTGGCAACGCACCTAAGTTTGTCTTGAGAAACTATCTACCATTTTTGAAAATATAATAATAGTAAAGAAGCCCTGCTATTGTCTTCAAATCTATAATCTCGCCAGAGCTTATCATCTTTATAGCCTTGTCTAGCCTCACCTTTTTAACGCTTATATCTTCATCAGCCTCAGGCTCTGCTTTGCCTTTAGAAAAATCCATTGCAAGATAGAAATAATGCATCGATGTATTTATTCCAGGCATTGGATAATCTTTAAATAGGTATGAAACTTTCTTTGGCATATAGCCTGTCTCTTCTTTCATCTCTCTCTTTACCGCATTTATCTTATTTTCGCCCTTTTCTACATGCCCAGCTGGAAGCTCGTAAATATATTTGCATATTGCAGGCCTATACTGCTTTTCCATTATTACATAATCATTAACTATGGGCACAACAACGATAACATCGTTTTCTTTGATTTTCAAAAATTTGAAATCCCTTCCTTTTATCCTTGCCTTATCTTCTGCAACAGTAACTGTACGGTTTTTGTATAATATTCGCATGATAAATTTTCTCGAAGAAGCTTTATAAATATAAGGGCACAGGCCTTTTCACTTGTTTGGCATTGCAAAACGTTTAATAATAGCTTTTATCTTTTTACACACAAGAAATCTAAACCTTTTTAAGTTTTTGGAAATAATACAAATTACAAAAGGTGATGCTATGAAAATCTATAATGCAAAGAATTCAAAAATAATTATTCTTTCTAAGAATGACGGTGGAAGTTGCCCACGCATAAAAATTACAAGAAGCACTGCATTACTACGCGATGACTACCAAGGCGAAATAAAAAGTAATATGCTTGAATTAGTTTCTTATTTACTATAGCTGCGCCTTCTTTTTCCATTCTTCAAAAGTATCTATGTGTTGGGGCAGATAGCCTGCTAAAATATCCGTTATTATTGCTTTTTCTATTACAAGCAACTCATCAGCAAAGATCCTTTTATACATCTCTGCACCCCTCTTCTCTGCATCTTCGCCTCGGCTGAAGTTCGCAATATAAAATATGTCAAAATAACCAATTGTATCTGTAATTAAAATATAATCACTTGTTGCTTGGTGTTTTTCTTCTTTGAATACTTCGTTATAAAAATTTGTTACATAATTGCTGTGGTTATTACTTGGGTTTACTGTGGCACCAAAGGCCTGTATAATGCTCTTGCCAGGCTTCGTCGTTATTGACGTAAACCTCTTTATTATACCTCTTTCCTTTAGCTTTTTGATGACATAAATAACCTTGTCTAGATCTTTTACCTTAACCTTTTTTGCTATCTCCGATATCTTCTCTCTTGAATTTTCATTAAGAATAGTAAGTACTTTTTTCTCAAATTCAGATAGGTTTGGTGAGTTCATTATTGCTTTGTTTCTAAGTGGCATAAAGCCTACATATTTTGTAGTTAATGTTGAAGTTCTAAGGAGAGGCATATATTTGTTGAAGTACTTTCTAACATGCCACTGCCACACCTTGAATTCCTCTTCTGTTATGCCCGATACATGCATAATAAGGTCAAAGTCACCGTCTGCTAGGTAAAGGTCTTGTACAAAAGGATCGTTTATTAGCTTTTCCTTTATTATCTCTATATCTGGCTTGTTCTTGAACTTTATAGTAACAATCCTTCCATTTGCAAAGCCTAATTTGCTCTCGTCAAGGTCTAGCGTATATACTATGCCATAATCCTTTTCCATTCTTTTAAGCAAAGAGCTTACAACATGGTGCGATACTCCATGTTGTTTGGCAAGGTCTCTTAACGATAATCTAGAGTTATTATAAAGTGCCTTTAACAGTTCATAAGGCAGTTCATTCTTTATATATTCTTGCTTTTCGAGTGGTGCAGGCATAATAATTCCCAAAATATAAAATTAATTACCTAAATTTTAATGTAAATCCTCAAACATTGATAAAATTGTTCCAATAAATATTTATATTATTTAGAATAAATTATTTACTAGCGGTGATGGTGGGAGAATATGCATAATTATAACTCGCCCGACTCTTTCATGCTCCCCAAAAACCTAACCACCATCACCATTCATGCTTATCGCACTGGTGGGGTTATGAAGAAAGCAATGGGGGTAAAGACAATAAGGACAGGCAAATACGGCCTTTATTTTATCGAACCGCAGCCTAATACAAACGCAAAGGAAATAGCGGATGAGCTTCTTGGTCTTGATGGCGTTGTAGAAGTTCAAATAACAAGCGGCTCAGCAGGCTATGTTGTAACAGCTAAGAAGGATGAGAGCGAGGCATTAGAGAAATTCATAAAGAGGAATGCACTGAGAAGCAGGTATATGGAGAGCCATTATGTAATGTATAAGAGGTGAGCTGATGTTTTTTGACAAGCTTAAAAAGCATAATATGCAAGCGAAGAACGATGAGAACAGGCCTATAAAGCTAATAAAGACAGGCCACAATACGTGGCAGATTGTTTATGCTGATTAATATGGCTATAGATGAGCTTGATTATATGCAAGAAAAGGATAAGCAGTTAAGCAGTAGCATGCTTTTCGAGCTTATTATGAAAAAATCAAAGAATAAGAACGAATACAAGAAGTATGCCGAGCTAGTTGGCATGCTCATGCTGAGCTATAACAAAAGACTTGGCAGCATGAGTGAAGCGGAGAAGGCTGTCTATGATCTTATAAATGAATCAAACAGTGTAAATGATTTGGTTATGCATTACAATGCATTGATGGAAGAAGAGAAGGCAAATGCAGACAAGAGTACAGAGAATGCAAAGGCAAGGATTGCAAACATGCTGCTCAATGATTACAAGCGCAGGTTTGGAGAGGGAAAGAAGGAAGCTTATAATGTTCTTGTATTGCAGAGCTGGATGAGCAAGGTAGAAGGCATAAATGAACTAACCATATTGATGGATAATATATTAAATGTAAGAGATAAGCTTGGCAATTCATGGGATTATGAAGTTCACATAATACCACTTCTTGTTGAAAAAGCC
>Ga0080003_1001161_pt1 | contig 14566 bp, 32 predicted proteins | sample JossMetagenome_FD_69206 | JGI IMG/M metagenome (GOLD analysis project Ga0080003, IMG submission 69206) | Hot spring microbial communities from Joseph's Coat, Yellowstone National Park, USA - JC2_E (SPADES assembly) (version 2) | ecosystem: Environmental > Aquatic > Thermal springs > Hot (42-90C)... | reverse complement strand
AATCCCTATGCTCGTCTCTCTCTCTTCACATATTTAAACTTTTCTATTTTCTCCTATATAAACTTTTCGGTCTCGTTATTTTCTCCCCCTATATAAACTTTTCTTACCTAAAACTTTATATACCACTATGAGATTATTATATTGGTGATTAAAAATGACAAAAATGAATAATATAGAAAAGAAAAAGAGAACAAAAGGTTTAACTCCTGAAGAGTTTAGAGAACTATGGGAACAAAAAAAGGAACTTAGAAAACAATGGGGGTTTAACTTGGTAAGTTTGAAGGGAATAGGGAATTATATAAAGTCTGATGATTACACTATAATAGGAAACGATTTAATTCTATTTTTCATGGGGTATAAAATAGCAGATTTTAGTTTAAGTTTAGTTAAAAATATATTATAATTTTATTTAAAGGAGGTATTAAAAATGGAAAACAATAGGGAAATAAATGAAATTAAAAAAGGAGGGTTGGATAAAGTGAGTGATAAGTTGTTGAAATGTTTAGGTGAATACTTTTTAAGGGATATTTATGATAGATTGTATTTGTTACATTTTGATTATTTTAAAAATGATATATTAGTTAGTTTTGAAAAGGATATTTTTAGTATTAAAGTTCTTAAAAAATATGATAGAGTTTCGAATTTTATGGATAAAGATTATTTTTATTTTATATTTTCAAAGGATATATATTTTAATATTAATTGGAATATTTTTATTAATAATTTAGAAAAATGGATTCGATTAAAGGAGGAATATAAAAATGGAAAATATTGAAGAGTTTTTAGAAATGTGGAAAAATGGAGAGGATAATTATATAATGGAAAACAATGGAACTGAAATAAGGGCGGATGAATATGAAATAATAACGGATAAAGGCAAAAATTCTATAATTGACTTATATTATATGGGAGAATATATTGCTGAAATTTTATTAAAACATATAAAAACAATTTATTAATTTTTTATTTTTGTTTATTTTTGCTATTTAAATATTTTTTACCAAAACCTTTTTATAGTAAAATGTAATATAGTATTACCTATGGAGGATTGAAAAAATGAATAAGGAAGTAGAAAATAAGGAGAATGGAGTAAATAGGCAATATGAAAAATTAACGAGATCGGGTGAATATGAAGGATTACTTTTTAAAAACACAAAAAGCCGATTTCAGCCAGCATATAATCTTGTAGTAGATGATAGGTTAGCGTTGAATATCACAGGTTATATGGCAAAACAGATAAGACAAGTAGAGCAAGAAATAATTAATAAAAAAGTGAAAATATCTGTTGAAAAAGTGCATACAAATAAATATAATAAAGATTTTTTAAAAATTGTCGGTTTAAAGGTATATCCTAATAGTATTCAGTCAAAATTAGAAATTGAATATATAAAAGAGTAATTTATTTAGTTAATTTTTATATTATTGGGGTGGTTAAATGTTTAGAATATGGAATAAATTATTTAAATTAAAGGATATAAAAATATTAACATTAAAGATTAATAGAAAGAGAAAGGAACATGATTATTATTTATTACCTATTGTTGAATGGCAAGATAATAAAAATACTTATTCACTCGACATGCTTGTAGATGAGAAAGGGAATATTGTTGATTATTTTTATTCGTATGAAATTCAAAAGGATGTAGAGGGGATGTATCAATGAATAATTATAATTTTAATATTAAATATATTGAAAATAAACTTAGTGATTTAAATAATAAAATAAAAGAAATATTGGATGGAATTGATATAATAATTAGTTTTACTTGTGAAATAGATTATTTTTCTTATTATGAGATATTGATAGAGTTGAAAAATAATTATGTAGATGAAGAACAATTGGCAAAACTAAATAAATTTATGAATAATTTAAATTATAGATTTAATTCTATATTAAATTCTCAAAATCATATAATTATAAAATATAAGAGGTGAATATATGAGTAAAAAATTTAAATTGTCTAAAACTGATAAATATATAATAAAGAATTTATATTTTTTAGGGTATTCAAAAGATGATATTTATCATACTTTAAAGCGTAATGATATTAATATTCCTCGTGATGTGGTAAGAGAATATCTTTCAGGCAAATTAAAAAATAAAAGAGGAATTTATAAAGATCACAATAATTTTAATGAAAGATTAAATGATTTATATGATAGAGCATTACATAAAAAACAAAAGGAAAAGGAGGGTAAAAAAGGGTTAACATGGGAGGAATATCGGGAACAAAAAAAGGGATTGCAAGATAATTTTTTAAAGAGTATTATAATTTCAGGTTTAAATAAAGGTGTAATTCATACGGGTAATAAACAAAAATTTGAGGAAAAATATAAAAAGTTGGTAAAATGGAATAACTTTACAAAGTCGTGGGTATCTCCATGAACAAAGAAATTGTTGGTTGGGACACAGAGACATATAAGGGATATGTAAAGTTATTGGCAAATTCGAGAGGTGAATATATAGAGAGTATGAATACTATTGAATTGTTAGATTTTCTTTTTGAATATGGAGATAATTTATATAATGTATTTTATAATATTAATTATGATTTAGGTAGTATTCTAAAAGAATATATCATTAATAATTCTGAAAAAGTCAGGCAAAAATTATATGAAGATATGAAAATTAAAAGGATAGGTCAAGAAGATGCTGAATTGGGTTATATTTTTGATATTGATGAGTATCATATCCGATATTTGAGTGATAAAATGTTTGAATTACGCAAAGGTAAGATTATTCGATATTTTTGGGATGCAAGTAATTTTTATAAATCGGGATATGGCCATTTAACTTTGAATAAAGCGTCAGAATTATTTTTAAATGATAAAAAAAGTGATGAAGAATTAATGATTGATAGGGCAAAGATAGGTAGTGAAGAAGGTTATTATGAAAAACATAGAGATAAAATAATTAAATATTGTATAAAAGATGCTGATTTAACAAAAAGATTATTTGAGAGAACAATAAATGGTTATCAAAATATTGGATTGCCATTTCCCGATAAACCTTACAGTGAGGCATCAATATTTAAAAATTATATAAATGATTTTTGGGATTTAGAAAAGGATTGGGCTATTTATTATCAATCTACAAAAGAATTTTCATATTTTTATAATTCTTATAGAGGAGGAATTTTTCTAACTAAAAAGGTTGGTCATTATGAGAATGTAATTGATATTGATATTAATTCTGCTTATCCTTATGCTATTTCAAAATTGTATAGTATTGTAAATTCTAAAATTGTTGATTATCCAAGCGATTATACATTTTATAAAATAAGGGCTTATCCACAAGAATATTTTCCCTTTAAAATAAAAAACAAATTATTTTATGGAAAATCTAAATATAAACTTGATTTTTATATAACTGAATATGATAAAGAAATATTAGATTTATATAATTATCCTTATGAAATTGAAAAAGTAATCGGAATAAAGACTGAAAAAAAGAAATTAGCAATTGATATAAGTCATTGGTATAATATAAAAAATGAAATAAAAAAGAAATACGGCAAAAATTCAGTAGAATATTTAAATATAAAGATATTTATAAATTCAGGATATGGTGTATTTGCTCAATCAGTTCCGAGTTTTACTAAGTTTTCAAACTTTATTTATGCAAGTTATATAACAGCTTATACGAGAAATTATATATTAAAACTTATAAAAGATTATCAAGATAAAGTAATTTCTATAAGCACTGATGGAATTTTAATGTTGAAAGATGAGAAATTTATTGATAGCATTAAAGATAGAATTAGCGATAAACTTGGAGATTTATCTTATGAAGAATATGAAAGTGTTAGTCAATATGGTAATGGCATATATTTATTAAAGAATAAAGATAAATATGTATTGAAAAAGCGAGGTTATGAGCAAATGAAAGTAGAGGATTTATTTAAAAATGTTTATAAAATTGAATATAAATCTGAAAAACCTATAAGGCTTATCGAGGGAATAATACAAAGAAAATTTAAAGAGATAAATGATTTTTCTACACAGATTAAAACATTTAGTCCTTACGATGTATGGATTAACAATAATCCCGAATTTGCTGAAAGAATTATTGATATTCCAATTCGGGAATTTCATAATTTACAATTTGATGTCAATACTTTAAATTTGGATAAATATAATTGGATGATAAAATTAGAGGTGAATGAATGAGAATAAAGGAATATATAGAATTTATATTATTAGCAATATTTATGTTTTTATTTTCCTGTTTGATATTTTTATTAAATTATTTATTATATTATTACTTAGGATTTTCAATAGGGATTTTGGTAGATTTATTTATTTTTATTTTAATTATAATTTTTAATAAAGAGGTGATTAAATGAATTGTAATATTTTCACAGATAAAAAATATACATATAGACAAATTATTAGTAAATTCTATGGATGTGAAAATATTTATAAAATTGAATTTTATAGAAATCATGTAATTATATGGCTAATTGATGAAAATATGCAAGAAAAAATTATTAATTTAACAATAAGGAGAAATAAAAAATCTGAACATTATAATTTATCTATTTCTTTTATTAAAAATTTATGGTGATTAAAATGAATAATCAAAAGAATGGTGTAAAATTTGAAATGCAATTAAAGAAATTACTTAATGACAATGGATTATTTACCTTGAATTTAGGATTTAATGAGACTGCGGATTTAGTAGTTGTTGATGGCAAAGCAAGATTAATAGAATGTAAAACATCACATAAACCCGTGTGGTATAGAAAAAATCCTAAACAATTCAAAAGGTTAATGGAATTTGTAGAACAAGGTAAAAGTGTTTATATTGCAATAAAATTTGTAATAAATAGGAAAGCAATTATAAAATTCTTTTATTTAAAGGATGCTGTATATCCTTATAGAATTGATGAAGGTTATACTCTTGAACAATTTATAAATCATTGTAAAAGTGGAGAAAATGAATAGAGAATATTATCAAAAAAATAAAGAAAGACTTAGAAAATATTATAGAGAATATTATCAAAAAAATAAAGAATATATAAGAAATTATAAAAATCAGTGGAATAAACAATATTATAAAAAATACCCCTATAAAAGAAAAGGTGATAAAAATCAATTAGGCGATATTTATACTCTTATAATTTATAATACAAAAGATATAAAAGAATTAGAAAAAATATTAAAATATTATAAAAGAAAAATATAAAATTCTTATCTAACGTAATAATATGATGAAAAAATCTAATGAAAAAATGGAAAATTCTAATGAAAATGCTTTAAATTCTAATGAGAAAATTGAAAATTCTATTGAAAATTTGCAAAATTCTAATGAGAAAAATGAGAATTTCAATGAGAATAATGAGAAAATTCCATATTACAAGAGATATTATCAAAAACATAAAGAGGAAATTAAAGCAAGAAGGTTGCAAAGATTAAAAGAAAAACAAAAGGAAAATAAAGAGTTAAAAGTTGTAGATGTTAAAGATAATGAAAAATTAAAACCTCTTGAAAAAGTTAAGGTTAGTTTTTGGGCAAAAGCACAAGAATATATATTAGCAATATTTATTTTATCTCTGATAATAGGTTTAATTGTTTATAAATGGTATTTTAATAAAGAAAATATGGAGAGTGAATAAATGAATGCTGGCAGTTTTTTGTTTTTGTTGTTAGCACCTGATAGTGAAGAGGCTAAACAAGTTTTTGAAATAATAAAAGAAAATAAAGATAAATTAGATGATAAATTAACTGATAATGACTTAGATATGATAAATTCAAATAAAGAACTAATAACATCATATTTTATATCATCATTAAAAACAATTGAAAGAGAAAAAATAATCAAATTTCTTTACAAATATAAAGACAATTATGATAAAGAATCTCTTGATGAAGCAATCAAAAATCTATTGACATATAAATATAATGTTTTAATAAGACAATCGGTTAAGTCTATGGCTAAAAAAATGTTAAAACAATGGAAAGATAAGATAATTATGGATATAAATAATAATCCCGACTTGAATAATGAACAATTGCAAGAATTAGTTAAATTAATCGAGGGTCTATATGAGTAAAGATGATGATTTCATAAACACTGATGAAATTAATGAAGATGATTTAAATAAAACACTTGAAAAATTGAATGAATTAGAAAATTCTAATGATGATATAGAAAATATTATAGAAAATCCTGATAATTTTAATGAAAATAAAGAGGAAATTCAAAACATTAAATTTGATAGTAGAGTTATAGTTAATGCATTAGCAAGTTTTTCAAAAATAGCATCGAGAAAATTTAAAATCCCCGAAATTGAATTAACCGAAGAGGATAAAGAAGATTTAACTAATGCTTTAATTCCTTTTGAAAATAAACTATCTGAATGGATTCAATATTTGCCGTATTTACCATTAGCAATATTTGTAATAGGGTATTTGGGAAGAATATTCATAGCATATAAAGAAAAAAGAGAAAAAGAAAAACAAATTAAAAAGGAATTAAAAATAGATAACATTGAACAACAAAAAGGTGATGATAATAATACCAATACCTCAACAACCTGACAAAGCAACAATAATAGGTATGTCAGGCAGTGGAAAAACTACATTAATGAAATATATAATAGACCATTCTAACTATAAAAATGGCTTTATAATAGACACAGTTAATTATTTTTCTAATTTAATTAATTCTCATTTTGATATTGATTATTCGGGAATAACAGGCAAATATCATAATTATAATATAATAAAAATACATAGTGAAATACAATTAGAGGGATTAATAAGATATTTGAGAAAAACAATATCTAATAGGCCTTATTTTCTTATAATTGATGAAATTGACCGATATACCAATCCAAATCATTTAATGCGTTATACAAAAATCTATCTTGAAGAAGGTAGAAATTATAATCAAGGAGGGTTATTTTCAGTAAGGAGAATAGGTTTTCTAAATAAATCAATATTAGGCAATAGCAAATATGTTTATATCTTTAAAACTAACAATGTCAATGATAAAAATTATTTAACTAATATAACGGGATTAAATTTTAATAATTTAACATGGAAAAATTCTCATTCATTTCATGTTTTTGATTTATTAAGTTCTGAATATATAGGTGAATTTTTATTAAAATTATAAAATATTTTTCTTATCTAACGTATATATTTGGTCTTAAAAATGCCAATTCAATTTGGAGAGAGTGAAGCCCTCGATATTATCGAAGGATTAGTTGCTGGTGGATTAATATCAGTTGCGACTGATATAATAGCCTCAGCAGTTAGTTATATGCCCGGTAGTTTTTTAACTACAACAATGATATTGCCATTATCGGCAATAACGGGTGCTTTAACTTTTGTAGGTATTGCTATTCATAATATAAGGTCAAGGAGACAGATTTAAAGAGGTGTATAAAATATGGATTATAAAAAATGGAGTGAATATTTAGAAATATTTACTTTTATATTTGCGCTTTATATTGTGTATAAGGTTTATAAAGCATAAAGGAGTGAATAAAAATGAGTGAAAAAGTGATGTTTTTTATAGATTTACTAACATTTTTAATATTATTAGTTTTAGTATTGAAAGAGATGCAGGTGATATAAAATGTTTCAGAGCCTATTGAATTCAACAGCAAGTGAATATGCTCAATCTCAAACAGTTGTATTATCTGCGAATACAATAACAAAAGTTAAGTTTTCTCCCACATCGATGCAAGGTGACCTTTTGGGTTATCAAGTGATTTTTTCTCTATCAATAACATCAGGTTCAAGTGCTGGAAATGCAACAACGGTAGGTAGTTCTCTTTACTCTCATAAAATAACTACCGGGCCAAAAACAATGATTAATATATCGGGATTTAGGGAATTTCAGGATTTTTATCATATAAAAACAGGAACTATTCTGAATGATGTATCGTTAACTCCTTCGGCTAACTCAACGATTACACAATCTCTAAGTGCTATTATTCCTTTTGTAGCACCTGAAAGTGATAAATTGGTATTTGAATTTGAGTTTAATGGTTATCAGACTTTGGCTGGAAATAATGCTACGGGTGGGCAGATAACTATAACAATGAGATATTTCTATGGAATAAGGACATCAGAATATGACTTTTGGTCGGTAGTTCCAGCACCTTCTCCATTTAATTCGGATGTTGAAGTTAACATTGCTAACTATATAAATGATGCAAGACCCGCAATTGAATTGTGGGTAGATATAGCATCTGACGGAAATCTCAATTACTATAAATTTGAAAATGGAAAAGTAGTTATCTATGATAGCCTTGACGTAAATAGCCTTATAGAATATGAAGATTATTATCCTATGTATAATCACTTATCTGGATTGTTATTTTTGCCCATTCAGTCAGAGGTAGTTATAGATAGTAATGCAAATACATCAATAAAGCCTTTGATTAATTTATCAACATCCCTTGCACCTATATTTTTCTTAAAAGTATTAGATGAGTAAGAAGGTGATTTTTTATGCCTTCTTACTTATTTAATACAATAAACATAATTCATTTAATAATAGAATTTATTGATAAATTATTCGGAATTATTCCAAATAACAAGCCTATAACTTCGCCTATTTTGCCTCCTCATAGAATAATTCATACAACTCATGCACCCCCACCTAAATTGCCTTCACAAATAATTAAAAATAAAAAATTTTACTCTCCCCCTAAATTGCCAATACCTATTATAACAAGGACTAATTTAATAAATTTACCATTGCCTATTTTACCACCTAAAAGAATAATTGAACAAAAATCTATTCTAACAAAAACTATAAGTATTCCTAAAAGAATTTTACCTATTCCTATGAATAATATTACAAATAAAAAATCTCAATCATCATTTAATTTTTATATCCCTAAAATAATTCCCTTTAAACCTTTATCACAAGTAATAAAAAATAATTCTATATCAAATAATACTATAAGTAATACATCAAATAATACCCCCCAATCATCAAATAATACAAAAAACTATAATAAAACAAATTTATCTCAAATAACTATTAATCCTAATGTATCTCTATCACAAACATTAACACAAGGTAGAAAAATCATTGCATCAAAACCTAAAAACAATTCATCACCAACAAATAATACATCAACAAATAATACATCAAAAAATAATACATCAACAAATAATACATCAAAAAATAATCAAAAATCCAATTTTCAATTTTCTAAAATAAAATTATTGCCTGACATTTCTTTATCTAATATAATTCACAATAGAAAAATATCTGTAAGGTGATAATATGGTATTAAAATCTCAGCCTCTTGTTTATTTATTACCTAATAATCAAATTTTCACAGTTTTACAATCAAATCAGGGATTAACCTTAACTGAAATGCAAATTATAATAAATGCTCCACAAGTCAACGGTAATATCCAATTTAATAGACAATCTAAACCTAATAATACATTTTTTATTCCAATTAATTCTGATATTGTAATTACTTTTTATAATTCAGATATAACTCAATTTGAAGTTGAAGATAGTAATTCTTATAGTTATTATCTTAAAATTACATATTATAATTTTGACACACAATCTGAATATAATGACTATCTTGAAAAATTTGATTTTAAACTTAATATATCACCATTAGGAAATGGAGAAATTGCAATAAATAATACAACATCTAACCCAATCCCAATAAACATATCTGAAATCTCATCATATAGATACCCAATTAATGTTAATTCATTTTCACAAACATTAACTAATGCAAATACTAAACAACAATTTAATTCAGTTATAGCATATAATTTTATTACAATTGTTAATCAATCTCCTTCTGACACTATCTATATAGGAGATGTAAATAATCAAACTATTCCTATTTCAGCAAATTCAACATTTACAATTAATTTATATGAAGCACCTTTAAATTTAAATTCATTATATTGGATAGGTGCTACTGCAAATAGTGATAAAATAGTAGTTATATATGCTTAAAAGGTGATAATATGAATAGTAATATTTATGAAGGAATAAATAACATTTATAATTTTCCTAAAAAATTACCTTACATTACTGTGTCAGCTAAAGGTATTTCTAATGGATTAAGTTCTATTATTAATGACGGAGCAGATTTTGGGCCTGATAGTTATTTAAATACATCATCAAAAAATAAAATAGGCCCTCCATATTCTCAAACATCAGGAATACAGGAAGCATTAAATTATGCTAAATCAATATCATCATATTTAAATGATATAACTGGTTATGTATTACCACCTATTAAATTGTTAACGGGAATATTTACTTTAAACTCTAATATAATATTTCCTTATTTTAATGATATTAATAATATACCTTCATTCACAATTTTAGGAGAAGGAACAGGTATTGCTTCTCCATCTCAAATAAATATGAATGGATATAATATAATAATTGGCAATCAAAATGGAAATCAATCTTTTGGTAGTGGATTTTTACTTCAAGGAGTACAATTTTATAATTCAAATAATTCTAATAGTTCAATAGAATTATCAGGAAATTATAGTTTTAATTCTAATTGCACATTAAGAGATATAGGATTATATAACGTATTATTTGATATGAGTAATGCACAAAAAATAAGGCAATTAAATATAGATAATATATATTCTAATTCTTCATTTTTTTCACCTAATACAACTTATCAAACAACTATTACTAAAGCAACATTTGATAATGGCTTATATCCTTTTGTCAATCAACAATTGAGCGCACTTTATTTAAAAAGTAGTTTAAATCTAAAAACTTATGCACCAGTAATTTCAATAAATCAATGGGAAATAGATAATTATGGAATAATTAATTATACGAGTCAAGGACAATATACTTTATCAATAATAGATATAAATCAATTAATTGTAAATTCTAATAAGTCATTTTTTAATTATGCATCATATTCACTCGGTCCACTAAATTTAAAAATACATATCAATAATTTAATATTAAATAATTTAACAGATTTTTCAATTCCATCAAATAGTTATATAAATATTGAAGAATTAACTATTAATGAAATAACTAATAATACAACATATGAATTATCATCTTTTAATTTACCAATATTTTCGAGTATATCGGGAATATCAGGAGGAACTATTTATTTAAGATTTATCAATTATTCTATTTCATATAAAAAACTAATTATAACAATATATAATTATGAAAATAATACAACAACCAATCAAACAATAAACTATCCCTTACCATTCAATTCCTATGCACTCATAACAGGAAATAACACAGGCCTTAATATATCCGCATCAACAACGGGAATTACTATAACCTCACCAAACAATACTACTGCATATAATGGAATTGTAATTATTGAAGGTTATTAATGAGAGGTGAAAAAATAATGTATGTAATAACAAGAAGTAATTATTATTTAATTAGAAATCCTATAAACTGTTCAAGGCTGAAAACATGCCCTGACGGTGCTATAATTTCAGTTTGCCAGCAATGTAAATATTATAAACCTTATCATGGAAATAAAAAACCTACCGATATTTGCGCTGAATTCAAAACATGCCCTGACGGTTCTATAATCTCAAAATGTGAAAAATGCCCTCCAACTAAAACATGCCCTAATGGTATAATAATGCCTGTAAACGCACCCTGCCCTAATGAATACCCAACATCACCTAATCAATCTCAAATATCCAATATAACAAGTGAAATAATGAATTTCATAAACAAATATAAACATTATATAATAGTATTCATATTAATCATTCTACTTATTCTAATATTTTCAAGAAAGTGATAATTAAAAATGATAACAATTATACCAATAAAACTAACAATAGAAATTAACAATTCAAAAATAGAATATTCATTTAATACAATAATAAATATACCTGAAAATAAGCAAGAAATATTAGATTGTTTAATTATAGATAATAAAGAGAGTGAATAAAAATGAATAATATAAATATAAAAAATAATACTATTAAATATATTGCTTATATTATAATTGCAATAATAGGGGTAATAATATTCTATTTTATATATAAATATTTATCACAACAATATACAATTATATTATAAAGGTGATAAAATGGTCAATGTAGTTGTTCATGTTGTTAACCCTGAAAATACACCAATCGAAGGAATTCCAATCAAAGTTTATATAACAAGTTGCAATCCTATTGGAGGATTATCTAATAATTATTATTTGTATGGAAATACTGATGCTAATGGAAATTTTACTATTGCTAATGCCCAAGCATATTGCCAATTTATCGCTTATGCAAACTATGATAATCAAAACCCTAATTGGACATCCGGTCAAGGCACAACATCAACGAGTTTTACATCAGGTGGATATATTACCATTACTTTACAACCCGTAATTCAATCCAAAAATGGAACATGCCCTCCGGGTTATACATTAATTAACAATAAATGTGTCCAAAATGCTACATCAATCCCACAAATTCAAATTTCATATTTAGAAATAATCGTGATTATAATAATTATTGCTATCATAATTGCAGTTATAAAATTTGCGAGGAGAAATTAATATGAATGATAACGAATATAAAGAATTAACCTTTAAACTTAATAATATTGACATTAGATTAACTAAATTAGAGACATTGATTCGATTTTATTCTTTAATAATTCCAACTTTAACTCTTATATTAGGTAGTATTATAGGAATTATTATAGGTCATTTTATATAAAGGAAGTGATAAAATGGCAAAAAGAAAACTATCAACATTCGCAAGACTTAAATTAAGGCAAAATGCATTAAAAGCAACAGAAGTATGGCATAAAATGAGCCATAAAGCAAGAATAAGAGCAAGAAATAAAAAATACTACTCTTGGGGATGGGAGGGAAAAACACCTCATACAAGGCCGAGACCTTATGCTTTTAAAAGAAAACCCGCAAAAAATAAATCTAAAAAGAAATCCAAAAAGAAATAATTTTTTAAATTTTATATTTTATTAAAACATATGCCTTATTAAAGATAATCTTGCAACAGCAATTTTTATATTATTTTTATATAAATGTATATAATCAGCATCAAAAGAATTTAATATCTCATAGTTATCAGCAATAATTACTATTCCATTTTCAAACACTATATTAATATCATGATTTCTCATATAATCGTTTATTATATAATCATATTTCTTTTTTTCTTGCATTAAATAATTCCAATCCTTAATAAATTCCTCAACGGTCATTTCACTCATTTTTATCAACCTCTAATATTAAATAAGTTAATAAACTAATTTAATATATTTAAGCATTATAGACCCTGTCTTATGTCCTTTATATGTCAATTCTACCCAATAATTATCATAATCATTGCCAATTATAAAATAATCGTCTGCCAAAATTTCCGTCCCATTAACATCTACTATAACATTGTAATCCATTTTACCTTCTTGCCTTAACTCATCATTCTCTGCCTCATACCATCTTTGCTGAAAATCCATCAAAGACATGCCTAAATATTTTTTGCTTTCCTTATTATCTATTTCATTATTCATTTATATCACCGTATCCTAATTACATTTTACTATAAAAACTTATTGGTAAAAAAGATTTAAATAAATTAATCAGTAGAATATACTCTTGCAATTAAACCCTTTCTATTCTCAATCTCAACAGTCACTATATGTTTATTCTCATTATAATAAAATATAATCTCACTGTAAGATTTCAATTTTAAACCTTTAATTAAATTTTTAAAAAATACTTTAAAATATCGATTATTCAGTATTATTTTAGACTTAAAACCTTCAACAGTAAAGATATAATTATTAATTTTTACATTTCCTAATATTTCTTCATACATATCTTTATAAGTTCCGATTTCTATGTAATCAAGTTTTAGTAATTCTTTTAATTTCTTATAAGATATTGATATTGATAAAAATTCTTCGCGATTACCAATTAATTGTTTAGCATATTCTAACTCGTTATCATTTTCTACTATCATCCAAACATTATTTTTATCTATCATTTTTATACACCTCACAAAAAATAAATTAATAAATATATTTAATACTATTTAAATTAATCATTGCTATCCCAATACCCTTATAGAATAGATATACCAAAGATTTTTCATAATCAATGTCAAAATCACTCGCTTTTATCTCTGTGTTTGAGTTATCAACGATTACATTGTAATCTATTAATCCTTTAAACCCTTTCTTATTTTGTAAAGCATATGTCCACATTGTAATAAAATTTTCAACCGCTTCATTATTTTCCATTTTTATTCCCTCCTTTTCAAATGATAATCAATAGAACAAGATACACTACAAAACAACCCATCCCCTTCTACATAACAAACATCGAATACATCACCACCACAATAATCACATTTTCCTATTTTCTTTATCTCACTCCATAAACCCATATTTTTCAATTCTTCATATGTAATCATTTTTAATCACCAATATAATAATCTCATAGTGGTATATAAAGTTTTAGGTAAGAAAAGTTTATATAGGGGGAGAAAATAACGAGACCGAAAAGTTTATATAGGAGAAAATAGAAAAGTTTAAATATGTGAAGAGAGAGAGACGAGCATAGGGATT
>Ga0080003_1001160_pt1 | contig 14569 bp, 21 predicted proteins | sample JossMetagenome_FD_69206 | JGI IMG/M metagenome (GOLD analysis project Ga0080003, IMG submission 69206) | Hot spring microbial communities from Joseph's Coat, Yellowstone National Park, USA - JC2_E (SPADES assembly) (version 2) | ecosystem: Environmental > Aquatic > Thermal springs > Hot (42-90C)... | reverse complement strand
CACGGTTTTCCAAGTTCTCTTTTTTCTTGTCAAGCGACCAGTTAGCTAACGCCGTTACCAGCTTCTGGTACGCGTCTTCGGGGTCGGGGTCTAGGAAATAGCCGACATGGTACGGGTTTGTATGCCATAACTTGACTTTTTTAGCAACTCTGATCCAGTAAACATCACTCTTGTCAAGTATCCACTCACTCCACGCACCCTTTTCCGTTACTACGACATCGAGACCTAAAGCCAAAGCCTCAATCACGGGTATCTCAAAAGCACCACCTCTCACGGGGTAAAATAAGATGTCGCACCCGGCAAAGAGCGAGTAATAATCCGGGTCAGGTAAAGGAGCCATTACGGTGTTCATCCCCCTTATCCTGGGTTCCAGCATGTTAGAAACTAAGATAATGTGGTAGAAACGGTAGCCGGAGTCCATTAACTCACGGAACACCTTAACTACTATGTCCCCCCCTTTCCTGTCCCAGCTATGAGGCAAAATAGCTAAAACGCAGGGGTGGGGCATTCCCTTAGGGGGGTAATAAAACATGTCCGGGTTTAAGGCGTGGGGAATTACAAAAACGGGTTGCGGGATCGGCAACCTGAACGCGTAAAACCCCTGTTTAGACCAGTTAGAGGGTACAACTATTTCGTCCACGGGTTGCTGTCTGAAGAAATGCAACGCGAGTTGGGACAAAGTGTCAGTATCGGAGACTTCGAAAACTATGTTTTTACCGTAGCGTGGGATCCCCTTCCAGAACAAGGTGGTGTTAAAAATTGTGTAATAGATGTAATCGTCAAACCCGGGCGGTAAGTTAGTCTTCGTGCTCTTTTCCTTATCAAAAGAAACTACTTCATGTCCTAACTCTTTCAGACCGCGTTCTAACAACCTTGCTTGTCTCCCGAAGCTCGTGTCCTTAAAGTCACGGGTTAACGCAATCCTCATATATTAAATTGTCAAAAACACGAATATAAATAAGTTGTCGGTCAGGAGTTAAGGATTAGGATAATTACAAGAGACCACAAAATGCCGGCTATAATTAATAAATGCTTCATTTCGGAAATATCATATACATATTCAGCGTCATAATACCGGTTCCCTTCGTATTTCACACTATTAAAGACTTTAACGCGGAATTTCTCCCAACAGGTAGACCAATAATCATTACATTCTGCTACATCAAATTTTTTACATTTCTTAAAAAGAAAATTAGTACATTTTTCATTATACCCTTCTTTCTTTTCTCCTTCCATAGTCACAAATAACCCTCTTTTAATAACTTTCCAACTCATAATAGTTTGTTATATCATATTTTATATATAAATTCTTCCATCACCATTTCATGAGAGTTACACCTTTCTGTCCTTGGTATTTATTTTTATAGGGGTATTCCACCGGTGTTAACGTCCTGGCAAATATCAAATGGATGAACCTCGTCCCCCTCTTTAATTTTACCGGAAATGATGACCCCACAACTTCTATTGTTAATTGCCCTTCAAACCCGGCGTCCACAATAGTCGGCGGGATAAGCAACCCCAGCCTCGCAAATGACGAGCGTAGGTTTACGAATGCCATTATGTCGTTTGGGAGTTTAATGTATTCCTCAGTGACCAGGAGTACGTGTTCGTAAGGGTTTATAATGAACTCGTCTCCTTTCTCTATTTTGAAGAAGGAGTAATCGGGGTTATCCGGGTCAAAGACTTTATCCGTATTTATAAACCTAGCTATTTCTCCGCCAACCCTTAAATCTACACCGTTCTCCCTTATAGTGTCTCCTTTCAATGGGTCAATTATTATCCAACCCTTTTCCAAATAATACTTTAAATCACGGTCTCCGAGAACCGTTTTTCAACACCGATAATTTGTTATATCATATTTGGTATATAAACTCAAACCCCGATTAGTTTAAGTATTTCGTTTACAGTAATAACTTCAAAATGTACCCTCATTGCCGACCTACATATTTCTGACAACAATTCGTAAAATGACTTAATATTGGACACCGCGTTCGTCTCTACTGTTAGAGGCACTTTACACAATTTATTCCAATCTTTATACGGAGGGATTATTAAAACGCTACCGAACTCAAGGAATTTATCGTTATAGACGTACCTCAGGTTAGCTAATGTCCCTTCTGCATAAACACCGATTTTTCTTAACGAAAACCCCCTCCTGTATTCAGCCTTTCTCGAATGTTTACTGAGTTCCCTTATCAAACTGGATTCTAACAAACGCTCCAATTTAGACTTAATTTCATATACCAAATACTCCTGTTTCAGCTCGGAACCCCCTATTGTAAACTGTCTACCGTCATAAATGACCACAATAGCTTTACGGGTTTCGGGTATTAGTATCTCGGTCTCAAAGTTAATTACGGAATTAAACACACCTTCACTGACCCTCTCGACTTTAAATTTAACTAGTTCCCACCTAACCATAAAGCCCCACCGACCTCAACAACGGGATGATTTTAACTTTAAACACGCTTTCAACCCTGCTACTTATGTGCCTTATGTCGTCAAGCCCAAGTTCTGTACTCATACTGAAAACCGTACCCGTACGTTCTATTTTAAATATGCGTTTACCGTTAACTTGTATTGACACGGGCAAATACGATTCATCATCAATATCTATATCCGCATTACCAGTAAATAATTGACAAATTTCATCGAAGTACCCGAACAACGTCGGTTCAATTAATTGATACCTCGCACCACCAGACAATTCCTTAGCACGCACACCGTTAATATATAAGTAGCCTTCAACAGGGCGTTTTTCTAAGTACAAATCACGTGTAGGTACCCCACCTATATAGAGGGGCTGACTTACTTCGACCTCTATAAAAAACGACTGTACGGTTCTATTGGAACAATGGATTGTAATCATTGTATATCACGGTAAAATAAAAATATGTCAATGCTTTATTTTATGGAAATTTTTTTCTTACCGTCATATACCAGGTATTTGTCATTAAGGACAGGTTTCCCGTTAACCTCTTTATATTCGTCTTTAGGGATAAGGTATATTTTAACGTTCGCCCCAAGTCTCGCTTTCGAATTCTTTTTCATATTAAAAGATAAGGAAAAGAGAATTATATATTTTGTCTTTATCAGTTTACGTCTGTGATAATGTGACTGATATAGCTACTCCCATACCCTGACTGAGGCTATACTTTTGTGATTGTGGTGATGGTGGTGGTTGTGATGGCGGTGTACCTCCTGACGAACCTCCGGATGAACTTCCTGACATCATAATTGACATGCTTACTCCCATACCCTGACTGAGGCTATACTTTTGTGATTGCGGTGGTGGTGGTGACGAACTTCCTGACATCATAATTGACATGTTTACTCCCATACCCTGACTAAGACTATACTTTTGAGTACTAGGTGTTGTTTGTGATAACGTAAGTGATGTACTTACTCCCATACCCTGACTAAGACTATACTTTTGAGTACTAGGTGTTGTTTGTGTTAATGTGACTGACATGTTTACTCCCATACCCTGACTAAGACTATACTTTTGAGTACTAGGTGTTGTTTGTGTTAATGTGACTGACATGTTTACTCCCATACCCTGACTAAGACTATATTGTTGTGTACCGGGTTCGGTCTTCATTAATATAAGCGATATATCTATTACCATATCCTGACTTGTTTCATTTCGCTGTCTACCGGGTTCGGTATTTATTAATGTAAGTGATACGCTTACTCCCATACCCTGACTGAGTATATAATATGGGGGCTTTGTCGATTGCATAGCAAAAGTAGGTGTTATCTCAAATGTATCTTGGAACTCCTGTGACACGCTTTGGAAGATTACATAACCACTTACCATCTCTATCGAACCGCCATTCGGAGTACCCATACCGATAACATCTTCTATGAACACGCCTGTTGTAGTAGGTCTCTTCAATTGAGTCTCTATCTTTTTGACCGTCAAAGTCGAGAACTGAGGTACTTGCAAATCGGAAACCGTAGCAGTACTTGTAGAACGTGGAGGTAACTGTGCAGATGGTGCGTTCGGAACTGGTTTTATCTGCGGATGGGAAGGTCTAGGTGCAGTCTGCGTTGTCTGAGTGGAACTGAAAATAGACTGCATTACCGCTTCAGTCATCATAGAAATTAAGGCAGAAAGGAAAGGTGAAGCCACTAACAGCATTGCCTTTCCTAATATACCTCTAAAATCTCCACTGTAAACCGGGTAACTGGCAATACCGTTGACTATTCTAGGGAACAATTCCATAAATGTATTGAAACCTATGACATCAGGAAACGCCTTGGCAATCCTGGTAGCTTCACTGGTAATAATATGCGGTATCATAGTTAGGAGGTTGGGGTGGTTCCCCGGGTCTTGAAGGAGTTCGTTAAGGTATTCAGAAATATTAGTGAAAAAATTAGGCATATTAAAAAAGAAGTTTACTATTGTATTAACCATATAATATATATCAGAAGATATAGTAAGTATAAAATTATAGGCATTAATAAACACGTTTTTCATGTCGTTAAAGAAATTCTGTACCCCTGATATAACATTACCTACTGTGGAGGTAAAAAAATTAACAACATCAGAAGCAAAGGACTTAAGGTCATATTGTACCGCTAACAGCGTATCCATCCATATTATCTGCAACCATGTTATTGCATTTGCTATAGGAACCATCATTTGAGAGAGACCGCTAGCTATCATCTGCAGACCGTCCCAGATATAAGTCCCAAAGACCTTTGCAAATGTTACTATTGCACCTGCTATTGATTGAAAAAAGTTAGATATATCTGAGGGCAAATTTTGAAGACCTTGCCAGAATGACCCAAAGAAATTCTGGAAATCATTTACAGCACTACTGAAAGCGGACTCTAAAGCAGAGCCAATTGCCTCAGCACCTGAAACAATCATCTGACCAAATTGCTCTAATCCCTGTAAGAACGACGACATACTTACTCCTCTGTTATATTAATTGTCAATACGGGGGTATATTTTTGTTGGTATTGTAAAGTAGCACTGAGACAGGTAGTATAAATAAAGTAATTACTATTAATACCGTACAACAGATATAACGTAATAGTGTTTGACTGTTGTGTATTAGAAAGGGTGAAAGGCTGAGATATAGGATAGGCAGTATTACCTACAACGTAATATTGAACGCCCTGAAAAACCAGGAGCTGAGTAGGCGGTGTCGATGGTAAGTTAACTAGACCTAAAACGGTAAATAGAGCAGACAATTGAGAATAAAGGAAACTGTTCTGAGGTATAAGGCTATAAGGAATAAGTGTGACTGCTACAATAATATAAGGTATATTTAAACAAAGTAGGGGTTGGAAGTTTTCGAGGTTCACCTGTGTGTTATACGTAAAGGAGAAATTATTACACCCGGGTATATACAGAACATCATTTGACGCTATAGTTACCGTAGCCTCCCATGTCACCGTTACAAAGGTACTGGAGTTCTTAGTAACAGGACTCACTTCCGCATAAGCTATGACGTAATAGTCGTCAGCCCATATTTGGATTTCATCAAAAGTATATGTATCATTAGTCTCATCAGTGGCATTATACTCTAACTGAAATGTCAGAGAATCCAAATTGCAGGAAGTTAAGTTGTTCTGACATGTATTGGTGTTTATTGGACTAATTTGCTCAACAAAATTCCCTAACTTAGCGGGCAACTTTACAACTACCGTACCTTGATTAAGCAGTACGATATAGATATTAGAGGGTGCATTAAACGGGACTGCAAGTTGACCTTTTGTAAGAAGACCTTGTATTAGGTTTATGTACCCCGGTGCAAGAGTATTATGTATTTTAACGTGGGTCATATTACCTATTTTTACATTAAAAAAACTCTTTACCTTAATAGTCATATTGCTGACCTCGTTAAGTTTATGATACTGTCTGATATATTCCGATTTGGAATGTGAAAGTCGAAGTGCCGGGTAATGCAGTCCCCTGGAAGGTAAGGACACCGAAGGCATAGTAACTATTATTAGCCGTAAGGAGCGTAAACTCTACAGCGTTATAAGGACTACTGGCACTGGATATTTCAAACGAAATTACGAGTTGTGCTCCCTGCTCTCCTTGCTGATTACTGTAATAGTTTATAGCACCCTGAATGGGGTTAACTTGTTGTGTACCTACTATTCCAGTACAAACATTTATAGCAATCGCATAACCGCTATCAACAGCACCGAGCTGACCCAGGTCGGTTATATTATTCGCGACTACGTATATAGCTATTGGGTTCGATGATAATAATGATATACAATTACACATACATGAAGTACAGCTACTCGATTGTCCCGATGAACATGTACTTTTACAATTATTCATACAATTAGCGTATTGCTGTGCTTGTTGCTGTACATTAGGAAGAGATTGGAGATAGTTATATGTGATACCGAGAAGATATATGAAAACAAAGTTCAGGACTGAAAACGGTATAAAATATATAGCAATACCACTTGCAATAGAGCTACAATTTACATTTTGACACTGTTGACTACATAACTGTTGCATATCATAAATAGCATTTATATATTGGACGGGTGTAGATATACTGAAATAAATTTCCAATACTAATACATAACCCGAAGGTTTAGATATAGAGGACGAAAACTTGAAATCGGCAACATAATATTGTTGGTTGGAACTTACAACAGCATAAAATTGAACCTCATTAAATTCATATGCATTAGTATTACTAAACGTAGCTGTGAACCCTACTTGAGTAATTTCATTTTGATTCTGGAATTGGTCAAAATAACTGCTAATTTTAACATTAGTTGTCTGGTCAACCGTACTACCTGATGAAAGGACATTGACTTGGTAACTTGATGGTTGCGGAAATGAGTTAGGGGCAAGGTTTATTACCCTACTGAGAAAAAGTTCTAAAAAATCAAGTGTAAATGCTGGTTGACTCGGAGTAAGGGTCGTAGACATTTCACTCACCTTGATGCGTAAATAAATTTTCCAATGTTAATTTACCATATGGAACTTTAACTAATAAAGCTGACTTTCCGGTACCGGTAGAAAGTACCGGTGCTACAGCGAATTGTGCTATATAGTTATTACCGAGACCCAATGTAGTTATCGGTATTACATACTGTCCTTTCGGACACGGGTTCTCAAAGTTAAAAGCGACATGGACATAGTTATCGCCAACATACTCACTAATGAACCCCGATACCGGCTGGTTATTGATTTGACAGTTACAGATATCATAACAAACGACATTCGTAATCCCTTGAGGTTCTATATCACTAGCTTGAGTAAGCCTTTGAACGAGATAAGTAGTAAGCGGTGATTTGACATCCCTAGCCACCGTTAAAATATTGGGAAGAGCAAAAAGGACAAAGTAAACATTAAATACGCTGTAACCGTATATAAAATTAGGCAAACTGAGGTTTAAGTCACATGCAGACTGACAATAAGTAGCTTGTTGTTTTTGAAGATAGGAACGCATATTACTGAACTGTTGTCCGCTTACCATTTCTAACCACCAATCGATTTGCACAACATCTAGTATATCTTTACGTAATGGCATATCTAAAACCGCATCAGAAACATGAGATAACAATGCATGACTGGAAGCAGTCCAAAGCTGTAAAGAATCGAATTCATATTTAGTACGGGACGCATCACTAAAGCTGTAGACTATACGTGTATGTTCGACCCCACCTACAGTCTCCTCCGTAAAGGAGATATTTATAGTAGTTGCTGACGTAATGGGTGTATTTTGATAATATAATTTCACAACAGCAGTTTTCGGTACGCTAAAATACCCAGTATAAACCGACGAAGCACCAACAATAGCCTTAAGAAGCGAAATAATAAATGTCGCTGTAACATTATTATGTCTCGATGCCACAAGCTTCCCGTTAATATAAACATTAACACCACCTTTCAATACCGGAGAAATAACTCTCATTCCATTCACCTATAATCAGAAATCAGTCTCTTCAGTGGTATTAACGGCAGATACATTTCGTAGTTGGTCACCCTCTAAGTATACCTTTATATAGACATCGTTATTATTCTTAATAAGTTCATACTTCAGCTTTAACATAGACAGGATATCATTTGTAAGGACGGCTTTAATGACAAGTGATTTTATAAACTGACTTTTAGGTGTGATAGAAGCATAAACAACTAGCTCATCATTCTCATTAACGTCTACTTTCAATATTTTTTCAATATCTTGAGTACCCCTAAGGAAATACGATATTAACCTGTACGCCGATAAAATCACAGCGTTGTCATGCACATCAACAGATACTATTACGTTTTTCAACATTTCCATTATTTGTTCCCTTGTAGGTTGAGGTTGACTGGACACCTTATTTCACCTCATGGATATAAACCATAGTTAAAAATTATTGCAATTGTCCCTATAAACTGTAAAGTCCTCCAGGGATTTTGCTGAAACTGAGAATAAAACCTATACATATATCTATAACCGAGTCTTAGGAATAATATCACATAATGAACAACTATCCTGAAATACCTCTCTATAACACGACCTACCCTGATAGCGACCCCCATAACCTTATCAATGATAGCCTTAAACGCTCTGATTACCGCACTAATAAAACGTCCTACCATTTTTAATAAACTTCCTATAATATTACCTACACTACCCATTGCACCGCCTGCAATACCGCCTGCAAGACCACCTGCTAAATCTCCTGCACCTACATCCGCAACTGCACCAACAGCCATCTTCCCACTAAATATAAACTTATTTCCAACCGAATAAATTTTATCATGAAATGGTGTTACGGGAAATAATCACTTATGTACCTTGCAGAGGGCATTGCAGTTTTTATTATTTCTTCCAGAACGTAAAGCAAAGATTTAAACATTACAACCTTACCCAATCCCTTATGTCACCTAGCTACTTTAACATAACAGACGCAAAAGAGTTTCTAGAAACATTCAGCTGTGCTTATAAAGACAGACCGATGATATTATGGCTTGATACGCCGTTTTTGGTAAATTACGGATGTGATATAAAAAAAGCAAAAGTATATACGACATCAGAATATGTAAAAAGACTGATAAAAAACATAATACACGTAGATGGGGTATTGAGACCCCCATACAATCTAATCGCAGAACTGGAAAGGAAAATATCAGTAGAAAAAGATTACCTATTCGTGATAGTTGGTGCTGAGGCAAGAGGTAGAAAAAGGATAGAATATACGGTAAACACATTGAAAGAGATAGGGTTAAGGAAACTCACAAAAGTGGTATCGAATGTAAAAGATTTCGACATACCAGTATTCACATTAAACACGAAAGACCTTTATAGATTACTGCATAGGTCATATTTCTATATCTCACTATCAAAAGTAGAGGGTTTCGGAATGCCCTTAATGGAGGCAATGTCAGTAGGTACACCGGCAGTATATGTAAACGCTTATAGTTACAAAGAATTTGCTGTAGGCATACCTATAGACCCATATGACGTAGTTATAGAAAACGGAATGGAAAACTATCTAATTAAAGATAATGATGTAAGGGAAGCGATAAAAGAGGCTAAAGAATGTGCGTCATCAAAAAGTTGTTATGAAGACCTATCAGCAAAAGCATTAGAGAAAAGTAAGGAATTCGCACAGTATGACCTAGAAGAAAGGATTGTTTCAGACCTTAAAGATATAATAAGAAAACGTGAAGATTAAAAAGAAATAACCTTTTTTTATTTAAAAAATAAGCCAAGGATTTTATGACTCTAAGTTTTCGTATTCCCTTACAATTAAAAAGGCAATAGCGATATCGGCGGTAATACCGGCTAAAATACCGAGCATTGACAGACCGCTGAGGTCTGTCTGACCCTCCGCAATACCCATTGACTGAGAAACCTGAGCTTCTTGCATATAAGTCGGGTTATGTGTAGCGTTATATACAGTAGACAGCAACCCGCCATACGCATAGCCTTGCTGAATATCAGATACTGCCATATGCATACCAATAAAGTTCCCTATAAAATACCCTAATAACGGGACTGCGACAAGCACAATAACACCGAACACTATCAACAATACCCTTAAGACTCTCGTCGGGTACCACGTACTATTCTGTCTGATGTTGGGTTGCGGATACCACGGGTTATTCGGTGGACTATTCGGTGCAGGGTTTTGTGGGGGTGCGTTCGCAGGGTTTTGTTGGTATACCCACGGGTTATTAGGTTGCGACATATTTATCCTATAAAAAATACGAACCGCAGTTTAAATTTTTTGCGACTTAAAAGAAAGGTAATTGACCCACAGCCCTTCCAATACCCCTACAACTAACAAAACGTCCCACTTAATGTCGGTAAAATTGGTAGCAACAGCCATACGTACGGCAATATATAATAAGAGACCGATAGACACACTTAACATCGTAGAAGTAACGTTACGGTTGAGCTTTATAGTCATAAAGACCTCATAAAGCACCCAGATACACATCAAGAGGTTAAAAAGAGATATATAACGGTAATGAGGAGCTACGGCATCAACAAAACCCCAAAGACCCATTAAACCTATAACAAACCGGTCTTCATGTGTAAACATCATTTCACCGCAGTATACCTTAAGTCTTCATAATCAATACGGTTTAAAACGTCATAATTGTCCATCAATATATAACCGTCCTTTCTGAGCAACAGGAACTTCGAATTCCTGTCTAATTCGGCAAGAGTAACATAAGCGTCACTGTTTGTTGTAAATATAACGGCTTTCATTTTTCTGGAGAGGAGCCACTTCAGGAAATTTTCAAGACGTGTAGGGTGGAGGTGAAGGGACTCAATATTATCGATTAACAAAATGTCGGGCTTATGGTAATACACGAACCACATCAATTTAACAGCCCTAGAAATCCCACTGCCTAAGTTGTCCAGGTAAGTAATAAAGTCACCTTTTCTATAAAGGAAATCATTGCTCGAACGGATAACAATACCGTCAATAAAGTCTTTTATTGAATTGCTGAATTCAACGTCCTCACGTTTAGGGTTTATAAGAGCATCATAATAATATTCATGAACGGCAGTGATAAAAGTATAAGGATAGAAAATCATGACCTTATATCTAACATGACCGTTACAGATATAAGTATAATTTTCGGGAAAAAGGATTTGACCGAGAAAATATCTTTCACCTCCGGCTTCTTCACATTCGACTTTGTCCCCATCAATAATAACAGAAAAGTTCTTATATCTGACATAACCTCTAGCCTTAATTATAGCCTCAAGGTTTTTTTCATCAACCAAAGCTATCTTCTCAATAAAAGATGTTTTACCGACCCCGTTATCACCGAGGACAACAAGAGAGTTGAAATCTTTAACTGTTATTGAGTCGCCCGAAACAACCGAAAGCTCATTTATCATTAAAGAAATAATGGATACAGGGTTTAAAAAACTAACCGAGACTCATTTATCAAGGACTGTATGTCTACTATATTCGTTACAAATTAAAACCAATTTAGTATCATAAGTCACCACGTCAAAATGACCCTCAACATAAACATCCCCTATACGACCCCACAATTTACGGTCATAATAACTCTGGACAAGAACATAATCTACATTATAAACACTTAAGCTACCGTCTTCATTTATCTTATACCGTATACCGGCTTTATCGAGACTGAACAAGATTATAACTAAATCAATACACCCCAATTCCTTCTCAGCAAGAATTTTCTCGGTTAACATAATATCACAACTTAGGGAGGAGTTTCATAAGTTCACGGAAATCATCAATAGTAAGGGCATAGATGACCTTAGAGACGGGATATTCATAACATCGCACTTCGAGTTCACTTAGATAAGAAACCTTACCGAAACTCTCAGGTTTACGGTCAATAATTAAATCGTATTCGGGGGCAAGGTTGTCATACCAAACTTTACTACAGATATTGTCATCGTAAAGGGCGACAAGGACTCTAATATCTTCGGGACGTGCTACATGGTTATTGATATATAACTGGACATACTTATCAGAAACATAAGGGCTGACAGACCAATACGATAAATAACGTTGAGTTGGGACGATACTTGACGAATAGACATAGTCTTTGACACGAGTTATACTAGTAGTACGATAAATGTATTTGCCTTTAAGGTCATAATTGTCCCAAAAACTAAGAAAATCGGCAAGTCCGGGTATACAACGGAGGTCGTATTTGATATGTAACCCGGGGATAATTTTATCAACATCATAAGCGAGGTTAATCATAAAAGAAAAAGCATCACTACCATAACAGGCTTCAAGGTAATCACTGTAATGCTCGGCAAGAGGATAAACACTTTTCCATTTCATCAAAAGAGGCAACTTAGAATTTACGTCGTTAATAATATCTTGGTACCGCACCACATCTTTAATATATCACTCCAAGTTATAAAATATTCATGAGTCTCACGGAGGTAACACAAAATCATCCTCCTAATATACAACTTTAATGTGGTCTCAAGGTCTTTAATAAGCGTTACCTTACCCCCACATATAACGACCTCATTATTTCCCGATATACTCCCGACCTGAACATTATTAAAATAAATCTTGTTATTAGAGACAACGACCGGAGTATAAATAGAGCCTATAACGTTACAAGGAATGGACTGAAAAAGAGGGACGTGAATGGGAGAGAAACTGATTTTTGATTTCTCTACATAAACCCCCAATTCCTTTATAACATCGACAGGGATAAAAGAAAGGTACTCGGCAGGACTCCCGACCATGAAAGCCAACATCTTCTTGAGGTCTTCAACACTACTATAGGTCAAGTAATAATGACTGGTGGAAGGAGAAATGACTATACGTGTAGCAAAAGTAGGTCGTATAAAGTAAATGGGTTCAAATGAATCAAAGACACCATCATACGACTCTATGCCATTAGGAGTATAAATAGTGCCGGAAACATAGTACCTATCCTCTACCTTCATAACAAAAAGTTTCACTTCCATTATCCCACCATAACATACCCGTTCTTGACAAGATAATCGAGGACTTTCTTGACACTTTCCTCGGGAGACAGCCCTAATATCAAAGAAATGCTTTCAGTATAATGTATAATACCGCTGTAATCGACGGTGTTACCCTTAATAACCCCCACATCATACAAAAACCTAACAACGTCTTTAACATTACCCATGACAATAAAAAAGTAAAAAAGAAAAGTTAAAAACGTTTCCTCGTTTACTACCCTAACAACCTATGGAAGAACTTCTTGATATCGTGTATTATAGTGAGGATAATATTGACATCGCTCTGAGGTATCTCTAATATGACTCTGGGAGTGACGACAGTACCTACGTCATCAATTTTAAACTGGTAAGAGAAAACGGCATAAGGGTCTGGAGGTGCTTGGACTTTCAAACCACTCTGTGCTTCATACTCCAATACCTCAGCATAATCGTAAATTATGATATATAAGTTCAGGTTTTCCGGCTTAACTTCGAGAAGCTCAGCCTCAAGGGACTTCAGACCGACAAAACCGTATTCGGGGACAAGAAGGACACCTTTAGGAGGCAAAACGAAAACAAAACCTACAGTACTCTGACCGGAAGGAGCCTTAAGGATTGCAAGAGAATATAACGGGACGTTATTGAGGTCGTTAATATAAAGAGATAAATGGTTCGCAAAATAGACATCAGCAAAAGCGTTACCAAAAATATATTTAGGAATAGGGTAAAGGACACCGTCGACTTCTAAAACGGCACCCCTCAGAAGGGAAACGAACTTTTTTTCATAAGTCTTGTTTACGAGTACCCATTGGACTTCATGTGCGTAAATATCGTAGATATAATAAACGGCAAACTTATCGTTTTCCCACAATAAAGTAGCATTAGGAGGGACTTCGGAAAGAGCCTGTATATCTTTTACACGGGCATATAACTTCCTCATGAAAGCACCGTGTATAATAGCAAAGCAGAAACTAAAAAAGGTTATGGGGATAAAAAATTAAATAAGACCAGGACAAAAATGTAAAACATGGTAAGGTTATTCCACTTCAAAAGAGAGGTAAAACCAAGGAGGTCTATTTTTGTCCAAACAGAAATGACAATACCACTTGAGATGATGGTAGCAATAGGTAAAAGATTTATAGTAGGGATTGCGGAACTCGGAGACAAATCAGCAACAATAGAGAAACCGGTATTCCCATTCGTACCACCATATGAACCCGAAGAAATAGCTAAAGAGTTACTTAGAAAACTCGGGGTACCGGAAAGCGAATGGGACGAAATATTAAAGACCAAAAAAGAAATAGTGGTTTAAACATGATTATAGTAATAATTGACTTTGAACTAGAAGACTACGAATGTGAACCCATCTTGGATGGAAGGACATTAGACCACATAACTGAAGAACAATTCAAAGAGTGGCTTTCGGCAATGGACACGAAATGGCTCCCAAACGAAGATGTTGAAATATATTTTGTAGATGTAAAAGATAAGACTTGGAATAAATTCAAGACAAAAAACTCAAAAAGAGTTAGATTAGATTTAAACGGGTTAATGAACCTAATAAACAAATCGTCATTACTAATCCTAATAAAGGGAAACAGTATAAGAGCTTGTACGTATTACCCGAGAGACGATTAAATTATTTA
>Ga0080003_1001159_pt1 | contig 14576 bp, 18 predicted proteins | sample JossMetagenome_FD_69206 | JGI IMG/M metagenome (GOLD analysis project Ga0080003, IMG submission 69206) | Hot spring microbial communities from Joseph's Coat, Yellowstone National Park, USA - JC2_E (SPADES assembly) (version 2) | ecosystem: Environmental > Aquatic > Thermal springs > Hot (42-90C)... | reverse complement strand
CAAAAGATCTTGTAATGGATATATACTACACCTACGTTGGCTCTAATTTTGTTGGTTTTCAAGGATACATAATAAACAGAAATCCACTGGTTTCCTATCAAATAAATATTCCACTTCTAATGCAAAAAGGTTGGGTATTGCTGTATATGGGAACGCCAAACTTTGGCAAGGAAACTATCATTGAACCAAACCAAGAAGTGCCATTTGATGTGGTAGCTATTGCAAGTGAACAAACTGTTATGCCTTATAAGAAATAATCAACAAGGAGTGTAGAATATGCCAGGAATTGATGAAGTAATTGTAAAAGGTGCAGGTCCAGAAGGCGGTGGTAATGACGATGACAACAATAAAAAGTTTAATATAAAAAACTTGAAAGAACAGATCTTAAAAGACAAGAGAACAAGATACGCAGTTATTGGTGTTGTTGGTTTTGTTGTTGGTGTACCACTGCTGTTTAAAATTTTAGGTGGTGGCACAACAGTACAAGTGAAACAAGGGCTTACCAAGGAGCAAGTAAAGAAAACAGTAGAACAAACGCTACAACCTGTAATTGGTCAGCTACAAAATCAAAAACAAGGAACACAAACTACACAGATAACACAGACAACACAACAGACACCAGCAGGAGGAACACAATCAACCAGTAGCAATCAGAATAAACAATCAACAAGCCAGAATTCAAGTAAACAATCAGCAAACAGTTCTAAAACATCTACTAACAACACATCAAACCATTCTCCACCATTGGCGAATATCCTTGGTTTAAATCAGCCACAAACACAGCAAACACAGCAAACACAACAAAAACAACAGTCACCAACACCACCACCTACAACTGGTTATACGCCACCTCTTTCTTCACCAATGGGTATGGGATCACCATATGCTGAATTGAAACCTACACCACCGCCAGAACCAAAAATGGTGTTTATGGAAATGCCAATACCAAAACACAACAATAATGGATACGGTTACGGCTCATCTGGGTCATCTGAAAAAAAAAGTCACAAAAAGAGTGTATATATCCCTGCAGGTAGCATAGTTGCAGGTGAGCTTATGTATGGTTTCACTGCACCAGAGCATGGTGTATTACCGCCTGTTGTCATAAAAATTACAAAGCCAATATGGACTGCTAACAACTGGTATATGCCATTTCAAGAGTGCCTTGTAGTTACAAAAGCCCAATATAATATATCTGAAAACCTTGCTCAGCTTGGTGGTAAAGGATCCACAATTTCTTGTGTATTACCAAGTGGAAGAGTTATTGAGACATCAATTAACGTTGCCATTGGTGAAGATCTAACCTCCAACAATGGGCATTATGAAGTAGCTACAATTGGACTACGTGGCAAAGAAAAATGGCTAACTGGTAAACAGTTAGCTGAGATATCTGCTATGTATGGATTGCAAGGCATTGCTGGTTCTCTTCAAAACTTACAAACAAATCAGGATATAACATCTACTGGTAATGTTGTTACAACTATTAAAAATGGTGCAGCTTATTCAATTGCGAGTGGAATAGGACAAGGTGTTAATGGTTTTCTACAATTTTGGCTAAAACAATACAACGATAAGGTACCTGCTATAGAAGTTCCGCCTAAAAAAGTTTTCATTGTATTTGTGCAAGGCGCTAAGTTGCATATGAGTCCTTATAAGGAGGTTTTACCATGAAAAAAGTGATTTTGTTTGGTTTATCTGCCTTACCAATCTTGCTTGTTTCTTGTGCTTCTACTACAGCTTCAGAAGAAAACCAACATTTAACCCGCTATGCTAAAACGTCATTGATGGATAGGATTTACAAACCAAAAGATAAAAAGCTTGAATTCATTGCCAGAGTAAATAAACCATATTTCCAAGCACTTAGAACACCAACATATGTTAAAGTCTATCACGGCTCATACAGAGACTCACAGGGTAATGTCATCAACGGCGGTTTCATGTGGCTTAAGGTGTCAAACGGCACGCCTAAGACAAACTTTTAGGAGTTTCTATGTCACATTTCAATTCTATTATGCATCTAATATTTATTTATAGGAGGTTTTTACTATGAAAAAACTTTTAACTTTTTTATCCATTCCTCTTGTTGCATCAGCTTATATCAACATGAACCAGTGTTACTACACCGCATCAAATTATTACAAAGTACCTGTAAAACTCCTTTATGCCATCTCTAAAGTAGAATCAGACTTTGAACCGTATTGCATTAATATTAACTCTGATGGTAGATCTGCAGGTAGCAAATGTTATAACAACTATCAAAGTGCTTACTATGTAGCACAAAGGCTCTTTAACAGTGGTTATAACATAGATATTGGACTTATGCAAATAAACTCAGTAAATATTAAAGATCATCACTGGAACTTAGCAAACGTGCTTAATCCATGTACAAACGTATTTTATGGTGCATACCTTTTAAGGGAAAACATAAATAGATATGGTTATAACTGGACTGCCATATGGCATTACAATGGGGCACCTTCTTATGCGCATAAGGTATATAAGGCTCTTCTTAGTTTAGGATATGGAATACCAAGATTTGCAGATTATAAGTATGATTATAGTATGAATATATCCAATGCTACTGCTTATCATGTTGTTTCTATTTTTGATGTTGCAAAAACAATGAAACAACAGACACAAATACACACCATAAACAATGGTGTGTTTACGGTGGAATCAGATGAAGGGTAAACAGCTTCATATTTGCGGTAAGGCTATACTTTATAAAAAAAAGTATGGAGCTTTTTGTTATGAAGGTTAAGAAGAAAACAATTATATTAGATGTTTCTATTTTAGTATCGCTTATTCTCATTATCGCTTTTGCATGGTTTTTACTTCAAAAAAACAATGTACCGTTACCTTTAAGAAAACTTCAACTGGAAAATATACAAGCAGACAATCAATTATTCCATGTTTGGGTAGCCAGTACACCAAGAGAACAAGCAATGGGTCTTATGTTTGTTGAACATTTACCAAAAGATGATGGCATGCTATTTATATGGAATCACTATGTAATGGAACCGTTTTGGATGAAAAATACATTAATACCACTAACGATATTGTTTGTCAAAGATGGTAAGGTTATCAGTCAAATGAACATGAAACCTTGTCATGCAGAAGTATGTCCACTGTATAATCCAAAAACAGAATACAATATGGCACTAGAAATAAACCAGACAAGCCAAAATTATGTAGGGCAAATGGTTAAGATAATCAATAATGAGAAGAATTGACAAAAACACGTATGTATGATATAATATAAAATATGAGACACTATCCATTGTTAGACAAAGGTATTGATATATCTGGTTTAGAGCCAGTGGATTTTGCCTTTGTTGTTGGCATTGCATTTGTGGCTACACTAATTGGATGGGTATTTATTGGTATTTACACTGCATTTATTTTTATAATAGCATTAATGGTTAGTTTTGTAATTATAAGAGCAGTTAAAACAAACAAGTTTAGAGGATATTTTGCAAGAAGATTCGCTTTTAGATGGTTAAGAAGGTTTCACAAAATTTACTGAGTATAAAGTTGATATAACACTCTTTGGAAATAAATACAATAACAAAACCGCAGCAAAACAATCATGTTAGATATAGTAAAGCTAACAGATCCGTTTTTTCATACTACATGATCTCTTTTGCAAGCTTTAATTTTAATCTTTTCAGTGCACTTTTTTCAATTTGTTCACATCTCTGTTTAGTAATGTTAAGAACTTGGCTACATTCAGCAAACGTTCTACAAATACCATCATCAAGTCCATATCGTAGTTTTATAACATGTTGCTCTTGTTCTGTTAAATATGATAAACAATTGTGTATTATTTCTTTTATGTCATTTTCTATTGCTTTTTCCTCTGGGTTTTTGTCATCTGATCTTATTATATCAGCAAAGGTGTAACCTTTGTCTAAATCATCATCTACCATAATTCTATCAAGAGACAGTGGTTCATGATTTCTCACAATGTAAATCATTCTATTTTTAGATACTGGATTTTCTTTGATAAACCTTTCAATGAGTTCATCTATGTTAACATCCTCTTCTTCTTTTTGTTGTTCTTGTTCTATAAACTTGTGAAATTTCACTCTAACAGAACCAGTGGCTCTTGATTCAGAAAGCAAAGACATCTCTGCACAAAGCTCATTGATTTTCTTTTTTATATGAAAACTTGCATAGGTGATGAGTTTGTTTTTATATTTATTTGTTTTGTAAGTGTTTACTGCATCAATAAGTGCAATATAAGAGCATGCTACAATATCATCGTATTCAATGTTATATGGTAAATGCTTGATGTACTGCATTGCATACTTGATTGCAAATTTGATATTGCAAAGTATTAGTGTTTCAAGAACTTTCTTGTTTTTTGTGCTTTGGTATTCCAAAATAAGTTTATGCTCTTGTTCAGCGGTTAAAAAATCAACAGAAACACTTGTTAGTTTGTGTAAAGTGCTTTTGGAGTTATCCATAGAATTCCTCCATTTTAATACCTATATAAAAGTAATCCCAACTCATAAAAAATGCTCTGATGATATCTTTTGCCGTTTACAATTAACCTGTTGTTTGAAATAGCTACAGTTCTATCTGGATCAACATAAAGGTCCCAACAAAAACCACGAGTAAGAGATGTATGATACAACGCCTTAATGAGACTTATGTTATGTGCGTCTATTCTAATACTGTCTTGCATGTTAAAATATTTATCTGTAATATAAACCGTTCTTTCTTTTCTATAGTAAATAAAACCAAGATCGCCAAGAGTACACCGCAATATGTCAAATTTATCTATAATAAGATCAAGGTAAGTTAAAAATAATCCAAATTTTAGGTTAGTAGTTTCTAAGAATAGTATGCCAGCTTTGTTTTCAATATGATTAACATATCTCATTTGAAGCCAATTTGGCTTGTTTTTAGCTATATACACTTGTATGCTTTTAGCATCAAGGTTTATATCTTTAAGCAAAATTACTTTAGATGGCCTTGTTAGTCTATAATCTTTTTCTACAAAAGACAATGCCAGGTAAAGCTCTACTATTTGATTAACAGGTACAATAAGTGTGTCTTCTATTAAAAAGCCTTCATGTGGCTTGAAGTTAGCAATATCGCTTATATTTATAGCTGATTCATACTGGCTTTTGTAAGTTACTTTTACAACATCAGCGGTAAGCTTCTCAATTTCAATCATCTTTGGATAATTTAACCATTGTAAACTTTTCTATAATCTTCAAACTGCTCTATCACAGCGCTTGGTGGTTCAAGAAGGGCAACAATTTGATTGGCTTCTTCTTCACCAATAGATTGTGGTTCTATAACAACTTCATAAGCTGTCTCATCCACAGCAAAGTTTTCCTGCACTTCTTTTATAACAAACTTGTTGGTAAAAGATGGTTTTCTTATATTGAAGGCATTAATGAAAGATGCAAGCACAGATCCTATTGTAACTAATATATATGGTTTAAACACGTTGTTTTCTTTTACAAGCGTTAAAAATAATGCTTGATATACAAATCTATGTGTAGTAGCTGATTTATCCAAAAGCAACTTTAATTCGTCTCTGGTTTTACCTTTATATGAGCACGCAGCAGCTGTTTCTTCAATAGTGGTAGCAAAATCAAGCATCGTTGAGCCGTTTTCTTCTATGAAGTGTTTGTATTGGGAATATTGCTTTACTATTACCATTTCTATTGGTGGCTCAATGTAGCCAGATGGTGTTTTAAACTTACCCACTTTAGAATCGAACGTAACAGCAGGAAATGGCATAGTCAACATGTTGTACTGCTTTTCAAGTTGCTTTAGGCGTTCAAGACTCATTGGTTAACCTCCTATAGTTTCATTATTTCATTGTATCATGTTTTATTGATTTTGTCAAGTGAAGTGTGATAACGGCATTTTCATAGATATTGAACAATATACTTTTGTAAAATTATCTGTATAGTTCTCCCATTTTAATACCTATATAAAAGTAATCCCAACTCGTAAAAAATACTCTGATGATATTGCTTACCGTTCACTATAAACCTGTTGTTTGAAATAGATATATTCTTATCTTGGCCAACATAGATTTCCCAACAAAAATCTTGTGTAAGCGGTGTGTTATGCAAAGATTTAATGCGACATATATTATGAGCATCTATTCTAATACTATCTTGCATATTAAAATATTTGTCTGTAATATACAGAGTTCTTTCTTTTCTGTAGTAAATAAATCCAAGATCACCGAGAACACACCGTAGTATGTCAAATTTGTCAATAACACGTTCAAGATGTTCTACAAATAGTCTAAATTTTAAGCTATTGATTTCTAAGAAGATAATACCAGCTTTATCGTCTGAATAATTAATGTATCTCATTTGAAGTGTATTTGGCTTATTTTTAGAAATAAATACTTGTATTCTTTTGACTCTAGAGTTTATATCTTTCAATAAAATAGACTTAGATGGTCTTGTAAGTCTATAATCTTTTTCTACAAAAGAAAGCGCTAAGTAAAGCTCTACTATTTGATTCATTGGCACAATAAGTGTGTCTTCTATTGAAAAACCGTTTCTTGGTTTAAAATTAGCAACGTTATCTGGATTCACGATTGATTCATGCTTACTTCTGTAAGTCACTTTTACAACATCAGCTGTAAGCTTTTCAATTTCAATCATCTTTTTTATTGTATCATGTTTTATTGATTTTGTCAAGTGAAAATATACAGACTTAGTGATAATTAAGTTCAATTGACAAGCAAGTAAAAATGCGTTATTATTATATTGTAAAACTGGCTAGAGGATTATTATTTTTGTGAGTGAAGCACTTTGTTGTAACTACGTGTTACGATAGTGCGAAGGACTCATCTTTGGTTCGGAGATCTTTTAGGGAATAAGTCCCTACCAAATTATTTTTGAAAAATTTTTAAAAGGAGGTAAGTCGTATGAAAAACTTTTTAGTTCCAGGAAAGAGTGCTGTGGCACTAACAAGTCAGCAATGGCGCTGGATTACTACAGGTAATCCAAACGGTGAATTCCAGTATTGTTTCTGGGATTTCTATTTCGTAAAAAAGTTGATGTTGACCACAAGCATAGACAATCAACCGATAGCTATTCTTTCTGTTTTTGTGACTGAAAAAGGTGACACATTAACAGGAAGAGAATACTTATTATCAAAAACCGTAAAAAACCTATTGAGGATGTATCAATATAAGTTATACGGCAAGAGTATACCCCAAAATTTGGGATTTTCTTTGTGGTTCATGAAATCGGCTCTAAAAGAGCTCAAATTGGAAAGTGAAGAAGAACTATTGGAAAAATATCCAAGACTAAGACAAAACCAATTCGTTATTCTGGTAAATGACTTTGAGTCTGGCATAGAGTTAGAAGTGCCAGATAGACTAATAGAACCAGAAATCGTACTTTAAAGAGCTTGTTGAGAATCTTTTAGTGGCTTAGTACCTTTATGGTACGACGTGCCACTCCCTTTGTTATTTTTTAGGTTAACCACAGGTCTTTACAGATTTGGTGGTTAAAGGAGGTATTTATGTATCAAGGAGAGAAGAATATATTGCTAATTATTATGGGTGTATTGTTTCTATTGGAATTTGTAGCTTACTTAATATCAATTAAGTTTGTAGCACAGCTTCTAATTATATCAGCAATAGTAGCTGTGGCTATGAGGTTCTTCTTTGTGGATATTAAAGAAGAAGAATCTAAAAAGAAAACAGATAAATACATGCGAAGGCTAATGTAATACATGTAGTTCTGTTTTTCTGTTTTGAGGGGTTTGCCCTCCCTTTTCAAAAATTATCGCCGATCCGGGCTACGGCGATAAACAAATGACCCGGGGATTTTTATAGGAGGTAAGGCGTATGAAGAGGTATCTTTGGAGTACCAATGATGGACATGGTAGACTTTCTTCTTATGTCATTCTTGAATGCAGTGAAGAAACTGCAGAAGAAATTGAGCTCAGAGATAAACGTTTAAGTTATGAGTTCAAATGGAAGTTTATAGCCGACAAACTCCATGAAATATATTTTGACAAATTTCCGGCATGGTTCAATGATTATGGAAGAAGGTATATTTTCTGGTATAACAATGTACTAGAAAATTACGATGAAGCTTACGAAAGGATAGTAGAAAAAAGAATGAATGAGCTCAAAGATAACTTTGAGAATAAGGATGATCTTAGGTATGAAGCTGAATGGCAAGTTGAAAATGAATTAGAAAACTTGCCGGTGTTCGTATTATAACGATGGTTTACTGTTTTTAGGGGCTTGACCGTAAGGTGACGTGCCCCTCCAAAATCATTTATTTTAAAAGGAGGTAGTGTTATGTTAGTAAAATCGCTTTTAAACAATGACTTGGATTCAAACTCTTTGATTGCTCAAGGGTTTGATTACTTGATAAGAGATACCAGAGTATATTGTATATACACCGTAAGATTCGAAATAGATAAAAGATTTTTTACAAGTTGGTTTTTTAATAACATTGATAAAAAGTTTTTCGATTCCAATCTCCAAATATGTAATTACATTGATGCTATATCTCACTGGTATCCAATATATCTTGACACAAAAAAGCTTGACAAAGGAAACGCATCCTTAAAAAAGGATGCTAGGAAGTGGTATAGAGAAAATAAAAGCGATAACCTCGCCGGTTTTGATAGGTTCTTTGAAGAAACGAAAAGATTATTCATGGAAGCGTATAACTCATATACAGTCGTGTTTTACTCACACGATGCAATCCATAAGAATGTTAATTTTTCAGAAGACAGGAGTTCATGCTATATTACTTCTCAAACATACTATTACGATATACTATCTCAACTAAACTCATTCTATGTGATGATATACAAAGATTCTAAACCTATCAGCAGGTTATTAGCAGTCATTTCAGAAGATCGTGAGTATATCACGATCTTTAATGCATATGGTTATAAATTCAAAGACCTATCTCAATTGTTCCCTGGAGATATGACAACCATCGATCATTCTATATTAGAAGATCTGATTGGTATATATGTTAATCAGGGTGATTGGCTAATCAGCAAAAATGCTGATAGAATGTCGTTTATATCTGAAATCAAGTGCCCTAGCTGTGGCAACGTCACATTTACAAATTGTCTAGAAGTAAGAAAAAGACAATTAACATGTGATTATTGCCGTAATATCAATATATTGGCTGGTGTTTGATTTTTCATGGGCTTGACACCGTTAATTGGTGTGACGTGTCCATCATAAGTTGCTTATTTTTAAAATCTTTTTTAATAGGAGGTAGTAGTATGGAAAGAGCGTTCAAAACAGCGGTTTTACCACCCAACAGTGCTGTGGTAGTTTCAATGAAGCAGTACGCATGGATATCAGCGGTAAGTTCCGTTGATGAAAAACTACCACAAAAAGTAGAGTTATCGGTAGTCTCTAAATTGAGTAAAAAACCGATAGCTTCGGTAGATGTGGTAGCCAAAAAAGATCTAACAAATGAAGAAAAAACGTTTGTTAGAGATGTTGTTAAACCGAAAGTTGACAGAATAGCTGTATCCATCATGGAAATGTCTTTCAAGTTGATATTGAAAGACAGGATGCTACAAGAAAATAATATAAACGAAAGTGAGTTGTTTGAAAACTTCCCAAACCTACCACAATGGGTTGTGATATTCAACAACTCGTCTGAAGACATTGATGTAGAATTGCCTGAAAAGTTTGTCCTACCTAAAATAGTCACAGCATCTTTGGTCTAATTTTGACTCTTATTTAGTGGCGACGTGCCACTTCCATTTTTTTATTTTAAAAGGAGGTAATTATGGGATTTATAGTGTTTGTATGTATAATCAGTTTGTTAATTGTAAGTCAAGTAAGAAGCATAATTAAATTGAAAGCCACAGATGTCACTTCTAACGACAATGAAGATGATTACTTTGATGATTTTGAAACATTGTGATTTCTGATTTCTGATTTTTTTTCTTTCATGGGCTTGACGCCATGTAACAATGGCGTAACGTGTCCATCCAAATCTATTATAGAGATTTGATGCCTTTGTGGTGTCAAGGATCTCTTAATTTTTAAAAAACTTTTATTTTAAAAGGAGGTAGTATTATGTTAACAGCTTTGTTAAACTCATTGAAGGATGTTAGAAGTGGAGTCTATACAGAGACTCTTATTAGTCAAGGTTTTGATTACATAATACCTAATAGCTATGTCTATAATATGTATAGTATGAAGTTTGAGCTAAATAGGAATAAGTTCAAAAACTATCTAAAAGATATCATCAAAGATATGGATATATTCAAACAAGACAATGACCTCTTAGAAAAGGTATTAGAAACATCACACAAGTGGTATTGCCACTTGCTGGATAACAAAAGCTTGAATGGAGCAAACAGCTCATTAAAAAGTGAGTTAAAGAAGCTCTATAAAAAGCTCATTCCGGATCTCAAAGGGTTTGATAGGTTCTATGAGAGGATATACAATGCAATTCAGGAAGCCTATAATGTATACACTCTCATCTTCTATAATGCTGAAGCCATTATTCAAAATATAGACTTTGCTCCTGATCGTGAAGTCTGCTATATTAATAGCAGGAAAGACTACCTAACTGCTATTAAACAAGCCAATACGTATTATGTAATGGTGTATAAAAATAACACACCTGTTACACGTGTTTGGTTCGTAGCAGACAAAGACTTCGAAAATGTTGCCATATTCAATCCATACGGCTTCAAATTCAAAACACTATCAAAATTCTTTAGCGATCCAGCAAAGAATGAACTATATCAAGGATTTTACGAAAAGCTTGGAAACATACTGGGTGTTTACGTAAACGACGATACCGTGTTAGTTAATACAGATGATTACAATAAATTCGTTTATGATCTACAATGTCCAACATGTAATCATAAAACGCTTAGCAATCATCTAGCATTGGTATCTGAGGTGGAAGATGAATATGGATTTGATAGAGTTTACAGACTAAAATGCCCTCACTGCGGTGATCATCTTGTATATAGCGAAATATACAAAAAATACATACCAAGAAACGAAGCTGTATATTCTGAGTATCACGGCACTTATCTATACCGTCATGACGCAAAATTCAGCCTATACTTGAATACGTATATTCAAGATGAAATAGCTTTATACGTATGGAACTATGATAGCAGTGGATATGTATATATACCGAAAGATCTAACAGTATATAGTGAATTTAAAACTGTCCGCATCATCAAAGAACAGGCTATATACAGTTCATATTATAACTCTTATCTTCCCAAATGCGAAGCTGTATATTGCGATATTCTTGATGCTTATATATCAAAATACGATGGTGATTTCATAACGATTGATGGTACATATGTTCCAATATCACATTTGAAAATGGTTGTGCCACTTAAAAGCTACTCCAAACCCAGCGTGGTTCAATGTTTAGGGGCTTGGTGCTGATGGTATGGCACGACGTGTCCTTCCAATTTTTATCAGCTGTGCATCATCCTTCTATCGAAGGACTGCATGGCACCCCATCTTGGGGCTTTTAGTTTTATAGAGCATACTTAATAGTGTGTTTTATAAAGCTAAAAAATTGTGAAGGGTTAAGTCTGTTTTTTTATGCTTGACAAATTCATAAAAACAGGTTAAAATAATATTATTACAAACTGGCATGAGGTAAATTTATCTTTTTTTTTGAGTGTACGTATCGTAGCCATTTTGATCGTATACTCTGTCAACTTGTTTGTGGTACGGCTACTACTATAAACAGGCAGGAAGTTTTTAAATCTATTTAAGGAGGTGTGTTACTTCATTTTTTTTTTAAAAACATAAGGGTCTGGAGTCCCTGCCCAATCCCTGGAGGGCGATCGGTAGGGTGGGATTGGGTGTGCACTTCTTAGTGCACATGGGGACGAATTTCCCTCGTGGGTCCTTTCTCCTTTGGGGAATTGAGCTTGGTGTGACGGCATGGTTCCCCATTTTGGGGCTTATTGTTTTTATATAGACTACAAAATGAGTGGTCTTTATAAAGCCAATAAGATTTTTGACCAGATGACTCTGTTTAAACATAATAAGATTAGCATCATTGTAAAATGACAAGTAACTGTGATATTATATTCACATATTTTTCACATCAACGCCTCTAACCTGGGCGTTTAGTAAATACAGGTTCAATTTGTCTGAGAGGTTTTATGAAGTTATACGTAACTGAGAAAACCATAGACAGTAAAACTTACTATATGGTTAAAATTGGCTTAGAAGCCCACTACAAACCGTCTTATGTTATGTGGGTACATCACAGCTTTGTAAAAACAGATGAAAATGGTAAGTTTTATGTTGAATTACCTGTGATTAACTGCCAGCTTGCGATAGGTAAGAAAGAAACTACCCTTGTATTAAGACCTGGCGATCAGATCCTATACAAACTAACAATTGATTGTGGTTATCGTGGAAATAGTGTCATTGAAGAAATAGAAACAGATGGTGAAGAATATCAGTTGTTCAAGTATTATGAGTTTGTATCAGAGAGAGGTAATCTTGGTGTATCTGAAGGTGTGCTAATTTTAACACAGGCAAGTCCTGTAAAGGTCTATTGGTCTCGTGATGGCAAGCTTGATGGGAAAGCTCCTGCAGGAGTGACAGTGCTATACAAAGATGGTGTGGTTGATACATATGAAGAAGACGATGATGGTTGATAAAAAAAAGCGGGAACAAGCCCGCCTAGTATAACTTGGGAGGTGAGGCGTAGGAGTGTCATTTATAATTATATCACAAAAATATAAGTTGTCAAGACATAATAATTAGTATCATTGCAAAATGAAAATATTAGGTTAAATTAACCTGTAACAACTTATTATGGAGGTAAGGCTATGAAACTTTTTCACCACCAAGAAGAAGCAATAGAACTGTTTAAAAACAAAGAAGGAAAATTATATTTGAACTGGGAAACTGGTACAGGTAAAACCATTGGCGCTTTGGCAATATCGCATCATCATGGTTTTAGAAACCTTCTTATTGTTGCTCCAAGATCTTCCCATCTTTCTTGGCAAACAGAAAGCCGGTATTTTGCAGATTTAAAGTTGTCAATTGTGACATATGAAGCTTTTAGAGACAAAATTAAAGATTTTTCAATGTATGATTTCATTGTTTTTGATGAAGCACATCGCTTGAAAAACAACAGTGCTAAAATGACAAGAAAAGCCATGAAACTGGCAATAGAAGATGAATTACCGCCAAGATTGTTACTTTCTGGAACTCCTGCTGATAGGTTATATGAGCTATACACACAAATCAAGGTGTTAAATCCTGACGATGAAATGTTTGAAGAATACGATTCATACAGCTATTTTATCAATGAATTTTATTACCTTGATGATTACTACAAACCAAAACAGATTGTATCAAACAAGCATCAAGAATTTTTGAAAAAGTGGTTTTTAAAATATGCACATGTAGTCAAGAAAGAAGATGTAATAGAACTTCCACCAATGCATGAAATCAACATAAAACTACCAAAAGAAAAGATAGATATAAAAATAGAAGACCTATCTAAGTTTACAGTTGCTAATTTTATCAAAGAGTTTAGGTCATCATTAACTAATACAAAGATTGAGTGGGTATTAGACTTTATTGAGGACAATCCAAATACAATTGTTTTCTGTCTGTTTAGAGATCCAGTAATGCATATAAAATGGAAGTTAAGAGACAAGATTTATGCAATCACTGGTGAATACAGAGAAGACTTTGACAAAGCTTTAAGATACCAAGACAAACCAATCGTGGCGACATATGCTCTAAAAGAAGGTGCCAATTTGCAAAGTTATCATAATGTTGTATATCTTGCGTCACCATTGTCTTATCGAGACTACCATCAATCACTAAGTCGTGTTTACAGAACCGGACAAAATCATAAGGTAAACGTGTATAGATTGTTGCAAAACACTATTGATTATACAGTATATGGAATATTAAACAACAAAGCAAGCGTGTATGACTATTTGAGAAAAGAAGCATAGAGCGACTATGACGCATTTTGACGTTAGGGAACAGGACAAGTCTGCCACTGTTCACAGCACACTAGAGCGTTACCAACGCATTTCGATTCTAAGGAATAGGCACAGCCACTAAGGAGATGTGAGAAATGCTACAAGTCTGCCACGACCCAGCGCACTAATTTCTTATATTCTTGACAAACAAACAAAAGTGTATTATAATAATACTGTCAAAACTGGTTAGAGGATTATTTTTTTATAGGGAGAAGCGCTTTGTCGTAACTGCGTGTTACGATAGTGTGAGGGACCCTATCTTAGTTAGGAGATCTTTTAGGGAATAAGTCCCTACCAAATTATTTTTGAAAAATTTTTAAAGGAGGTTAGTAGCATGGAAAAAGTGTTGAAAGCTTATATCGGACGTTATGGATCATTAAGAATCCCTTTAATAGAAGGGATAAAATCCATAACAGGCGAATGTGTCCAATACTACAACGACGGAGAATGTCCTACAGATGGACCATACTTCTACGGTAATTACATTATGGTTAAATACGATTACGTAGCATTTACTATAGGTGTTGATTGTCCTATAGGCAATGACGATCTTGGAGAATTCGAAAAGATTGAACTTA
>Ga0080003_1001156_pt1 | contig 14628 bp, 14 predicted proteins | sample JossMetagenome_FD_69206 | JGI IMG/M metagenome (GOLD analysis project Ga0080003, IMG submission 69206) | Hot spring microbial communities from Joseph's Coat, Yellowstone National Park, USA - JC2_E (SPADES assembly) (version 2) | ecosystem: Environmental > Aquatic > Thermal springs > Hot (42-90C)... | reverse complement strand
ATATGCTGATTGGATCTACGTAGCGTATATATATAACGGATTAAGTTCTTGTGATAGTTTTAGTTGTTATTTTTATCAGTTCTCTCAAAGACTTAAGTTTGCTATTTCGAAAGGGGAAAAATACTTTGATAAGTTCTTTAAATCATAAATGGTTAACTTAATATAATTGAGTCATATATAATATCTTTGAATCAGTTATAGAGCTTTGTATAGACAAATATGATAACACCATAGAAGCAGATAAAGAAATTATGAGTTAAATCATTGCAAATTTAAAAGTTAGTGATATATTGTAATATAACTTAATTAAAGGAGGTATAGGCTATGGAAAAGTTAGTTCCAATGTTGGCTCTTACAAGCTTGGCTTTTGGTAGTGGGTTGTGTTTTAATCCGTATAACCATGATTATGGGGTTAGCCCAAAACAATTGCAAGATGGTGATGATTTAAGTAGGTATAATAAAACAATTATACTTCACAATGGTAAAATGCAGATTGGTAAAGAGACAAAGATAAATCTTCTAAAATATGTGGTAAATGGTAACAAAGCTTTAATGTTAATGAGAGGTAAAAGTGAATATTTTGGAAACGAGTATTTTGTAATATATACTGAATGTATAAATGGAAAACCAGTTACAAAGGATATGGAACTAATAGGTACTTCTTCTGCATCAATGTCAACTGTTGATCTTCCAAAATATCCAATAGAGTTAGGATTTTACAACGATGGATATTGGGTTAAATCTTTAACTGTTGGTGTTACAAATGGCAGAATCGGACACCCTAGTAGAAACTATTGCTTTTATACAACTCAATATTTCCCATATAAGTTAATCGAAGAACACAAAGGTGATGACGGACAAATGAAAATTCATAATCTTCCAACCAGTGTATGCAACGCCGTAACTTGGTAATATGACTATAAAGGAGATCAGCTATGGATAGATCATCTATACTATCTGAACGTTGGTTTAAATTTACTGATACTATAAGCACTGTAATTTCTTCGTTTATATTTTCCTGGGTTGCAGCTGTTGTCTGTTATTCTTTGATTAATGATAAAGCAGTTCATTACATAGATCATTTGAGTAAACAAACAGGAAATGATGCTTTATCTGCCATTGGCTTACTGGTTGGGTTTGTAGGTGCTATGGTTAGTTATACATTGTTTATGATACCATTTGGCTTAATAGCCACATTAATTCCTGGTCATAGGTTTAGTAATAAAAAGGTATTTATTTTAATATTTCCTTTAGCATTTCTTATAAGTTTAATTATAGCCCCATTCATTGCGTTATTTAAAAGAAAACGCTAAATATAGTTATGCTAAGAAACCCACACCTTATAGAAGGTGTGGTAATTTATATAGAGTTGCGATAATACTATATTAACCATACATAATTTATCAGAAGAAGAATCCAATAATTGCAGTAATGTATAAGTTCAGATAGACTGTGAACACAGAGTGTTATAAACATATTTTACATCTTAGGTGGGCTTAAGAATAGGTGTATTGATATTGGCAAAAGAAGAACAGAGTTCTTTAAGCATGTTTCAAATACATTACATAGGTTACAAAGGATAATAATACTGTTTTCTCTGTACACACAGGGGATTGAAAAACTTGAAAAGGTTGTTAACATAATTTCTAAATTATTAACATCAAAATCTCTAAAATCATTGTCTATCAACGATCTGTCGATCGGCAAAAAATTATTAAAAAAGGCCTTGTTTTCAAACAAAAAAATACCTCATTTTTGGCATCTTAGCCATATCTGACAAAGAATTGTCGATCTCCCGTAATTTTGACCCTATTGACGATCGACGGGAAATATGTTATATTATAAGCTGTTGATAGGTTGATGAGGTACCTAAAAAACCTTGTCGGTAAAGGGTTTTAGGGTATTTCACAACTTTTTCATTTTGGGGTTTGTTTGTACCTATAGGGGATTGAGACAGAAAAAACGCAAGCTCTTTTAAATCCTCTTGAGCTGTTTGTTTGTACCTATAGGGGATTGAGACGCAATGGGGTGGAGAACAAAAATAGATGGGATATCACGGTTTGTTTGTACCTATAGGGGATTGAGACAAGTTGTTTGAAGCGGAAGAATTTTATTACAATGAATGTTTGTTTGTACCTATAGGGGATTGAGACTTCAAGAGCAATATAGTCTGTATAGACTTTGTCTTTTGTTTGTTTGTACCTATAGGGGATTGAGACTTCAAGAGCAATATAGTCTGTATAGACTTTGTCTTTTGTTTGTTTGTACCTATAGGGGATTGAGACGCATATCTATACCTCCTTTTTTTTAAAAAAAAACTACAGGTTTGTTTGTACCTATAGGGGATTGAAACAAGTTGTTTGAAGCGGAAGAATTTTATTACAATGAAGTTTTGTTTGTACCTATAGGGGATTGAAACTACTTATTTCGTCATACAATATCCAAGAGTCGTAATTGTTTTGTTTGTACCTATAGGGGATTGAAACCATAAGCCCCTACCATAATACCAAGACAAACTGGATGTTTTGTTTGTACCTATAGGGGATTGAAACATAAGCGTCAAATGTTAGACTCATTGTTTTTCAACCTGTTTTGTTTGTACCTATAGGGGATTGAAACACAAATGGGGAGTAGGTGTACCATCTAATAGTAGCAAGTTTTGTTTGTACCTATAGGGGATTGAAACAACGATCTTTCAAACTTTTTCATAACCAACCTCCTTGTTTTGTTTGTACCTATAGGGGATTGAAACACAAAACCTAAGCTTATCATCATCGGTAATAAAAGGTTTTGTTTGTACCTATAGGGGATTGAAACTTAATAGAGCGTCCTTGGAGAACTCTATTACATCAACAGTTTTGTTTGTACCTATAGGGGATTGAAACTAAACTCTCTCTTAGATGTTATGATCTGTACTTTTTTGGTTTTGTTTGTACCTATAGGGGATTGAAACTCTATGTAGACTCAAAATACGCTGTAGCATGGAAAAGTTTTGTTTGTACCTATAGGGGATTGAAACATAGACAAGGTAACAAAGGATGTAACAAAATTTTTGTGTTTTGTTTGTACCTATAGGGGATTGAAACTTGAAAAATAGCTATCATCATCCATACTGCTGATTTTTGTTTTGTTTGTACCTATAGGGGATTGAAACTGCTAACACTTTATTATCTAAATAACTCTCATACCAAGTTTTGTTTGTACCTATAGGGGATTGAAACGTCTGTTTTGAAACTATTTTTATCTCCGAATAGTTTAGTTTTGTTTGTACCTATAGGGGATTGAAACTGTAGTATCTGGTATCACCATCAAATTTTATGTAGCTTGTTTTGTTTGTACCTATAGGGGATTGAAACTTTTATATGTTTTTTCTTCCACAGTTTTAGGTTCTAAGTTTTGTTTGTACCTATAGGGGATTGAAACTAAAACACAGCGTTTGAATTAAGTGGTAGTAAAGTGGTTTTGTTTGTACCTATAGGGGATTGAAACCTGCAAATGTGGGACTGCTTCTTTTTGTGCTTGTTTAGTTTTGTTTGTACCTATAGGGGATTGAAACCTCTTGTTCCAGCTGGTATCACAACATCAAAAGCCAGGTTTTGTTTGTACCTATAGGGGATTGAAACAAAATAAGCGTGGACTCTTTCTTGCCCTGTCTGACATGTTTTGTTTGTACCTATAGGGGATTGAAACTTGAGAAATATCGTATCCACCACTAACTCTGGATGAACGTTTTGTTTGTACCTATAGGGGATTGAAACCTTCTTCAAAGACATCGTCTTGTTCCTCGTATTCCCGTTTTGTTTGTACCTATAGGGGATTGAAACACAAGTTTTCACGTCACAGACAATGATGGACTGAAAGTTTTGTTTGTACCTATAGGGGATTGAAACTGGCAAATTCATGGTGGTCAGAAACTTTTAGCACTTCGTTTTGTTTGTACCTATAGGGGATTGAAACGATCGCTTTTAAGAGAACTGGTCGCACTGTATAGTGTGTTTTGTTTGTACCTATAGGGGATTGAAACGCCATACTTCCCATGTTATTTGTAAGTATACCAACTTGGTTTTGTTTGTACCTATAGGGGATTGAAACTCTTCTACCGTGTGAGTTTCTACACGGGGAAGAAGTCGTTTTGTTTGTACCTATAGGGGATTGAAACCAATCTCGCTCATCTGTCCACCTTCGTGGACTATTATGTTTTGTTTGTACCTATAGGGGATTGAAACTGCCTTCCACCGCTTCTACCCTGCCGTCTTCATAGAGGTTTTGTTTGTACCTATAGGGGATTGAAACACGTATCTGAAAGGACTATCTATAACTGGTGTTCTGGGTTTTGTTTGTACCTATAGGGGATTGAAACTCTCAAGGCTTGGAACGTCTTTTGATATAAGCTGAGTTTTGTTTGTACCTATAGGGGATTGAAACTGGTGTCAAGGATCTCTTAAATTTTTAAAAAACTTTTGTTTTGTTTGTACCTATAGGGGATTGAAACTCTGGTTGAATTCTTCTTGTTTGAACTTATTTCTGAGTTTTGTTTGTACCTATAGGGGATTGAAACCTTCTAATCGGCGATTTACATGTTGGGCATAATAAGTCGTTTTGTTTGTACCTATAGGGGATTGAAACTCAAAAACTAAAGAAGAAAAACTTAATAGAGTATTTGTTTTGTTTGTACCTATAGGGGATTGAAACCAGTCTAAGCCTAGAAAGTCTGATGTTTTTGTTAACAGTTTGTTTTGTTTGTACCTATAGGGGATTGAAACTTATACCATATTTTGAAAATTTGTCAAGCAATCAAGTTTTGTTTGTACCTATAGGGGATTGAAACAACCACCACAAAAAATGTCTTCACTTATACCTGAAAAAGTTTTGTTTGTACCTATAGGGGATTGAAACTTTTGGCACTACCACCAATGGTAGTTCTATAAACGGTTTTGTTTGTACCTATAGGGGATTGAAACGAAGATTTTCAGCCGCAACTCCGAAAGTATCTCGCCAGTTTTGTTTGTACCTATAGGGGATTGAAACTTGATTAAGCCTGGGCTTCCAGGCGTTTTTGTTTGTTGTTTTGTTTGTACCTATAGGGGATTGAAACGCATCCTTCCAATGACCCAATAACATCCCCGAATTATGTTTTGTTTGTACCTATAGGGGATTGAAACCTGGATTGAAGACATTCACTACTACACAAGTAGTCCCGTTTTGTTTGTACCTATAGGGGATTGAAACGTTGGCATAAAACATTTTCTCCAGAAACTGATATTTCGGTTTTGTTTGTACCTATAGGGGATTGAAACTGGAAATCTGTTGTGTGAGATGGAAATTCTACAACATATTGTTTTGTTTGTACCTATAGGGGATTGAAACTTAGATCACAAATGGGAAGTGGGCTCTGTTGTTGGAGTTTTGTTTGTACCTATAGGGGATTGAAACAAGAGACTACGCAAGTGTGGATAAATGGGAAAGAATACGTTTTGTTTGTACCTATAGGGGATTGAAACTCATCATCTACTTTTTCAGCGACGGCTGGTTTTGTTTGTTTTGTTTGTACCTATAGGGGATTGAAACAAGAATTTGTATAAAGTAATAGTAATCATTTTTGTCGTTTTGTTTGTACCTATAGGGGATTGAAACATCGTCGTCTTCGTTAGGTGGTGGCGGGTTAGGATTGTTTTGTTTGTACCTATAGGGGATTGAAACAAATCCAGCTGCAAGTATGCCTACCACAAGTAGTAGTTTTGTTTGTACCTATAGGGGATTGAAACTTTTTTGTTAGCAATTCTCTTACTTCGTCTGAAGATGTTTTGTTTGTACCTATAGGGGATTGAAACTATCGGGAGCTTGTTCTTTATTCTTTGATAATCTTCTGTTTTGTTTGTACCTATAGGGGATTGAAACAAGTAACTTCTTTTGTCCAAACAAAATCTTCTGTACCGTTTTGTTTGTACCTATAGGGGATTGAAACTCTCGTGATTCGATGGAGACCACCAATAGCCTTTGTCGTTTTGTTTGTACCTATAGGGGATTGAAACTTTTTCCTTCGGAATATAAATGACTTGTGAATGAGAGTTTTGTTTGTACCTATAGGGGATTGAAACTAGCAAACAATCAAGATTTTGTCAATAGTGGATTAATGTGTTTTGTTTGTACCTATAGGGGATTGAAACAACCACCTCTTTCCCTCAAAAAAAAATAAAAAATAAAGTTTTGTTTGTACCTATAGGGGATTGAAACTCCTCCTATAATTTTTTTTGGCTGGGGCGCAGTCATGTTTTGTTTGTACCTATAGGGGATTGAAACTTTGTTATTACCTCGTGACCCGGCTGTCACGAGGAAGGTTTTGTTTGTACCTATAGGGGATTGAAACATTCTTTAATACTCTGATTAGTTCATTCATGAAAAACGTTTTGTTTGTACCTATAGGGGATTGAAACGACGAAGCGAGAGAAAGAGCAATAGAGATGTCAAAAGTTTTGTTTGTACCTATAGGGGATTGAAACTTTTTCATTGGTTATGTCATCGGTCCAATTATTTCTAGTTTTGTTTGTACCTATAGGGGATTGAAACTCAGCTCACTTACTTAGCACCAACCACTGGAACTACGTTTTGTTTGTACCTATAGGGGATTGAAACTTTATCTCAGACTTAAATAACTCCATATCTATGTTATTTTTGTTTGTACCTATAGGGGATTGAAACTAGATGATGTCATAGCCGATGAACCAGTGCAGGTTTTGTTTTGTTTGTACCTATAGGGGATTGAAACTTTTCAATTGACACCTGCCGATGAGGACTGGCTCATCAGTTTTGTTTGTACCTATAGGGGATTGAAACTCAGTAATAGTGACAACACCTATTTCTGCTGAGTCTTGTTTTGTTTGTACCTATAGGGGATTGAAACTGATAAATATCATTGCAAAAATAAAAATAGATATTAAAATTTACCTACTTATAGGGGTTTTAATAACATTTAGATAAAATACAGTAGGAGGTGATAAATGAAGAAGTCTTACATTATAGGAGCGATAATCCTATTAGTTGTGATTGGTGGCTCTGTTGTTGCTTATGAACATGAATATAGTCCAAAAGCAAAATACCAAGAAGGTCTTCATTATTATAAAAACAAAAACTACAAAAAAGCATTACCTTTATTTAAAGAATCAGCAAAACAGAACTATGCACCGGCAGAAGGGAAGCTTGGATATATGTATTTAAATGGGCGGGGTGTACCACAGGATTATAGCAAAGCTGCATATTGGTTAAAAAAAGCTGCTGAACAAGGAAATGTAACAGCAGAAAATAATCTTGGAATGATGTATGTAGAAGGTTTAGGAGTACCGCGGGATCACAATAAAGCTCTATATTGGTTAAAAAAAGCTGCTGGACAAGGATCTGCATCAGCAGAAAATAATCTTGGATTGATATATGAGAATGGTTTAGGAGTACCACAAGATTATAGCAAAGCTATATATTGGTTTAAAAAAGCTGCTGAACGAGGATCTACAAAAGCAAAAGCTAACCTTGAACATCTTGAATCAGAGTACCCATTTGGTGGTTATTGAATCAAAAACAAGTGTATGAAATGGAAAGAAATAATCTTGGAATGAAATCTAAATTGGATCTGTTAGTGAACCTGAATTTTTTAGAAACAAAAGCATATCAGGTAGAGAATGCAACTTTTTGATAAATCAAGCTTGGAAACCATAGATAGGAGGTATATAAAATGAACTTTGATTTCATTAAGATCTCAAGAGCCACTTTTATAATAGCCATTATATGTTTCTTTTTGCCGTGGATTCAGTTATCCTGCGGAAGCCACCATGTAGATTTGAATGGAATGGACGCAATTACAGGAAAAACGCTTAGTGATGGAAGACATATAAGTTCATCACCTGCAGTCGTTCTTGCATTCTTATTAGCTTTAGCTGGAATTGCTATAACTTTTGCTAGAGGTAAATTTGCTAACACCAAGATAGTCTCCATAGGTACTGCTGTAGTAGGTGCTATAGGATTCCTCCTCCTTTATATGTATAAAGTAGGGACTTACTATAACTTTATAAGAGCAAAAGAACAAGGAAATTTAATGGGTGTCGAGCTACACTATCGATATGGACTTTACCTAACCATGTTATCGTTTATTGCTGCCTTTCTTATAGGTGTTTATTCTCTAAAACGACAGATACATGATACAAAGTAAACTGATTTATGGAAACTTAAGTTACAAGATAGATAGGAGGTGATAAATGAAGAAGCCTTACATTATAGGAGCAGTAATCCTATTAGTTGTGATTGGTAACTCTTTTGCTGTTTATGAACATAGTCCAGAAGCAGAATACCAAAAAGGACTTCATTATTATAAAGAAAAAAACTACCAAAAAGCATTACTTTTTTTTGAAGAAGCAGCAGAACATAACTATGCACCGGCAGAAGCTAAACTTGGGAATATGTATTTAAATGGTTTAGGAGTGTCAAGAGATAACGATAAGGCTGCTTATTGGTTTAAAAAAGCTGCTGAACAAGGAATTGCAACAGCAGAAAATTATCTTGGATATATATATGAACAAGGTTTAGGAGTACCACAGGATTATAGCAAAGCTTTATATTGGTATAAAAAAGCTGCTGAACAAGGAGATGCACTAGCAGAAACTAATCTTGGATATATATATGAACAAGGTTTAGGAGTACCACAGGATTATAGCAAAGCTTTATATTGGTATAAAAAAGCTGCTGAACAAGGAATTGCAGCAGCAGAAAATAATCTTGGACATATGTATTTATATAGATTAGGAGCACCACGGGATTACAATAAAGCTTTTTATTGGTATAGAAAAGCTGCTGAACAAGGAATTGCAGCAGCAGAAGGTAATCTTGGAGTAATGTATACAGAAGGTTTAGGAGTACCACAGAATTACAGCAAAGCTGTATATTGGTTTAAAAAAGCCGCTGAACAAGGAAATGCAGCAGCGGAAAATGACCTTGGATATATGTATGCAAACGGTTTAGGAGTACCACAGGATTATAGAAAAGCTTTATATTGGTATAAAAAAGCTGCTGAACAAGGAGATGCAGCAGCAAAAATTAACCTTGAACGTCTTGAACCAGAGAACTAATTTGGTGGTTATTGAATCAAAAAAAGTGTATGAAATGGAAAGAAATAATCTTGGAATGATGTATCAATATGGCTTAGAAGTAGGCTTAATTTAAATAAATAAGGCAACACAAAAGGAGGTATTAAGTATGTTAAAGAAGTTAGTTCCAATCTTAGCTTTAACAAGCTTGGCTTTTGGTAGTGGGTTGTGCTTTAATCCGTATAACCATGATTATGGGGTAAATGCAAGAAACATACCAGGTTATGATGGACAACTTCCACCACAAAGTGGTCATCCTTTCTATGCTCCCAGCAAAGAAATCGTACTTCACAATGGTAAAATGAAACTTGATCATTATCCAGACGATGTGTTAAAACTTATAAAATATATGGCAAAAGGTAATAAAGCATTGGTATTAATGCAAACAGAAGATCCTGTACAAAATGATTTGTTATTTTATGTAGAGTGTACAAATGGTAAGCCTGAAACTAAGGCTGTAGAAGACACAACCGTGGATAATGGTGAGGTAATTACTAACCAAAGGATAGGATTTTACAAAAATGGATTCTTCTTTAAATACCTAGATTTAGTTTGGGGACCCATACATTTTAATTGTGGTTATGAAACTATTCATTATCCATATAAGTTGATTAAAGAACATAAAACAGATAATATACCATTCAAATATTACAAATATAAAAGCTTACCAACTAGAGTATGTAATGCTTTAGGTAAAAAATTAGACGAATAAAGGAGACCAGCTATGGGTGATGTATTTGAGCAAATATCTGAAATGCCGAAATTTCGGCATTTCTAAAAATAAGTTGACAAATTCACACAATTTTTATATTCATTAACAGTTTCAGGTCTAGGAGAATTCAATTAGGAGATAAAGCAAGGCTTCATCCTGTAGTACGTACTTATAGCACATAAGCAGTTAACTCTACCCTATAAGCAGCTTTGTTTTTAAAGAGTTTTTCAAAAATCACAAAGCCAAAAAAATCAACTCATCGACAGCCATTCGATTGGCTGGAGTTTCAAAGACCACCGACGATCAACAACTGCGTGCCTATATAAAGGTTTCTTGTGGTGGTTTTGTGATTTATTCTTTTAGCAAACAATTTATTGACCTTTATTAGTGAGACAAATACATCTTCGGATTCTATCTATATAGCCATTATGGCTTATTAGGCTTCTTAAGTTTTATTAAGAGCAGGTCGTACTTTAATAACTGAATAAGTGTATAGAGCTTTTTATACTTAGTAAATCCCAGCATGGCATTTTTAACTTTTTAGGTAAAGGCTTTGTTTTATTTCATCTGAAGCTCTTGGATATTAAAAAGACATAAGTATAATTGCAATCATAGCAACATCGTTGATTTACAATGCTTGAAAGGCAGCTTAATTTAAAACATGGTCTTTTGTATACATAGGGGATTGAAACTGATAAATATCATTGCAAAAATAAAAATAGATATTAAATTTTGTCCACATATAGGGGTTTTAATAGCATTTAAATAAAATACAATAGGAGGTGATAAATGAATAATATAATAGCTAATATAAAGAAGCCTTACATTATAGGAGCGATAATCCTATTAGTTGTGATTGGTGGCTATGTCATTTATGAACATGAATATGGTCCAGAAGCAAAATACAAAAAAGCTCTTCATTATTATAAAGATGGAAGCTACAAAAAAGCAGCAACTTTATTTAAAGAGCTAGCAAAACAGGGGTATGCACCAGCAGAAGAGAAGCTTGGACATATGTATTTAAAGGGATGGGGTGTACCACAGGATACCGATAAAGCTATGTATTGGTTTAAAAAGGCTGCTAAACAAGGTAATGCAGAAGCAGAAGCTGCTCTTGGTAATATATATTTAAGAACAGCTTATCTAAATACTCTTCTTAGTCATACGTTTTCGCTTCGTCCTCGTAAAGGTATAGGAACAGAAGATTATCAAAAAGCTTTATATTGGTTTAAAAAAGCTGCTAAACAAGGTAATGCAGAAGCAGAAAATTATATTGGAATAATGTATGACAAAGGTTTAGGAGTACCACAAGATTATAGCAAAGCTGATTATTGGTATAAAAAAGCTGCTAAACAAGGATACGTAATAGCAGAATATAATATTGGATATATGTATGAACATGGTGCAGGAGTACCACAGAATTACAGCAAAGCTAAATATTGGTTAAAAAAAGCTGCTAAAAAAGGATCTAAATCAGCTAAAAGAGAACTTGAACATCTTGAATCAGAGTACTAATTTAGTGGTTATTGAATCAAGAACAAGTGTATGAAATGGAAAGAAATAATCTTGGAATGAAGTTGAAATTGGATCTGTTAGTGAACCTGAATTTTTTTAGAAACAAAAGCATATCAGGTAGAGAATGCAACTTTTTGATAAATCAAGCTTGGAAACCATAGATAGGAGGTATATAAAATGAACTTTGATTTCATTAAGATCTCAAGAACCACTTTTATAATAGCCATTATATGTTTCTTTTTGCCGTGGATTCAGTTCTCCTGCGGAAGCCACCACGTAGATTTGAATGGAATGAACTTCGTTACAGGAAAAACGCTTAGCAATGGAAGACATATACATCCAATGCTCGAAGTTGTCCTTGCATTCTTATTAGCTTTAGCTGGAATTGCTATAACTTTTGCTAGAGGCAAATTTGCTAACACCAAGATAGTCTCCATAGGTACTGCTGTAGCAGGTGCTATAGGGTTTTTATTACTTTATAGATTTAAAGGACAGCTTTACAATGCCTTTCTAATAGAAAAAGAACAAGGAAATATTTTCCCAGGTGTCGAGCTACACTATCGATACGGACTTTATTTGACCATGTTATCGTTCATTGCTGCCTTTCTTATAGGTGTTTATTCTCTGAAACGACAGGTACATGATACAAAGTAAACTGATTTATGGAAACTTAAATTATAAGATGAATAGGAGGTGATAAATGAAGAAGTCTTACATTATAGGAGCGGTGATCCTATTAGTTGTGATTGTTGGTTCTTTCGTTGTTTATGAACATAGCCCAACAGCAAAATACCAAAAAGGCCTTCATTATTATAAAGAAAAAAACTACAAAAAAGCATTACCTCTATTTGAAGAAGCAGCAAAACATAACTATGCACCAGCAGAAGAGAAGCTTGGATATATGTATTTAAAGGGACAGCATTATAACAAAGCCGCATATTGGTTAAAAAAAGCTGCACATCAAGGTAATGCTAGAGCAGAAGATGATCTTGGCCACATGTATTTAGCAAAAGCTGATCTAGATACTATTGTTAGTCATTTGATTGGTATAGGCAGAGGAACAAAAAATTATCAAAAAGCTATATATTGGTTTAAAAAAGCTGCACATCAAGGTAATGCTAGAGCAGAAAATGATCTTGGTAATATATATTTAAATGGTTGGGGTGTACCACAGGATTATAGAAAAGCTGCATATTGGTTTAAAAAAGCTGCTGAACAAGGATTTACAAAAGCAGAAAACAATCTTGGATATATGTATGAACATGGTTTAGGAGTACCACAGGATTATAGCAAAGCTAAATATTGGTTTAAAAAAGCTCTGAAAAAGGAAATACACTAGCAGAAAATAACCTTGAATATCTTGAATCAGAGTACCTATTTGGTGGTTATTGAATCAAAAACAAGGGTATGAAATGGAAAGGAATAATCTTGAAATGATATACCAATATGGCTTAAAAGTAGGCTCAACTCAAATAAATAAGGCAAACAAAAGGAGGTATTGAGTATGTTAAAGAAGTTAGTTCCAATATTGGCTCTTACAAGCTTGGCTTTTGGTAGTGGGTTGTGCTTTGACCCGTATAACCATGATTATGGGGTTAGCACAATGAATGTTTATGGTTACAACAAAACACTCATACTTCATAATGGCAAAATGCAAGTTGATAAATATACTACTATAAAACTTATAAGGTATATGACAGATGGAAATAAGACATTGGTTTTGATGAAAAAAGATCATAGATACTTTATAGTATATACTGAATGCATAAATGGAAAACCAGTAACAGAGGATTTGGAAACAATAGGATTTCCTTCTTCAAGTGTAAGAGTTGTAAATCTCCCTAAATATCCAATAAAGTTTGGGTTTTATAAAAATGGTTTTTGGGTTAAAGGCCTAATGATTTCCTGGATAATGCATATGAATGGCGAAGGTAATGGTCCTGGTGGTTATGCTTGTGATTACCTAAAAGAATATTTTACACCAAAGTCTATTAACAAACCATTTAAATATCATTTCTCGTTTAAAGATCAAAACTTACCCACGGGGCTTTGCCAAACTTTAGGAAAGAAATACGGACCATAAAGGAGACCAGCTATCGGTATAATAAGAAAGCTATCTGAATTTTGGCTTTCATTTTCTAAGGGTATGACCTTCGCGCTTTTTTGGTTCGGCTTTTTATGTACCTATAGGAGACTGAAAAGAGCTTTTTAGGCTATAGAACGCTTGCTAAGATAGTTTACAAGTCTGCCACGCCGCCAAGTATGCCACGATAAACAAGTCTACCACGGTTTATGTGTTTACGATGTATTGAACTTGTGCATTTGTATAAATTGTTTGTTATAATATAATATTAATTTTTAAAGGAGGTTTTAGATGCCCAACAAAAGACAGGCTGCTAAAAGAGCTAGAAGAGATGAAAGAAGAAGAGAGATAAATGCGTTGCACGTATCAAGGATGAAAACTGCCATAAGGAATTTTAAGAAACTCATACAAGCCAAAGATTTGGAAACCGCCAAAGCCAAACTTCCTTTTGTGGTAAGTATGATCCAGCACGCAGCCGCTAAGGGTTCTATACACAAAAACGAAGCGGCCAGAAGAGTCTCAAGAGTTACACAGCTTTTAAACAAGGCTTTAGCATCCAATGAGCAAAAATAAGATATACACTATTTTATCCCTTAGCATCACAGCTATATTTGTGGCCATAGGTTTTTATTTTCTTAAAAAGCACGAAAAAGAGTACAACGAAGCTGCAAGTTATCAACTATCAAAAGTAGATGAGCTTTTACAACAAAAAAACTATCAAGGAGCCCTAAACCAAGCTAAGTTTGTAGCAACCCATTATAAGAAAAGCCCAATGGCGCTTTTGGCAATGTCTTATGAAATAGGTATATCCACGTTGGCAAACTTGCCTGTGAACGACGTTGCATTATCCCAAGACATTGCATCTAAAGCAAAAACGTTGCCTGCTAAATTCTTATACGAAGAAAGGGCAGCTTATGGGCTATACAAAGAAGGTAAATATCAACAAGCCATAAGCATACTAAACACCATCCCAAACAACGCTTTCAACAAAGCTTCTGCCTTGCTATTGGAAGCCGAAGCTTACGAAAAATTAAACGACAAAGTAAAAGCTATAACAGTTTACAACGATATAATAAAAGCGTTTCCAAAAAGCTATTATGCAAACGTAGCCTCTCTTAGAATATCGATGTTAGAATCATGAACAAACTCTATGAAGGTAAGGCTAAAATAGTCTATGAAAACGACCAAGA
>Ga0080003_1001152_pt1 | contig 14641 bp, 30 predicted proteins | sample JossMetagenome_FD_69206 | JGI IMG/M metagenome (GOLD analysis project Ga0080003, IMG submission 69206) | Hot spring microbial communities from Joseph's Coat, Yellowstone National Park, USA - JC2_E (SPADES assembly) (version 2) | ecosystem: Environmental > Aquatic > Thermal springs > Hot (42-90C)... | reverse complement strand
AAACTATGGAAGATTTAGTAACTATTGAATGTAGAAAATATACAGTCCAGATATTTAAATGGTTAAAAAGTCGTTACTCTGATAATGTATACGATTTTCTAGTTTTAGAAGAAGATGATTTGATAACTATAAAAATTGTAATGAATGTAAAGAAAGAATTCTATGAAAAAAGAGGAGTTGGAATTCTAAACTATATAATTAAAAGTTTCAAAAGACCAGAATATATAAAGATAAATTGGAGATATAATAGGAATATGTTTAATATTACTGTATTTTGTGGAAATGTAAAATCTGAAGTTACATAATTCAAGATAAAGTTTTTAAATTGGAAAACTGAAAATATGAATTTATGAAGAACGTAAAAAAAGGAGAAGATAATTTTGTAGAATTTGATAATTTTGACGAAGTAAAAGAAGTATTTGAAGAAGCTATGAAAATTATGGAAGATAAGGACGGTGAAAGGTTTTTAGTTATAGAAACTGATGAGGATTTCGAGAAGTTTAAGAAAATGTTATTTGAGGAATATTATGAACTTCATCCAGAGGAAAAACCAAAATCTTCTAAATGAAAAAAGATAAATACTTTTAAATTTGTCATAAAATCAGAAATAAAAATGAGAAAATATGGATAAAACATGGGCTAAAATATTAGTCTTTTTATTTTTTCTATTTTTTATATTTTTATCATTAGGAACATTAACGGTAGGAATTCTAACAAAGAGTTTAATACAAATTATAATAGCTGTAATATTTGCATCTGGAATTTTTGCATTTTTGTTAGTGGAAATTTTTGATATTTTTGCTGAAATTTATGACGAAATTGATGAGTTAAAAAAAGAAATTAAAAAAATGAAAAAAACAAAATAAATAGATATTTATTTGTCATAAAACAAAAAGTAAATGTTATGATAGAACAAAACAATCAAGAAAGGAAAAATCAAGAAGAATGTAAAGAACTAAAAATGGTTTTTTCTGACGGTGATTTTTTCTTTGAATGTAATGGAAAAATATATAAATTGATAAACGATACATTAGCGGAAATAATTACAACTGATTCTCCAAAAAAGAAGTAAAAAAATAACGTTAAGTATAAATTCAATATATTTTTTTAAATAATAATTATGGAAAAACAAGATAATTTAAACAAAAAAATCGAAGATGAATGTAGAACATGTATCAAAGATGGATGTGATTTTGATAATATGTATTGTATTGATTGGTGTTGTTATGTCCGATGTGGTAACAAATGTTATAGAGTAGAATATTTTGACCCATTAGGAACTCTAGATGATGGATATACTGAATTCTTTGAAGATGATATGTGTGATAAAATTCCAGAAATGAAAAAATAGACAATAATTGGAAATATATTTGTCATATCATAAAGTCAAAACTTGAACAAATATGATTCTAAGTGACCGTGATTTAAAATATTATTTAGAAAAAAAATGGATAAAGATAATACCATATTCGGAAGAAATAATTAGAGAGAACGGAATAGACCTAAGAATTGGTAACCAATTTGCCAGACTAAAAAAGACTAACAAAGTTTTTGAACCAGGCGATAATATAGAAGATTTTTATGAAATTATAAATTCTAACGAAATTATAGTCCAGCCCCATGAACATTTACTAATGACCACACTTGAACATATAGAACTTCCAAACGATATTATGGCTTTTGTAAATCTACGTTCAACTTACGCTAGACTTGGGATTTCAATACCTCCAACTATTGTAGATGCTGGATTTGAAGGCGAATTAACAATAGAAATTGTAGGGTCAGAATTTCCCGTAAAATTAGAAGTTGGAGAAAGATTTCTACATCTAATTTTCGCTAAAACATTATCTCCAGTAGAGAAACCATATCATGGAAAATATCAATACCAGAGAAATGTAACTTTACCAAAATTCCAAATAAAAAATGAAAGTCAAGAAGAGAAAAATGTAAGAAGCATGTATAGAAGTTAAAAATAAAAAAGTTAATAACTTAAAAAATACTTTTTTATTATTGTGATATTGTTTCTATCTTAATTTCTTTATTTCCATTATCTTTTGTATGTTTTTCTAAATATTCTATAATTGCATCTCTAATAACTTCTGACCTATGAAGCCCATTATTTTCAGCATAATTGTCTAATTTGCTAAGAAGTTCTGGTTCTATTTTAAAACTTATCGGTCTCATTTTACTCCTCTCTTCTCCAAATATTCTTTGACTGCCTCTTCTATAGCTTGTGTTATTGTTATGTCTTGTTCTGCACAATATTTTTTCAGTTTTATCTTCAGATTTTTGTCCATATTAATACCAAAAACTACTTTCTCGGATTTTTGTTCAGATTTCATTTTTTCCGTCATTTTCTATCAATTTGTGAATATTTATTATGACATATTTATATGTTTCGATTTTTTGCGGAAAATTTATTACAAAGTGATTTTGATAATATATAATTGATATGACTATACTGTCATATGTAGAAGAAGGATTTTTAACGTTAATGGGCGTTCTAATAGCGTCATATATTGTTGGAGAAGTAGTATATCTATACAATCAGAAGCAAAATAATGAGGCTTTTCAAAACGCTGTAAATGAGATGTCTAAATCTACAATAACGGCAATTGAAAGTATAAAAGATACTACAACTCTTGGAGTAAATGCACTTCTAAATATGGACACACTTTCAGATGTAAATAATCTAGCACAAAAGAAAGCTATACAAAATCAAAATTCTCAAAATCAACAAACCAAGTAATCTAGAAAACTTGACTTTTAAACATATAAGTCAAAACTTTTTTTATATCACTTTTTGTTTTTGGAACTAACTGAATATTTATGTCAGAATGAGGAGGCATATGTTTATGAACTCTAGAATAATCTAAACGTTTGTTTGTGAAAACTAGAACATGATAATGTAAACCTTTAAGTTTTGTTGTATATTCTTTCACAGAAAAAACATGGGAATTTGAATCATGATTGTACACATATTGTCGAAATTTCTTATAGATTTTTGTAGTATCTCCGTATCGATAATTCGTGGAAATTGTAACAAAATAAGTGTAAGAGTAAAGAAAGTGATAATTAAAAACTTTTTTACAATCCATGTATGAAAATGAATATCTGACATTTAAATGTTAATGTCACGTTTAAATTGAGGATAGGAGTATAAAAAAATATGAGAAGACAAAGAAACAAATACATAGAAGTAAGAATACCTCATGAATATCAATCTATTTTTTATGAAAAAAAGGAATTAATTAAACAAGAAATTGACAAGATATTAAATGGACAATCTGAGTTCAAATTGATAGAAAAACCAGATGTTTACGATGGAAAAGTGTTCTTTACAATAGACCAACTTTATTATGACAAACTAGAAGAATTGGCAAGAAAATACAATACAAAAATACCAAGACTTGTAAGGTCTTTGTTCTTTAAGTTAATTTAAATATTTTTTTCTCTTATTTTCTAATTCCCCAAATTCATATTCAAAATATAATGTATATTGCTTTTTGTATTTATAATAAAAATATTGAAAAATATGTTAACTTATAAGTTTGTTAATATTTATATTTGTCATAATTTAATATACTAATTAGGGGATATAAATGGCGTCCCTTAAAGAAATAATAGATGAACTTGGAAGACAAGCTAAAGAACAAAACAAAATAGTTAGTAGAGTTTTAAAGATAAAAGGTATAAAAAGGATAGTTGTACAATTAAATGCAATTCCAGAAAATGGAAAAATAAGATATTCTATGACAATACATAGTCAAGCTAATTACAGAAAACAAATAGGAATTACAGCAAATGATGCTGAAGATTTCAGATTAATTTCGGAATTCCTAAACAAATATAAAGACCTTTTAAATGAATACGTAAAGTTTTCTCCTAGAAATGGTAATGGAATAAGAGAAGAAGAATTAGAACTTGAAAATACAGAAGATGAACAACAAGAAGAACAGAAACAAGAAAAACAACAAAAGAAAGGACAAAAAAAGAACGTTGAAGATGAGTTTTAAAATGTCATAAGATTTCATTTTTTTTATGAACAATAACTTACAATTCCTTGAAAAAGTTAAAGAACATTCTTTTTTTTATAACCCAAGAGATACAGAAAGGGTTCTTAATATTATCTTGTCAGAAAAACAAATAGATGACAAGAAGAAAAATGAAATTCTTAAGGCTTATAGAAGAGGGATAGACCAACAATATTTTTCAGCAACTTTGCCATATTACGACGAAGTAAAATTTATCTCTAAAATAACAAATTTTAAAGTAAAAAATGACAAAATAATTGCCAGATTTCAGAATGGATTTACAGCAAGTTTTGACCCACATTATATAGCGGATAATCCTGATGACTTCTATAACCTAATAACAAGTTTTATGTTTGTAAAGATAAGAAAAGGTGCTAATGGCTGGTATATTAACGACATTTATTCCATAGAACCACCAAATAATTATGAAATTGCTAAAGAACTTTTCGGCATGGCAAATCAGGAACATCAAACATATGCCCTTCTACTTCAAAGTTTCGGTTACGACCCAACTAAAATGGAAATTCAAGATATCTTTCTTTATTTACCTAGATTATTCCCACTTTTTAAATCACCAATTACCAAACGTCAGATTAATTATATAGAAATATCGAATAGAGGAACTGGTAAAACTACGACTTTTATGATACTACAAGAAGTCTTTAATTTCCGTTATTATACAGAAACCCCAACTTATGCAAATCTAGTTTACGACGCCAGAAATAATATGTATGGTGCTGTCTTTCTGTCAAATGGCTTGATTTTTGATGAGATACAAAACTGGAAAGATGGATATTCCATAAAAGAACTTGGGGCTATAAATGCTACTCTATCTACTGGTCTGGAAAATTGTGTATGGACTAGAGGAGCTGGAACAGAAAGTAAATCTTCAATAATTCAAAAATGTATTCCAATTATTTATGCTGGAAATCCATACTCCATGACTCTAAACAGACTAAGGACTCCAGATGTAGAAGATTATCTTGTAAATTATCAAATTTTCACATCTGCAATTTTAGATAGAATACATATCATACAACTGGCAATTAAAAAGACTTATGAAAAAATTGTAAATTCAAGAGTTCTATATCCGTCAATTTTGAAAGCTTTAGTAGAACTAATACAGCAGAAGATAAACAGTATAAATAATTATGTAATTTGTGATAATTTAGAATCTAGAAGACAAGAACAAGCTATTGACATACAAATTTTACTACAAGCTCTAGATATTGATTTACAATTTGGACAGAGAACAAAAGAAGAAATTTGTAACCAAATAATAAACTTTATGAGATTTTCGAATTTAGGTGAATAGAAATGAATTATGAAGAATTAGTTAAACAAAGTTTTAAAATAAAATATCCCGAAGATATAATATTTCCTAGCGAAGTCGGAGTTTGTTTTAGAAAATCATATTTCTCTAGGAAATTTGAATTTGAAAAAGGAATAAATGAACTTACACTTGACCTCGGAGAACAACATCATTTAAGAATAGAGAACTATTTTACTGAAAAGTTAGGATGTCAATCAGAAATAGAAGTAAAAGGAGAAATAGAAGGTCTAAAAATTTCTGGTAGAATAGATTTGATTTGTGGAAATGATTTACTGGAAATAAAAACTATCTCCAATAATTATTTCAATATTAAAGAATATCATCTATACCAAATTGCAATATATTACTATTTATTAAAATTACAAAATTACAAAATTGATAATATTTATCTTATATATTTAAATAGAATAAATAGGGAAGTTAAACAATTTTTAATTGAGAAAAATGTATTAGAAGAATATGTACAGAAAGTTATAGATTGGATTAAGAAATTTAAAGAATATCTAAAATTAACAGATTATAAAAATATTCCAGGAGCTAACAATTATTTATGTAAAAATTGTGATTTCAAAGCCAAATGTTCTGGTAATCTTTTTGATTATTTTCAATCAACTGACAAAAAGTAATATTCAAAATATTGCTAATATGTATTGTTAGGCTGACAAGACGTAAATTTAAAAGTCTTTTTATTTGTCATAAAACAACATTTATATGAGGAAATATGATGGAAAATACATTTCAAGAAATTGTAAATACAATTGAAGAAATGAAGAAAGAAGATATAGAAATCTTATTATACAAAACTGTGGATTTTTTAGAAAAATTTGAAATATTATTTTACACAAAAAAAGATAACATTATTAAAGGATATTTAGAAATTAGAAATAAAGACTTCTATTTTGAAATCAGAATAAATAAACTAAAAAATGAAGAGAATTATACAATAAGTGTAATAATAGGAAAAATGGTAATTGTAAAAAAAGTGGGGGTGTTAATGTAAATGTGTGCTAAAGTTTGTAATATTGTCGTAACTTTCAAAGTAGATGAAGACATGTATGAACAACTAGAAGCTTACGCTATAAGACATAAAATGTCAAAAGCTGAAGTTATACGAAAAGCGTTAGAGAAACTTTTCGAAGAAGAACAAAAAGTTGAGAAAAATCTACAAATTAAAGTAGAAAAAGGATGGAAATTAAGGAGGTAAAAGGTGTTATAATTGAAAGTTTCTTTAGTTTCTTATACTCCAGATGGGGAAAAAGTTATTGCAATTGCAGCAAAAATGAGTAGGTCAAGAAAAGGGTGGGAGTATCATAAAGAAAAAGTGACAGATGATGAAATAGAGCTTTGGATAACTGATGCTATAATTCATGGATATTGGTCTGTACTTGAACATTCTGTTTACACTTTTTCTATCGAAGGAATTTCTAGAGTAACATCTCATCAATTAGTTAGACACAGAATTGCGTCTTATACTCAAATGAGTCATAGATTTGCTAAACCAATTGATAATTATTATCAGCCAATTATTCCGCCTTCTACAGAAAAAAGAGCTAAAGAAATTGTAGAAAAAGCTTACAGTGATTCATATAAAAGATATTATGAGTTACTAGAAGCAGGAGTTCCAGAAGAAGATGCCCGTTACGTTTTACCGAACGGTGTCAACACAAACGTCGTAGTAACTATGAATGCTAGAGAACTTTACAATTTCTTTGCTTTAAGACTGTGTTCTAGGACTCAGTGGGAACTTAGAACTTTAGCTTGGAAAATGTTAGAAGAAGTGAAAAAAGTACATCCAAAATTATTCCGTTATGTTGGACCAAATTGTATAATTCATGAGAACTTTATACGTGACACGCCGATAACTCTTGACTCAATAAACGAGAAAACAGAATTTGTATCGAGAAGATGTATAGAAGGAGTTCCAAAAGATAGAATTTATAAATGCATACAAAATTCAAAACTAAAAAGATAAAGAATAAAGAAAAAAAATTACTCTTTTAAATATACTCTTTGTTTTGTACGTCCACTTTCTGGATTTATTTCTGCTTTTATTATTATCAGTCCTTTCTTCTGCAATCTTTCTAATCTCTTTGAAATAACTCCATTATACCTACTTGCCCATGAAAATTTTTCTATAATATCTTGTTTCCATACTCCTTCTGGTTTATCTTTTAAATATTCCAGAATTTGTTTTTCTTTTTTACCTAATCTAACTTTTCCTCTCGTTTCACTTTCCATCTTTATCACAATATAATATATGTAAGCTTTTATATTTAAAGTTTTCTTTATGAGTTTACGTTTATATTTTATGGTTTTTAAATTGCAAAATTTTAGGAATAATATAACAAACAAGAGAAAAATAGTCCAAAAAAAATTGATTAAAAAGGGGTAACCCAAACAAAGAAAATTAATGGGAAAAAAAAGTGTTTAATCTTGACTTTGGGAATTTTGACGTTTTACAAGTAAATTAAATTCCATTTCTGCTATTTGTTGAGTATATCCGTGATAAAAATAAATTCTTTTCGTCTGTGTCTGTAAATAAACGGCTAAACGGGGTCTTGAACAACATGTACACTTTGCTAATACTACATTTCCATCTCTTCTAACTTCTTTAAAGTCATGGTATTTGTATCCAATAACTTGAAATCTCATTTTTATCAATTACATTTATGTCATTTCACATTTATAAATTTTTCGATATCTTTTTACGTATCGATTTATCGTTTCTGTAAAAAAATTAAATTATTTTATGATTTATAATATATTCTAGAATTACATATAAGGTAAATCCTATAGACAAGTCAATAAGAATTGTATATATTAAAACTTTAATATCTCGCCATGTTTCTCGTTTCATTTATTTATCACCTTTTTCGTATTTTTTCTTTAGCATTTTTAACAGTTCCTCTTCCTCAATTTTTTCTAGTTCTCTTTTAGCCTGCATTATGAAAAACAAAACTAAAAAACCAAAAATAAATTCAATTTCGTATATAAGTAAATGTGTATTTGTTATATTACCAAAAATCATACTTTTTCACCTATTTTTTCAGATTGAAATATAGACTAAGCAGTTTCTTAAATACATCTAAACCGCCCACATCTTCTTCAGTAATATACATCACATTTTCTGGATTATTTTCAAAGATTATCTTTAACTTGTATTTGTCGTCATAAAACAGATATACATTAGCATATCGAAATTTTATGTCATTATCTTCTTTAGTAAAACAAGTATCATCTAGCTCATTAACTGAAAAATTTCCTAAAAATAATTCTTTACCATTTCTTACTTCTTGTAAAACTTTTTCTATAACTTCATTTTCAATCATATCTTTATCACTTTATAAAATATCAAGTTATTTACGACAAATATAAAAATGTTACAAACTTACGAATTAAAAAGTTCTTAAAATGATAGTATTAATATTACGAAACTGAGGAAAATTAAACATAAAAAGGTAAAAAGAAAAAGAAAGATAAAAAAACAAAAAGAAAAAGAGAAAAAGAAAAAAATTAACTTTGCCTTGGGACTACAAGTATATAGTATACTTTCTTTTCAATAACTAGTACTGCTTTCTTAAAATTTTCTTTCTCATTTTGCAAACTTTTCTCGTCTTTAAAAACATCAATAATTTCGAAATGTTCACAAGAACCTAGAGACCATAATTTCCCATTTCGTGCAGATTCTGGTATATATTTGGGGTCATTAGTTATCAATATATCGTTACAAATGGGGCATTTGATATAGATTTTTTTACTTATATGGTCTATTTTTAATTGATTTAACATTTTTGTTCAATTACATTTATGTAACACCTCATTTATAAATTTTTCTTTATGCTTTTATGTATCGATTTATCGTTTTAATAATTTTTTTAAGACTTTGTAATAATATCAATAAGCAGATAAAAATTAAACAAAAAGAAAATAATTGAAAAAGATAAAAATGCAAAAATTAAAAACAAGTTATTAAAATTAGAAATTATAAATTTGGAAATTACGAATTTGAAATAAAAAATTAAGAATTTAAAAAATTAATCAACTTTTTTACTTTTGGATGAAGGATGTACAAATAAATAATATTGTCCTGAATGAATAGTTATCGTATTTACTCCATGATCTGGAGATTGCATTTTAACATCTGTATCTTTTTGGGGATAAACTATATAAGCATCCCCTGGATTTGAATATATTGATATAATTTCAACTTCACTAGAAAATTCAATTTCATGGTTATAGATTTTCAATATAACTCCTTTTTCCTGCTCTAAATCTATTATAGTCTTTAACGGTGGTATAGTATAAATTTCCAAATTTCCTTGATTGTAGTATAACGGAAATTCTATTAATTTTCCTTTAATATATCTGTCGTAAACAGTAAATTCATAATTGTTATAAGAAATTAATAGTTTCTGATTTTTTAGATTGTAAGTTTCTAATGTCTGTATAATATATCTTTTCATGTCCTCTAAATTTCTCGATATTTTTTGTCTACTTAAAACCTCAAAAATTGAGTCAATCGGTAAATAGTAAATTCCCCTAACTTCCTTAAGTTCACCATTCTGTAGTCTAAAACATCCTTCGAAAGTTTTTCCTGACCTTGAAACGTAATTTCTACAATCTATAAATCCTCTTGAAATTGTTGAAATTTTTGTAACTGAATTGTTAAGATGTTTTATCATGAAGACTTTTGGTAAATGTTCTATTTGTTTAACTATTTTTATTTCGAATTTGTTTTGACTCATTTTTTAATCTCCTTCTAAAATTTCATATCCCTTAGGACAAATTTAAAAGTCTCTTTATCTCTTCATCTATAATTTTCTTTAAACATGTATTTTTATTCCAAATTTGAGAAAAATAGTCCATAATTTTCCCCAATTTATAATTTAAAAATAAAGAAAAAGAAAAATGAGAATAAATAAAAAAAACTTTTCAATAATAATATAACTGATGTTCTATAGTAAAATACAAGTCATGTGCAGTAAAGTCGTAATATACAATTCCTTGTACTATAACTTCACCAACCTCCTCGTCTAGAATTTTCACTTTGTACTTTAAAACCCAAAACATCGCTTTAATTTCCAAATCATCAGATTTCAAAACTGGTTGATAATATGAAACCAATATACGAATTGATTCTGCTTGTTTTTTATCAATCTGTAATATTTGGGATATCATTTTTTTCCCCTTATTTACATTATCGTAATCGACCTTTATAAATTTTTCTTTACCTTTTTACCTTTACTTTTTTCGTTTTTTATAACGTTATTTATGTCAACTTTGAAATTAGACCTACTTCCAATTTTTATTCCAAATTTGAGAAAAATAGTCCATAATTTTCCCCAATTTATAATTTAAAAATAAAGAAAAAGAAAAATGAGAATAAATAAAAAAAACTTTTCAATAATAATAAAATTGGTGCTCTATATCAAAATAATAATCTCTTTCGATAAAGTCGTAATATACAATTCCTTGTACTACAACTTTACCAATTGTTTTATCTAAAACTTTTACTTTATACTTTAATAACCAAAACAAAGCTTCGATTCCCAAAGTTTTAGACTTTACTATTTTTTGATGTTGCAATACTATTTCCTTTATTGTTTCAATCTCATTACAATCTATTATTCTACTCTGGGATATCATTTTTTTCCCCTTATTTACATTATCGTAATCGACCTTTATAAATTTTTCTTTATTCTTTTACATCTCTATCTCTCGTTTTTTATAACGTTAAGTTATTTATCTTGAAAATTAGCACTGCTTACAATTTCTATCTCAAACTTGAGAAAAATTATCCATAATGATAGAATTAGGAAATTTAAAAAATTAAAAATTAGAAATTGAAAACTTGAAATAAAAAAATTAACTTTGACGAGGTATTAGAAGATAAACAGTTCCAGGAGACTCCAGTTTTAAAACATAATTCTCCTTTAACCATCTTATATAACTTCTTCCACATCCTGGCGGTTCATATTCGTAACATAGCCACGAGACTTCAAACCATTTGTAATGTTCACAGTCCCCATATATAATGACCTCCTCAACGTCAGTTAGTTCTCCTAATATTTTTCCACATCTATCGCATTTATATACAATTGAATTTGATGTAATTTTCCTTTCCACCATTTCTTATCATTATTATTTATCCTTCTTCTCCTTTTTAAATTTTTCTTTAGCTTTTTATCTTTGTATCTCTCGTTATTTTCATCTTTCAACTTTTCAACTTTGATTTTCTCATTTCTCATATTGCTCATATTGCATATTAGCATTTTTACTTTTTTGCATAATTTGCAAACTTTTTGAACTATCTGTATGTAAACTTTTACTTTCTGACTTTACTGTATTTTTATTCCAAACTTGGAAAAAATTGTCCATAGTCTCGACTAAATAGTAAAAAGAAAACGTAAGAAATAGTAAACTTAAAAATAAAAAATTGGTAACTTGAAATTATGTAAATAAAAAAATAACTAACTTACCAACAGTCCTGTAAATACCTTAAAACTGTCTTCTCCGTAACGCCTAATAAATCTGCTATCTGTGAAATATTGTAGCCTTTCTTAGCTAACTCATGAGCTATGGAAACCATATCATCTCTTGTCTGCACGTAATATTTTGTGTTTCCTACAACAATTGTTTTCATCTTTTTATCCCCAATATAACATATGTCAAAACACATTTATAAATTTTTCTTTGCTTTTTTACATCTCTATCTTTCGATTTTTTTAACGTCATTAACGTTATCTTGTAATTTACTCCTGCTTAGTAATTATTTTCCGAAATTGAAAAAAATTCTCCAGAGTCCTGGCTGTTATTGTTTCTCAAATCAAAATATATCGTCTTAAGTATTTAAAGTTTTCGATAAACTTTTACCTTTGTATCTATCGTCTTCCAAAATTAGGAAATTAACAACTGCAAATATACGAATTCTGAATTTGAAAATTAGAAACAAAAAAACTATAATTATTTTTTCATTAAAAAATATATCTCTTTTCCAGTATATACCATGACTTCTTTATTTTTCTTCAGTCATTCTACATATTTTTTGCCTTCAACAGTCGGTTGTTTTCCGTAATAATCATATGGAAGAATATACCAAATGTAGTGAGAACATCCGTCATAAATTGTCTTATTACCGTTTGACAATTTTTCTAATAATTTTTTACCACATTTTTCACAAAAATATGTCCCAACTTTTTCTATCTTTTTAGTTAAGACCATCTTTAAACACTTAAAATTTAATATATCTTATGACAAATTTAAAGACATCTTTATCTTTGTGTCTACAATTTTCTTTAACTTACAATTTTTATTTGTAGAAGGAGAAAAATTGTCCAGAGTTTAGGCTAATTTGGAAAATGAAATTGGGGAAATAGAAACTCAAAAAGAAAAAAATAAGCTGAAAAAAATTGGAGAAAATAAAAAAATCAATATTTTCTGAAACTAAGATAACTTTTTAGGACTTCTACAAAATCTTTGAAACTGCCTATGTCATCTACACTTTCGTACAGTACATTTGACGGGTCACCGTTAAATTCGTATTTAAATTTATACTGTTCGTTATATTGCAAATAAACAAAGACATATTCAAAATTCCAGAAGTCCTCATCTTCTTCGAAACCGCTCTGTTTCAGTTGTTCTGGAGTAAGGGTAACCAAAAAAATTTCACCCTCCTCCTTTGCTTTTTCTAATGCTTGATTTACCTTTTCATTTAATTCTTTTTCATTTTTTATTGGGGTGTTCATTTTGTTTTCCCCAATATACATTATGTCAAAACACATATATAAATTTTTCTTTGTCTTTTTACCTTTATACTCAAAAATTTTTCGACTTTACGTTACAATTTCCAATTTTTCTAATACCTGCATATAAAAACTGAAAATTCCAATTTACTCCATTTTTTCATTTTTTTCGCAATTATTGTTTTTTACATTTTTATAAGAAAAACGTAGAAATTCCAATTTACTCCTGCTTTGTATTTTTATTTGGAAAGTGAAAAAAACGAGCCAGAGTTTGAGCTTTCTTTCTTTCTCAAATTGAGATATGTCAATTCTTATATATAAAGTTTTCTTTGCATTTTTACATTTGTATCTCGATAGTTTTTATTGACAATTATTTAACTCCAGTTTCTCTAACCCCTGCTAAATAAAACTGAAAATTGTAATTACACAATTTGAAAATTATGCAATATGCAAATTATGGTTCATAAAAACAACTTAATTTTACTCCTCCAATTTTTTTCATTCTAGAAGAGAAAAATTGTTTACGAACGGTAAAATTGCGTAAAAATATCTAATTTGGTTTGGAGTATAATTATTAACTTATAACTTATAATATAATAATATACTAACTACATAGTTATATAACTACATAATTATATAACTATGCAAATTATATAATATATTAATATATTTTTTCTATAATGGTAATAATAAAAATAAAAAAATAATAAAAAGGAGAAAGATACTCCTCACTACATATAACAAATGCTTTCTCCTGGTATTTAAATCTTTCTTTCTAAACTTCCAATTTTCCTAACGCTTAATTCAAAAAATCCTAACTGGAGAAATATAATAACTTCCAAATATGTTTAGTAACTATATAACTTTAAACTGTAGTTTTGGTTTGACTATATTATTAACTTTATAACTATCGAATATGTTTAGTATCTTTTTAACTAATAGTTAAGGTTTTGGTTTGGAGAAATTAAATAATTTAATAACTCTCAAATTATAAAATTTAATAACTTTGGAATATGTTTAGTAATTTTGCAGTTTTTAATTGGAGTTTTGGTTCTGGAAAGTTATTAATTTTCAAATTAAAAGCTATTAACTATTAATATCTCCAAATGACAAATTATTCCAAATTTCCAATTTTCCAATATTATAAACTTCTCCAATTAATATTTGGAAATGTACAATTATTCCAAATTTTGGAATTTCCAATATTTTAACTTTTTATTGCAAAATGACAGATTAATTGGAAGTTAGGAATTTCCAATATTTCTCAATTTAGGAATATTATTCCAAGATGTACAATTATTTGGAATTTTGGAATTTAGGAAAATAGGAATTTCCAATTTATTAATTTTAGTGCGAAATTTAATTAATTTTTGCAAAAAAGGAGCAAAATTGGAATTTAGGAATTTCCTAATTTAGGAACTTCCTAATTTAGGAATTTAGGAAATTAGGAATTTAGGAATTTAGGAACTTAGGAATTTAGGAAATTAGGAATTTAGGAATTTAGGAATTTCCTAGACCACAATATTCATATT
>Ga0080003_1001151_pt1 | contig 14648 bp, 12 predicted proteins | sample JossMetagenome_FD_69206 | JGI IMG/M metagenome (GOLD analysis project Ga0080003, IMG submission 69206) | Hot spring microbial communities from Joseph's Coat, Yellowstone National Park, USA - JC2_E (SPADES assembly) (version 2) | ecosystem: Environmental > Aquatic > Thermal springs > Hot (42-90C)... | reverse complement strand
ATTTTTTATTATATTCCTTACAACCCTCTGTATGCCAGTATTTAATCCAGTGATATATGTATCTGTAAAATCTATAAGTATCTTGGCCATCTAAGTCTATAATTATAACCTAATTTTTCTTTTTAGGTTCTGGATCTCTAAATATCATAAGAAGCTCTCCTGTGCCTTGTGAAGAGTTTGGATTGTAAAGCTTGGGGTATGGGAAAAATATCTGTAAAGCTTGAGATTTATATTTGTCTATAATTGGCTTTACTTGGTTAAAGCTTCCATCTATTCCTATCCCAAAACACTTACCTTTTCCATCTGGGCAACCCCACTGCCCTATCCAACCGCCATTGTTTGTCCAATTATTTGCAGTACCCGTTTGATAACCAAAGGATTTATCAAGATAAGCATTTTCTTCTAAATTCTTAGGATAGAGCTTTGATGGGTCGCCACCATCTGATAGGAATTTTTGAGAAGAAGAATATAGCGTTGCAAATAATTTAAAATAATATTCTGACATTATATTATTTATTATATTATTGCAATTAACATTATTATATAAGTTAGTTATCAAATGTGGAACTTTATATAGGTAAATCTCTCCAACAAATTGAGGCTTTACATTTAATGTTAACTCTAATAAATTGTTCCACTTTTTGTATTCTTCTGGAGTAAGAATAACATACTGAACTTTATTGCACCCTATAAACGCTTTTAATAAAGATGGATACGGATCTATAATTTGAGGTTTATTCTGTATTAAACTATCAAGAAATGGCGAGTTTTCCCATGGCCATTTTCTTAATGGTACTATAAGAGAAGTATTGTCTGTCATATTAAAATACATATCAGCTTTTTCTTGGTATAATGCACTGTAGTTACCAGCAAAGTATCCAAACGGTATTATTAAAACATTTTGATCATTAGGAATATATTTTTTATAGATGTTTTGTATGAAAAATGCAGGTATTTTTGGTTTTTCAATTATCTTAGAATACATGGGTACATTAGGAAATAAAAAAACTAAACATGCAATAGAGAGTAGATATTTCGCAGACTTTTGCTGAATTTTATTTATCACTATGGATGCTATTATAGAAACAATTAAAAATACATATAAAGTAAATCTCGTAGGCAGCAAATTTGCAATTATAGGTATATGATCTACTATCCACCACGGTAATGGTAAAGTATGATGACCTAATATATGTAGATAAGGGCCGAGCGAACACAGAACAACTATTGCTAAAGACCATAAGAGAATTTTTTTTGGAATAACATTATTATATTTATTAATAAATATTATTAAAATAACAATTAAAGGCATGCCTAAATAAGCTCCTTCTTCGGAAAAGTTACCTTTAAAATGTGTAGATATTGGTGAAAATAATTTACCACCTAACCAAGTTATTTTTGTTGGTATTATATAGTTTAGCAGATCTGAAGAAAAAAATGACGCTGAATTAAAAGCTTTCGGTACAAAAGGTAACCCAAGATAAATATAGTAAAGATAAGGTATTAAAATTACAATAGTTATAATATAAGACAATATAGCATATTTACTAAATTTCGTAAGTTTTTTTCTGTTATGCTTATCTACGATGAAAGCAATTAACACTACTATAAAAGCAAAAAGAGCAAAAGATGTGAAGATTTCTAAGCTAAATCCGAACATTAACAATAAAAAGAGACTTGAAAACAGCAAAAACCAAAATTTGCTAATTTTATTCTGATAAAACATTAAAGAAATCAATACAAGTAAGGGAATTAAAAAAATTCCCCCAAACAGATGCAAATGACCAAGTAGCTGACCTATTTCATAACTTGAGAAACCAAAAATATATCCACCAATAAATGAAGAAAAATAGTTTCTTGTTATGTAATAATTTAAGGATAAAGCGCTAATAGCACCCAGTGCTGGCGATAAGATTACCCACAAATTATAAGAAAATATCGCTCCAAACTTGTATGTTATTGGCAAAAATAAAAAGTCAGCGCTAAAAGAATTTCCTGCACTCCACGCTAAATTAGCGCCAACAGGATATAGTTCTTTAAAACTTACAAAAGGATTGATGCCATTTATTATAGAATATAAACCCCATTTCAAACCCCAAATAAATTGAAACGGATCTCCCCCAAAACCTAGCACTATTTTATATAGGTTGTTTACTGGTGGAAACCCCCATATTAATAAAGACAAGGCTAAGTATATCAAAAAACTAACACAGTAAAATAAAATAATTAAATATTTAGATTTCATTCCGTTCCTTCTTTAATGTCTTTAAATACAAAGCTATTCCTTGCTATATAATTCCAGAAAAAAACAGCACCTATAGCTATTACTTGAGAAACCATTATCTCTATATGTAAAAGATTTATAAGCAGATATAGAATAATTTCGTTTTCTACTAAACCAATTACACTAATCACATAAGTCCATAAAAGTTCATGCTTTTTGCTAAACCTAACGCCACTTTTAAAAACATATCTGACACTAAGTTCATAATTGATTAAGGTAGCTATAATAAATGCTAAGGCTCCAACAACAAAATAATTCATCTGCAGCAATTTGGCGAATATAAAAAATATTGTTATATTTACTAATGCGGCAAAACCACCTACAAAGAAATATTTCATAAACTTCAAAATCTTATTTAAAGACATTGTATTTGATAATCGCATAAATTGCCCTTATTCCATCCTTTAAGCCAATTTTTTTACCTTCCTCATACGTTCTACCATAATAAGAGATTGCAACTTCATATATTCTTATGGACTTCATTTTTGATAGTTTAGCGGTTATTTCTGGTTCAAAACCAAATCGATTCTCTTCTATATTTATGTTTTGAATTATTTCTCGCTTAAAAACCTTATAGCAGGTTTCCATGTCAGTTAAATTTAAATTTGTAAACATATTGCTTAAAAATGTAAGAAAACCGTTTATCCATCTATGCCAAAAATGACCCACCTGGCGTGGGCTTACGCTGAGAAATCTCGATCCAAAGACAACGTCAGCTTTGCCTTGAATTATCGGTTCTACAAGTATTGGATATTCGTTTGGGTCATATTCTAAATCTGCATCTTGAATGATAACAAGATCTCCTGTGGCTTCTTTAATTCCTGTTCGTATAGCTGCTCCCTTGCCTTGATTTTTTGAGTGGTAAATTACTTTATCAACGTTTGGTTCAATTTCAGTTTTTAATATATCACGGGTTCCATCTGTAGAACAATCATCAACTATAATAATTTCTTTGTGAGGATAAGGAGAGTTTTTAACTGCATTTACAATAGACCTAATTGTATTTTTTTCGTTATAACATGGAATAATGACGGAGAGTTTCATTTAAATAATACCCCCTTAAAATATGATATTGTTTCTTTAAGACCATCTTCTAAATTTACTTTTGGCTCCCAGTTTAATCGGCTTTTAGCAAGAGTAATGTCTGGCTGACGTTGTTTTGGATCATCTTGGGGAAGAGGTTTGAAGACTATCTTTGATTTGCTTTTAGTGAGCTTTAATATCATTTCTGCAAGTTCTAATATGCTAAATTCTCCTGGGTTTCCAAGGTTTACTGGACCTGTGAAGCCTTTTGGGCTATTCATCATTTTGATGATGCCATCTACCATATCATCTATATAGCAAAAGCTTCTTGTTTGAGAACCATCGCCGTATACTGTGATGTCCTCACCTTTTAGAGCTTGCACTATAAAGTTTGACACCACTCTTCCGTCGTTTGGCAACATACGAGGTCCATAGGTATTAAATATCCTAACCACTTTTATATCAAGATTGTGTTGCCTATAATAATCAAAAAACAACGTCTCAGCGCATCTTTTACCCTCATCATAACAAGCCCTTGGACCAATTGGATTTACATTGCCCCAATAATCTTCTTTTTGAGGATGCACCGTTGGATCTCCGTAAACCTCTGAGGTAGAAGCTTGTAGTATCCTTATCTTTAATCTCTTTGCAAGTCCAAGCATATTTATAGCACCCATAACAGAGGTTTTGGTGGTTTGCACCGGGTCAAACTGATAATGAATAGGACTAGCAGGACAGGCTAAGTTGTAAATTTCATCCACTTCCACATAAAGAGGAAACGTTATATCGTGTCTTAGCACCTCAAAGTAAGGATTTCCAAGAAGATGTTTTATATTTTCCTTAGAACCCGTGAAAAAATTATCTACACATATAACTTCATTGCCTTCTTCAAGAAGCCTTTCACAAAGATGAGATCCTATGAAACCAGCACCGCCTGTTATCAAAATTCTTTTTCTCATATTATTTTCCTAAAAGCCAAAAACTTTAAATTTTTATATAGTATCATAGCTTTTATTATAACAAAAAAATATAAACTGTGTACAAGTTCATTGTATAAGTTCACTACATCGTGAACACATAACCAAAAGGAGCCCAAAATGCTTTTGTAAGAAAAGGATTTAGGCCATGAGATATAGCATAAGGCCATCATTTTAGGTTCCATAGATAAAAAGCGGGATCGCCAGATATATTTAATCTTGATGTAAACTCAAAGTCCATCGGTATTCCCCAAAACACTATTGCCAAAGCAAGATAAAAAAGAAAGCAAAATACTTTGTGTTTAAAAACTTTTTAAGCATATCTTTCACCCTTTGAACCTCCAAACAAAAAATATTTTACAATAGATATTAGCCTGGAGATTTATAATTTCCTAGCAGTACCTCCAACAACTTTTCTACATTTTCTTTCCATGTTATATATTTTATACCGTCTGGTTTTGGATGCTTGTTTTCTTTGTATAGATTTAACCAGTTTTCGATGGTGTTTGCCAAAGTTTGTGAGCTTTTATCGTTTGGAAAATAATAAGCACTATCACCAGATATTTCTCTAAAAACTGGTATATCACGGGCTATGATGGGTAGTTTGTGTCTTGCAGCTTCAATAATTGGAAGCCCAAAACCCTCTCCTTCGGACGCCATGATAAAGCAGGTAGAAGAGGCGTATATTTTCTCAAGGTATTCATCGGAGATACCAGATAGCCAAAAAAGCCTTTTGTTTAGCTCATTGTGTGTCCTAATCAAATCTATCACATGCTCAACCATCCAGCCTTCTTTTCCTACTATTACAAGGTTTATATCTAATCCTTTTTGCCATAGCATCTCAAAAGCTTTTATGGTTTGTAAATGTCCTTTTCTTGGTTCTATAGTGCCCACCATCAAAAAGCTTGGTTTTGATGTTAAAAGCCCTAAAACCCTTTCATGATCTTGGGGTAATCCTTTTGTAGGCACTGAGTTTTCAATATCTGCTCCATTGTGGATGTAAGTTATATTAAGATCGCTTTTATTTAAAAAGTTAGATACAGAATCTGCAACAGTTTTAGAAACGCATACAATACGATCTGATATGTCAGCCAAGCTTCTCACCCATTCGGCTTGTTTTATGTCATGCCCTTCTGGAAAATATTGGGGAAATTGTATCGGTAATATATCGTGGATTAAAGATACTATTCTTACACCTTTTGTTTTCAGGCTTTTAAAAAAACCAGATGTATAGGCTTTTAAAAAATCTTCCGGATACCAATCTGGAATATATAGTATATCTTTTGAGTCTATGTCCACTGGTATTTCTGGTTCAAGGTAATCCCTTAGTCCAATATCAAAAGCATAGTAGCTTGCATATTTGTAGCACCAACTACCCTCTACATTATCTAGATATACGGGTGTTAGCTCAAAATCTTCTGGCAGCAGCTTGCTTAGATAAAAAAGTTGTGGTCTTATAACCCTCTGAATTCCTGTTTTTTTATCCTCTTGAGAAATGGCTGTTACATCCACTAAAAGCCGTCTTTTATTTTCAATAACTTCATCGCTTGATATCTTTTTTTCTATTATGTAGCGAAAAAGCTCAGCTTGTTTTGACCAATCAAGATATTTTTTAGCATATATATATCCTTGGGTACCCAAATAGCTTCTTCTTGCACTATCATTTATTAAAAACTTTATTTCTTTGGCAAAATCATGAAGATCACATATGATAGCATGAGTATTGTTTTTTATGTTATAACCTCTTGCTCCAAAAGGCGTTGTAACAGCGGCTATGCCTTTGGAAAAATATTCTGCTAATTTTAGGTTAGAACCACCCCCAGAAATAATTGGATTTATGGCTACATCGGCTAACTCAAGAACAATGTCTTTTTTGATATCATCTAAAACTCCAAACAAAATAATATTGTTGCTGGTAATAGGTATACTGTTACAAACACTACCAATTATACCAAAAACAGCTTCTGGCAGTTCTTTTGATAGGGTTTGATTAATAAATTGAAAGGCCTCTACGTTTGGATAATGAGCGCTTCCTATAAATACTATAAAAGGTCTACCATTTAAGATCCGTTTTATATGTGAAATATCGTTTTTAGTGTTTATATCACCCACATCTGCACCATTTGGAACAATGTCTATTTTATCTTTCTTTGCACCTAAAGCTATTAGCTTTTCTATATCGTTTCCCGATGTAGCCACTATTCTATTGCTAAGCTCTATAGCTTCTGTTTCGCATTTTTTCACAGCTTCTATAAGTTCGTTATAATGAGGATGGCCTTTTAGTAAATCTTGCTTTAAAAAGAATTCTGCATTATGGCTTTCATATATTATTGGTTTGTTGGAAACGTTTTTGTTTTCTAATAAACCAACCATGTAAGGGTGAGTTAGTACCATGATATCTACCCATTTTGACAATGCACTAAAAACCTTCGATAGTAGCTTATTTTTTGGAGCTTCCATGAAGTTTACGATATCGTTAGCAGATATATACCATTTAAAAAGATTTTCCTTTTCTTTGTGTTCTTCAGTTTTTGGAATTTGTATCTCGTAAAAATCATCTTTTATACTAACTATATTTATCTCGTTAGATTTTGAAAAACAAAGAAGCCTTATATTGTAATATTTGCTTAAATGACTGTAAATTCTATTTATTCTGACTTCCCCACCACCTTGTGGATTTGAAGCAGAAAAATCATTTAAAACCAAAATGTTTCTTTTTTTATAAGCTTTTTCCTCAGAAATTTTTTCTATTTCTATAGATGCTTTTTTGGCTATGGCATCCCAGGAAAAATTTTCTATTACATACGATTTGCCCTCATCTGCCACTTTCTTGGCAAAGTCTAAATTGTTCAATACATCCAATATTCTTTCTTTAAACTCCTCTTTATCGGCTATAAAAACATGTTTGTTATTTATAAGGTCTAATCCTCTTGCTCCAAGAGGTGTTGTGATAGTTGGAATGCCAGAAACAAGATATTCAAGCATCTTAAGGTTTGTGCCGCCGCCACTAAACATGGGGTTTATGGCTATATCTACAGTAGAAAGTAGCTTTAATTTTTCCTCATGAGTAATCTTACCGAGAATAGCCACATTTTTAGCCTTTGATTTTTGATTCACAACACAATTCCCAGCTATAACAAAATTAACATTTGGCAAAGATGGTGCAAGATAGTTTATTATAAAATCTGCTGCTTCGATGTTTGGTTGATGAAAGCTACCAAAGAAGAGCACCGTTTTTTTGTTTGAAGGATTCCTTGGAAGATAATCACCTGGATTTATTCCGTTTGGAACTATACTAAAACGCTTATCAAAAGCATTAAATTGATCTTTAAACTTATTTATATCTTCTTTGCTCACCGCAAATACAGCATCGCTTCCTAATACCAATCTTTTTTCCAACTCGTAAATATACTTTTTATACTTATTTGAAGATTCACCCTTCCATACGCTTGATACCAAATCAGATTCCACGTTGTAGCTATTGTATATGCGTGGTCTTTTATCAAAACCAAACAATATATCGTAGTCTAGCATATAAGGAGACTCATGGATCATAATATCTGCGTTTTCTTGTATATCCAAATAAATCTCATGGTATTTGTTGTGATATTTTGAGGATAAAGCACAGACTAGCGCTGAAAACTCGTCTGCAATATTTTCTTTTGATATGTCAGCGTGCAGTTTATCATGAATATCTTCCTTTGGAACTCTTATTTCTCTAAATGTGTCGGAATGGATTATAGTTTCTTGCGGATGGTGAGAATATGTAGGTGAGAGAAGGGTAATGTTGAAATATTTGCTTAGTTTAAGATAAAGGTTGTAGTATCTTAACTCACCACCGCTTGAAGGTGGCACAAAAGCAGGGAAAAAGTTTATAACAAGTATATTTTTCATAATAGCTTGTTGCGTCTTTTCACGGCCTCTTCATCTATAGCTTTAAAGAGCATTTCCACATCAATATCAAGCTTTTTCAAATCAGGTTTTTTTTTAGGAGTCTTCTTTTGATTTTTCCAAGCATAGCGTATATGCGCCATGGTTTTGAACGAGTAATCATCTCTATCTGGCTTTTTAGGAATGTAAGCATACTGTTTATATGAGAGTACTGAGATTTTATATTTTCTATTTCATTTGATAAATAACTATTTTGGGATTTTAAAGATGATATTTCATTTGATAAATGGTTGTTTTGGGATTTTAAAGATGATAAATCGTTTATAATGTTTGTATTTTGGGATTTTATATTTTCTATTCCATTTGATAAATGGTTGTTTTGGGATTTTAAAGATGATAAATCGTTTAAAATTTGCTTTAGCTCGTCTGATATATTTTGAAACTTGTTGTTTAGATTTTGAGAAGCGTAGTTTACTATCTCTCTTAAACTCGGGTAGGAAGAGGCTTTTAGAGCCTCTTTGGAGGATTCTATCCTGTCTAAAAATAGTTTGTTAGGAGCTGGTTTGGTAGCTATTATAGCCACTTGTGGTGCCACAAAGCTTGAAAAAGCATCTTCAAAACCAATGCTTTGGGGGTCTTTGTAGTATCCATGAACGCCAAAATAAGAAACACCTATAAAACCATCGTATTCTAATATAAACTTTACGGCTTTTGGGTTGATGGGTTTTAGATGGGTGGGATCGAGGTAAAAATCTATGGTGCCCATGGGGATGTTGTCGGTGTATGGAAACTCTATGATGAAGCTTCCGCCTTCTTTTAGGGTTCTAAAAACCTCTTTGTAAAGCTCAAAAGCGTATTCAAACGGAAGATGCTCCAATACATGTATAAGAGATATCACATCGTAGGTGTTTGAGTCTTGGGCTTTTAGAAACGAAATAGCATCCGATAGCTCCGCATTAAGACCCTTAGAAGAAGCGTAAGAGACCATGATTTTATTTGTATCTATACCAAAAGCCTCAAAACCAAGATCTTCGCAAAGGCTTAGCATCTCACCTCTACCACAGCCTATATCAAGGGCTTTTGGCTTAGAAGATGGGTAAGCCTCGGAGTAGGCTTTTAAAAGAGGCGTGTAAAATGTAAGCCTTCGTTTTATCTCCTCTTCTTCACCTCTAAACTTATCTTCAAAAGCTTTGTAAAAATTTTCGTCTATTGGCATTTTATCTCCCTCAATACCCTTTCTAAGTCTTTTTCAATCATAATCTCAACTAGTTTATCAAAAGTAGTTTTTGGCTCCCAGCCAAGCTTTTGCTTCGCTTTTGTGTAATCTCCTATTAGAAGATCTACCTCAGCTGGTCTATAAAACTTTTTAGATACTTCTACTATAGTTTTTCCAGATTTTTTATCTATACCTTTTGTATTTTCAGCTTCTCCAACCCATTCTATATCAAACCCAGCCACCAAAGATGCTTTTTCTACAAACTCCCTTACAGAGTGAGTTTCACCTGTGGCAAGCACATAATCATCTGGAGTCTCTTGTTGAAGCATCAGATACATCCCGTATACATACTCAGGGGCATATCCCCAATCTCTTTTAGAATCAAGGTTTCCAAGTATAAGTTTATCTTCAAGTCCATATTTTATACGAGATAGGGTATATGTGATTTTTCTTGTAACAAACTCAATGCCTCTAAGTGGGGATTCGTGGTTAAAAAGTATACCAGAGCATGCAAACATGTTGTAGGCTTCTCTGTAGTTTTGAGTGATAAAGTGTGCATAAACTTTTGCCACCGCATAAGGGCTTCTTGGATGAAAAGGCGTATTTTCATTTTGGGGGATCTCTTTTACTTTTCCAAACATCTCAGAGGTAGAAGCTTGGTAAAACTTAATATCTTTTTTTATATCTCTTATATTTTCTAAAAGCCTCAAAACCCCAAGGGCATCTATATCTGTGGTAAGGATAGGCTGTTCAAAAGAAATACCTACAAAACTCTGGGCTGCCAAGTTGTAAACCTCATCTGGCATAACATCTTTTATCACATGCCTTATGTTGGTAAGCTCTAAAAGATCCATATAGACAATCTTTACATGTTTTTCTATACCAAGCTCTTTTAAACGCCAGTTTGAAGAATCACCGCTTCTTCTATCAGCCCCGTAAACCTCGTAGCCGTTTTCAAGCAAAAGCTTCGCCAAATAAGCTCCGTCTTGTCCTCTAATACCTGTTATTAGTGCTTTTTTCATGATAGATATTATAACATATTTGATACTTTTGTACAAGTTTATGTATAAGCTCAGATAGACTATGAAAACACTACCTTGTTAAAATATTCCTTAAAATTTTGGAAGGAGGTAAGTGTGGTGAGTACCATGAAGGGAAGTATAGGTACTAGACTGTGACATACTTGTAGACCGTGGTATACTTGTCAAACCACATTATTCGCCCTCTATTCAAAAAGTTTAGTTGATAAACTCTGGTATGTCAATGATATAAAACTTACAAAAGAGGCTAAGTTAAGACTAAAGTGGATAGAGTACTACGAGAAAGTGAAAGATGTTACTAAAACATGCAGATATTTTGGCATATCTAGAACCACATTTTATAAATGGCTGAAGAGATATCAAAAGGATGGATTGAAAGGACTTTTAGACAGACCTAAAACTCCATTGAGAAAAAGAGCTCGAGACTTGTCAATAGTTTTGTGTCTCATAACAAAATCTCCTGTTGAATATTTGTAAAACTTCATATGAGGATCCTTTTAATGCAGGGACTGGCTTACTCCACTTATTGTTCTTTAAAATATCCCTCTAGACAAGGATGTTTATCTCAAGAATCGCATTTTACTATTGCATGGCAGACTTGTGGTGCATGGAACCCTTGTCGTGAATTGACAAGGGAACAGACACTGGTATTGTAAGAAATGCCTTTGATACACTAGCCTCTTGAAGAAGTACATAGAAAAATACAACTTTGTAAGACCTACAAGTCTACCAAGGTTTACAAGTCTACCACAGTTTCATTGTTCGTTAGGTTATAGAACACCTGCTGAAGTAGCTTACAAGCATGCCATGGTTAATGGTAATGGTATAAAGAATTCCGAGGTAGTGGATCGTGGCAGACTTGTCCTATGATAATGTGCTATAATTTTTTTGTGGGTATGTGTTCACGATGTAGTGAACTTATACAAGCTCTTGCAAAAATTCCCTTAATGGTTTAAAATGTATGTAGATCTAATTTTACTGTTTAGTGTAAGTATTGTATGGTTTAGGAGGATTAATAATGGATTATGTTGATAATGTAAATGAAAATGAAATTTCTATAGCAACAATAGTTGCTAAAAACTATATTTCTAGTGCAAGGGTTTTAGCTAATTCATTTTTAAAATTTCATCCAAATGGAAGAGTTTTTGTGTTATTAGTTGATTCAATAGATGGATATTTTGATCCGGAAAATGAAAGCTTTACACTTCATACTCTTGAAGACATAAATACAATCCCAAATGTTAATCAATTTGCTTTCCAATATACAATATTAGAACTTGCAACAGCTGTGAAACCATTTTACTTAGAATTTTTGTTTAAAAATTATAATATCAAAAAATTGTGCTATTTTGATCCGGATATACTTATAACACATAAATTGGATATCATTGAAAGCTTATTAGAAAGATATTCTATAATTTTAACGCCACACTTGACCTCTGAAATTGAACATGACGGTAAGCATCCATCAGAAACCGATATATTGTTATCTGGAACCTATAATTTAGGATTTATTGGACTTAAACAAAGCCCTGAATCTCAAAAACTATTAGATTGGTGGAAAAAAAGATTATTAAATAAATGTATAGTTGATCCTCAAAACGGATATTTTGTAGATCAAAAATGGATTGACTTAGTCCCGGGCTTTTTTGATAAAGTATTTATATTACGCCATCCAGGATTTAACTGTGCATACTGGAATTTGCATGAACGAAATATTACTATTAAAAATATTAATAGTGATATAAAGTGTAATAATGAAAATCTATATTTCTTTCATTTTAGCGGTTTTAATCCCGAAAGACCTAGTATTATCTCTAAACATTCAAATCGGTTCAATATTAACGAAATAGGAGAAACAAAAGAATTATATCAATACTACTCTGAATTACTTTATAAAAATGGTTATAGGGAATCAAAGAATTGGCCATATTTTTATGCAACTTTTTACAACGGTGTTAAGATTCCGGATATAGCAAGACGTATTTATCTCAAACTTAAAGACAAAGAACAGTTTGGTAATCCTTTTGATACAACAAGTAAAAATAGTTTTTTTTCATATATAACTTCAAATAAAAAAGGTGTTCCCGTTCTTTTTAAAGAAATATATTATTCGCGCATAGACTTACAAAAAGCCTTTCCTGACATTGAAGGTAAAGATAAGATAGAGTTTTATAAATGGTTGTTAATTTCGGGGAAAAAGGAATATAATTTAGATGATCGTTTGCTTTACAGCATAGATAAAAAACTCAATCTAAATAAATATAAAACGATAAGGCTAAAATTGAGAAGTCTGCCAAAAAACTTATATCACTTATTAAAAGATTACCCATTGATAGGTAAGTTGTTAAGAAAAATTAAACCAATTATTAAAAAAAGATAAATTTACCAACACAATATCACAAAGCTCTAAATCATAAACTTTCTCCGAAAATTGTATTAATAAAAGTTTGCCTGATGGAGTAAATCTGGTAGGTTATTTTGAATCAGAAAAAGGTATGGGTGAAGCAGTTAGAATTGATCTAAAAATTTTAGAATTGTTGGATATACCTTATGCTTTAAATAATTTTGAAGATGAATGGAGTATAAATAATACGAAAATAGAAAAAAAATTTTTTCCAATAACAATCCCTATTTTATTAATTTAATTTATATTAATGCTGATCAGATTCCCTATTTTGCTCAAAAAAGAGGTTTTGATTTTTTTAAGGGTCATTATAATATAGCTTTTTGGACATGGGAATTATCTAATTTCCCATTCGAGTTTCAAAAATCTTTTGATTATATCAATGAAGTATGGGTTCCATTAAGTTTTATTTTAGATAGCATTTCTCGAGTTTCGCCAAAAACTGTTGTAAGAATACCCCATGCAATTGACGTAGATTTTTTAAATCGCTTTAATGGTAAATACTATGAAAATTTTAATATAGATCCAGAAAATTATATATTTTTATTTATGTTTGATTTTCAAAGTTATATTCATAGAAAAAATCCAATCTGGGTGATAAAGGCTTTTCAAAAAACATTTGATTCATCAGAAAATGTTACTTTAATAATAAAATCCTCTCACTCAGAATATGCTTTAAAAGATTTTGAGAAAATAAAGAAAGCTATCCAAGGGTATAAAAATATAAAAATTATTGATGGTGTTTTATCAAGAGAAGACACAATAAAATTATTAAGCACATCTGACTGTTATGTATCTTTACACCGATCCGAAGGTTTTGGTCTAACTATTGCAGAGGCTATGGCTTTAGGCAAACCAATTATTACAACAGCATATTCGGGCAACATGGACTCTACAACGCCATTTAATAGCTATCTGGTCAATTATAACATTTCAGAAATTGAAGAAGATTGGGGACCTTACAAAAAAGCTATACATGGGCTGAACCAAATATTGAACACGCTGCAAATTTAATGAAATATGTATTTAAAAACCAAGAAGATAAAAACCAAGAAGAGGCAAAACAAAAGGGTTTAATTGCAAAGCAATTTATAGAAAAATATTTTAGTCCAGTTTTTATAAGTAAGATGTATTATAATCGTATAAGTTATGTTTTACAAAGTTTACGTAAATAAATACTACATCAAAAATACAGAATTTTTATTACTTCGAAAAATTCTGAATTTATTTGGGGGTACAGTATAAAAAGCATGTTGAAAACTAAAAGAAAAGCCCTTTATGGTTTTTTGGTCTTGGTTTTATTTTTTGGAGTATTTTTACAAAATTCTTTTGCAATTGACCTTCTTCAAGCATACGATATGGCGGTTGGCTACGATCCTGGCTATTTATCGCAAGGCTTTGAATATAAAGCTTCACAAACCTACAAAATGCAAGGTTTATCGTACCTTTTGTCTTAAATATCCTTCAGCGCAAACAGATCTAAATACGATTTCCTAATGGGTCCATACTACTATAAAAATTATATGTCAAATACCTACTCTTTAATTGCTCAGCAGTATTTATTTAACCTATCTAGCTTTGCTATGCACAAAGAACTAAACACAAAAGCCAAAATGGGTGAGTATAAATCTAAAGATGCAAGCAGCCAGCTTATTTACAATGTTGCGCAAAGCTACTTTGATGTACTAGATTCCCTTGTTTTCAGTAAGATATTTTAACTTAATTCTATTATCTTTTTTAGCATAACTATCTAAAATTTCCTTTACATGTTTTTCTTTACTTGCACCATCTGCAATACATAACTCCCAGT
>Ga0080003_1001149_pt1 | contig 14660 bp, 25 predicted proteins | sample JossMetagenome_FD_69206 | JGI IMG/M metagenome (GOLD analysis project Ga0080003, IMG submission 69206) | Hot spring microbial communities from Joseph's Coat, Yellowstone National Park, USA - JC2_E (SPADES assembly) (version 2) | ecosystem: Environmental > Aquatic > Thermal springs > Hot (42-90C)... | reverse complement strand
AGGGAACAGCTACTACGAACTCATCTGGTGTAGCGACATTTTCATACACTTATAATAATGTAGCAACTGGGTATGACCAGTGGGTAGCAGTAGCAAGTGGAGTATATAGCAATACCGTACAAATAACATTGACTGCTGCAGGAACATATAGTGCAGAACTCACAATCAACGGGCAGGCTAACAGCGTCTCTTTAATTGAGGATACAAATTATAATGCTACAGTTACTGTTACGAATTCAGTTACGGGACCTGTAAGTGGGGCAACAGTAGTCCTTACGGAAAAGACAACAGGAACAACTAAAACAGCTACTACAAACTCATCGGGAGTTGCTACGTTTACGTTGAATTTCCCAACAACTGGGACTTATGTGTTTGTGGCTACGGTAACATTGCCGTGAGGTGATATTATGGCAACAGTAAAAAGTAATCAAGTGACCGTTAATGTAGTAAGTCCTACATCAAACACGGGTTCATACTGCACACAAGGAATGTATATTACAATCTACGGCTCATCAACGACACCTGGTACTGGAAAATCATATCAATACAACTATCAATGGGGTCCACCTTCTGGATACAAAGCAACTATTACACCTAATTTCTGTATTTACTACGAGGGAGGAGCCTCACCTACTGGTTGTTACTGCAACTTTTCATCAAACTCCTCAAATAATGTGTATGGAAAATTCTATACAAATGGACAAGGTGGATGGTGGGCATTTTTAATCATATTGTCCACTAATTATCAGTTTAGTATTGGATGGCAGGAGTGATATCTATGGAAGACCCTTCTATCAGCATAACGGAAATAAAAAGTGATATCAAATACATAAAGGACAGTGTGGATGATATAAAGAAAGGCATAAAAGAACATGAAGAAAGAATAAGGAAACTTGAAACTTACAAGGAATCAACGGATGCTGTTAATAAATTCAAAATGGAGGAGACCGAGTTAAACTATAAGAAACTGAGGAACTATTATACCTTATTCCTTTTGCTCTTTACGGGATTAAATATCGTAGTGGATTTGCTATTGAAGATGATCTAAATGACAGTTAAAAGCAACACCGTGACCATAACCGTGGGAAATGGTGGCAGTAGCTGCAACTGTCCAACTTCAGAAATATGTGCCAATGCTGATGGGACTTGCCCTGCAGGTTCTTTCCCTGACAACTATAACCCTGGGTGCTGTATTCCCTGTTCACAGTTGATACCTAATAGCATTGAAAGCATCAATGTGACTGCTGCCAATGTTTTCGGTTATATGAACGTATATGACAACAGCGTGCATCCTTCATGCAGTTCTTGCTATACTTCTTGCAAAACAAGCAACACTCAAATATTCTACTTCACGGTATCTGGGAAACTTGTAGATTCTGACGGTCATGGAATATGCAATACGGATATCAACATAACCCCTGCCAATTATGGCAATTTGGAAGCAGTAGTTAATTATGATATAGTTGTGGGATATGTCCCAGGTACAGCAACAGTTACTTGGCAGCTCACTGTAGGTTCTGGCAATGCTAAGACTGACAGCAACGGGAACTTTTCAGCATCCATCGGGGTAACAATAACACAGGTATTGAATGCAACTATTCCCGATTTAATGGATTATGGCTGTTACGCTGCTTCAAATCCTTCTGTCATTCCATTCCTCTTGAATATACAGGTAGCGAATACTACAGTAACTGTGCCAGCTTCAGGAACGGTTAATTTTTATAGTGCTATAAGCAAGCCTTTATAGAGGTGATGATATGGTAGTAAAAGAAATTGGAAATGCGACTGGAAATGTAATTGAATCGACTGGGAAAGGGTTTAGTGAGGCAACAAGCGGTCTTCCATGGTGGGCTAAAGCCGCTATAATAGCTGGTGGAATAGGAGTTGCTGGTTATTTAGGGTACTATGCTATTAACCAATTGACAGGACCACAGGGAGGGTCATGCACCACACCTGGCACTCCTTGCTATCAAGCACTGCAACCATATCAGCAGGGATTCCAGATATGTGCTAACGAATACGCAAAGAATTTGCAACAGTTTATAAACGAAGACAATGCAAACGGGACTGGGTTTACATCAGCTCAGTTAGATATATTGAACCAGCTTGCATCATGCATGAACAATAATGCATCGCAGATTTCCAAGATTGCCAAACAATATGAGCCAGAAAACCCCCTGGACGTTGCTGTGACAATTATTGCAGCCGCTGTTGGTGCAGCAATTGTATTATACATAAGTGGCAGGACTGCAGTGTATATTTACAAATCCCTGAAGAACAATAAACCAGTTTCAGGTTCAGGGGCAGCTAATGCCTTAAAACAGACAGCAATAAGAAGCAATTATGAAAATGGAAATATATCTGCAGACCAGGCAGCTGCACTGGAAAAACAGCTTCCAGACATGACACAGGATGACATACAGGGCAACGATGAATACCTTGCAGGCTTGCAGGAAGACGGTGTAATAACACAGGAAGAAGAAGACATCCTTAGCAGTGAGGATGAGACGAATATGGAGCTGGATACCGAGGATACCCTGAATGAGCTTTTAGGAGGCTCAGAAGAGTGAGATTTAGCAAGTTTTAGCGAGAATTATCTAAATCTTAAAATAGAAACTCTTAAATATTTATATTCAATATATTGGTGATAACCATGTTGAATGGTAGTATATTAGGACAGAAGTTTTATGCTGCCAGAAACCCGAGATGGACGAAGTTTGGAAAGGCAGGCAAGCCTCTATTGGGACTGAGAGCGAACAACCAGGTTCCAGGCGTGAAAGGAATCGGAAACCAATATATACAGAGAAGGAGATTTGCGGAAACTGCAATGAGCCTTTATAACAACCACATAAAAGGGGTTAACCCAGAACTTGGAATACCAAACTTTGCTGTTGAGATGATGAAGAGACTTGGGCATGAGTCCGAGGAAGCAAAGGAACAGAAATATGAGGCTAGGAGAGCAGCGGCTCATGCTGCAGCTGTAGCACGTTGGAGTGGAACGCCAGTTAGACCAGGTGGCGGACAGAACTTCGGCGGGTACACCCAGTTCTGAGGTGATATAAGATGGTAAGCAAAGCTTTCTTATATGCCTCAGCTGGTGGTGCCGTTGGAGCTGCTCAGGCACTTGGAACAAGGTTGCTTGATTCACAGCTTGCAACAGCATACCTGAAAAACCCCTCAACCGCATTCAACCCTAAATTAATAAAGCCACTGAAGGGATTCGGTACCGCAGGGAACTTGCTTAACCTGGGTCTTTCAGTTGCAGAACTCGCTGGTGGATACTACTACGATAGAAGGGGCAGAATGGATCTTTCAATGTTCCTTGGAACTGTTGGCGGTGCTGGACTCGTAGGCTATTTCATAAACGGTGCAATGCCTGCAGAAGCTGTTCAGAACGTAATAGCTGCAGACCCAAGCAATCCAGTAGGAGTACCTGGTGGAAGGATAAGCAGACCAATAATCAAGCCCTCATCCTCTGCAGTGCCAGTAAGTGGCGTGGCAACATTCTGAACTGAATAAGTGCCATGCTCTACGATAACTACCTGCCTGGCATCCCACAGCAGTACTGGGAGCGATACGTACAACAGCAGACTCCAACATCAGCGATAGCCATACCTGCTGGAGGCAGTTCTTCTATCCTCAATAGGACTATTTTGAGTCAGAGAGGAATACTCAGGAAGATATTCCTTGGTTTCGATTCTCCTTTAGTTGAGGCTACGTTCACGATAGATGGTCAGAATATAGTTGCTGGAATTAACGACCTCTTTTATTCAGGGCAGACCAGAGCAGAAAGCGGAATGCCTTATGTTGTGAAGTACGACCAGCTGCACAACGTCTATGCGGTTGCTTGGTTTCCCGATGCTCCTTTCAACAACGACCTGAACGTCAGCGTAAAGAACTATGATTCAAGGACAATATACGTAGATACGTTCTTTGAAATACTGATATTCAAAGATGGATTCTACACAAAACTCAGGGAACTGATGTACGGAAGCTCACAGCAACAGCCACGCCCTATACCTGAAAACGAAGCAATAATAACAGTCATTCAGTAAGTCTGCACCTGGTCCTTCCTGATTAAGTAATTTATAAAATCATCAAAAGTTTTTATTTCTTTATTTTCTGCTCTTTTTTGATAATAAAGTTGTTTGAGTTTGTTGTAAGTTTCTCCACTGATATAGAAACCGTAAGCCCTTTTTCTGGATTTATTTGTGTTCTCACGCATTTATATTGATATTTATATCTTATTAATAAGTTTTTGCTAAAACTAGCGATAAAATATTTATAATAATATTTTATCATTCAAATATGCCAAAGAATTTTGTGTTTTATCCGATCCCTTATAGGGATACTCTGAAAAGAGAGCAGGTAGTAGCACAAGCCGCAAACGAAGTAGCACAGTCGTACCAGCAATTAGTGAACACAAGCTATGCAGTGAGACCGCTGTTCTTCAACGACCTTCTAGCAGCTGGAGCGAATTCTAGCGTTGTAACAGAGAGTGGAATAGTCCTATCCAGCGTAACAGCAAGCAACTCTACGTATAACTACACTGGGCAGGCAACGATAACATTCACCGTACCCAACAACAAAGTCTATAACTTCTATGGATTTGCAGACTATTCTGCACAGCCACTAGCCAGATTGGTAACCGTGACAATAGCTGGGACAACCTATAACCCGATATACTTAGCCCCACAGATACTGACAGATGAAGACAAAATCTACATACTAAACGGAACCTTCAGACCGATACCTCCAAACACACAAGCAACCATAAACATATACGGAATTGGAGCGGGTACCGAGCTATTTGACATACTTGGATTCGTAGCGGAGACTCCTCCAAGCGTCAATGAGTGAGGGGTGATTCATAATGCCTATAATGAATCTCCCCAGAGGAGAAGGTCTCGGAACGTTTAAGGTCGCAACTGGTTCGGGAGTGAGCATAGCTGCTTCTGGGACAGCCACTGTTACCACAGGGTTGAATACAATCCTTGGATTTGCAGTAACTCCTGAGGCTGCTATCTCCCTTTCTGCAACCGCAAGTGGAGGGACCTTAACAGTCTCTAATGCATCAACAACTGCTGGATCCTTTACTTGGATCGCTATTGGCTACTGAGGTGGTGTGAATGGACGAGAGAGATTCCGTTCCATTCCCCTTCTTACCTGGAATGATAGTTCGGGTTAGCACGGGGAATGGATACGAATATTATAAAATAGAAGGACAGGGACAGCAGACAATACTTTCTCAACCTTATTTAATCGGTCCAAACCTCAGCCAGACAGGTCAGTTTGTCGTTGGAAATAACCTCAACGCTTTCCAGACAGGACCAGGTCTTTTGAAGCAATGGGTAACATGGGTAGATAATGAATACCTCGGAGTGCAGTGGAACATCAACGGCAAAACACTTCCTATACTGAACGGTGTCCCGCAGTACCTCACTGTTCAGATTTCTCCACCTTACAGCTACGACATCCAGTTCTATTCTGTGAATGACCCAGCCATACAGGCTACTTACAATCTGGTTAACCTTAACCCGAATGTTCCGATAAGGGGAATTTTGAAGGTCGTTGTTATTTCATACTCGGTAGTGAAATTAACACAGCCTCCAGCTCCAAATCAGCCATTCACGGATATTACTATTGGAGGTTCGGGAAGTTCATCGGTACCTCAGAGGGTGGTCTAAATGAAGGAATATAGAAAGTATTTGATAAGGTCGGCAACACAGCAGGTTGTTTCGGAAGCCGATGACACTGGAGTAATAACAATTGGAAACACCCAGACTCCAAGTGCTGCTGGCAGCATAACCCTGTTGAGTGTTTCTGTTCCACCAGGAGGATTGCTATTAGTATCTGAAATAGATGTATTCTCAAGTGCTTCAGCAACTTTCCTTGCATCTTATTCTTATAGTGTAGGTGGGCAGACAATAGCTGGTGCGAAATACTATTACCTTGCGGCAGCTGGGTTCCTGCCAGACGTGCAGAGTGTCGATAAACCGATAATATCAATGTTGAACCTCTCATCAAATCCGCAGACTTTCACGATAACAGTCCCTGCTGCAGCTGCGAGTACCCTGTACGGTGCGAACATCAGGTATGCGATTGTGTGATGGCTCATGAGAGTCTATTTACACATAGGTAACTATACATTCGAGCTTACATGGGAAGTGAAGAAAGATGACAGCAGGGATACAGGGTCTGCCTCAGCTAATCCAGAGTAGGTATGGAAATCCAATTCCCCTTGCTTCGATATCTATAACGGATACCGCTGTCCACAGCTATCTAACAAATCCCAAGCAAATAGGCATAGTAAAGTTCGGCACTTCAATGCCGATAGTGAGGAGCTATGCCCTCTGGGTCTATAACACGGAGAACCAGCCTGTTACCGTGACTCCGATAACGAATATCGTGAATGATGGAAGTTATCCCGATATACCTATAACTGGAACGCAGTTCTCCGTAGCTTCAGAATCAGCGGGATGGTCTGTGTTCCCATTTGAGAACTATTCAGTGGAATATTTCTCCATACAGCTGAGCTTCTCCACTGCACCCACTTCAGGTACGGTAACAGCTAATTTGTATATATATTACGGTGATTGAAATGGTAAGGAGTAATCTTGTTTCGGTAAGTGTTGGATACCCTAACCTGTTCAGTATAAAGCTTACTAACACTCAGAGTGTTGATACACCTTCACCTTTCCAGCAGATGTTGCAGTTACCTGTTTCCCAGTTGCAATCTTATTCCCCGATATTGGCAAGTGACTTCCACAATATCCGTTTTGTCTATAACGGAACTGCAATACCAGCATGGCTTGAAAGCATAAGCAATGGAGTGGCAACAATCTGGGTCAAGCTTCCTGTATCAATACCTGCAAACTCTTCAATAACAATAGATATGGAAGTTGATCCTTCACTGAATTTCGATGGTGTTTACTGGGGGGAGAATCCACTTCTATCAAGTACCTATGCACAGTATGATAACGGGGCAAGTGTGTTTCCCTATTATCAGAGATGGGGTAGTTTATCCTCATTGCCAAGTGATTGGTCTTCAGTTTCTGGAACGGTTTTAACTTTTGAAGATACTTATACTGAAATTTCATCAGGTCCAAATGATCAATGGTATGGAATTTATTTAAACCCTCTTCCGCAGAGTTTTTTAGCACCAACAACATGGGCACTTTATGGAAACTTATATTCTGTTAAATATGCAATAGGGGTTCAAGCGGGAACCGCAACAGGTTATAATAATAATGGCGGATACGTAATTGATGATACAAGTTCTTCTGGTTTACCGCCACCTGAGATTTATTTTTATAATCCTCCAAATTTTATTGCAACGGGCTACACTGACTCAAATAATAACAAATTATATTCAATGCAATTAAATTCTCCAACAAGCGTACAAATATTTGTTAATTATTCTCAAATATATTCTAATGATTCTGCTACTTCTCAGAATGTATCATATTTTATTATAATGACCACTAACAGCTCAAACTATGGACCGTCAGGACCAGCTTATATATACTGGCTCCGCACAACTGCCTACCCGCCCAACGGCGTAATGCCTACAGTTGAGGTGATACCATGACATTCCAGACAAACTTCCCATTAGGTCCTACAAAGTTGCCTTATGTAACTGTCTCAGCAAAAGGCATGAGCAACGGTCTCAGCGATATTCCCAACGATGGTTTTGATTTCGGACCCGATACTTTACTGGGAACATCATCGAAAGGTCTGTATGGACCACCCTACACACAGACTTCAGGAATACAGGAAGCTTATAACTACGGTAAAATAAAATATAATAACAATTGGGGAGGCGTATTTACAATTGTATTAGGTGAAGGAATTTTTGTATTAAATGCAGATGTTAATTTAAGCATAGGGGTAACTGCAACAGATACATCAAGACCAGCGACAGTGAATATAATAGGACAGGGCATAAGGTCAACCATGGTATTAATAAATCAGCCCAACCTTAACGGTATAGCTATATCAAATCCAAGTTCTGATTATAGCGTTGAAGACACAACATTTGCTCATTTTGCCATAGATATTGCTTATGGTTATCCAAATACTTGGGGGAACACTGTTATAAATAATGTAGCATCGAATCCAACGGGTAGTGGTGCTAATTCAGCAATTTCTTACTTACTTTATGGTAGTGGAGGACAGGGAACAGTATTAAATCTTAATGACATGCACTTATTTACGGGAAATTGGATTAGTAATGGACCGACAAACGGCGGATTATATGTATGGGGAAGTGTTAATGTTATTGCAACTAATTCAACTTTTATGGGTGATAGGGCATTAGCGTTAATAGGTTCAGCTAATGCTTTAGCAGGAGGCTCATCAAATTATAACCCTATGTTATTTTCAACATTCACAGGATGTTACATTGGTCTATCACCTAATATCTATATTACAGGATATTTAGTCAGTATTAGAGGCTCTGATTTTGGAGGAACAAATATAAATCTCAACTACAATTCTACCACAATGGGATTAACAACAAATGTAGCCATTGAAGATTCTACCGTAGTTGGTTATAATAGCTTATTCAATCTTACAAATGCAACAGTAAACTTTATAAAATTACACGGAATAAATCTAATTCCCGGTGGAGGCACTAATGTTCTTTTAACAAGCTCATCACCAGTAATAGCAGGATTATTAGATATGCATGATGTTGCAAATACTTCGAGTATCCCGAATTTAGCCAACAATGTCAGTTTTTCAGAATACATAATTGAAGGTTTTGAAACTGTATCAGGTACTGCAATGACATTACCAACGCAATCAACTACATCTGGAACAACCGCAGGAACAGTTAAAATGGATGCTGTAATTTACAGAACTTCATATAAGAAATATGTCATAACATTCAGTGGATACGAAAACGACACAACAACAAACCAAACAATAAACTATCCGTTGCCATTCAGTACCAGTGCAGTTATAACAGGAAATAACACAGGTCTTACCATATCTACAACCACGTCTGGGATCACCATAACATCACCTAACAGCACTACAACCTACTCAGGCATAGTTATTGTTGAAGGGTACTGATTTATGGAGTGTGATAAGAATGGTAGTAAAAAGTAATAAAGTAAGCATTACGGTGGAAAGCAATATAAAACCACAATCTATGACTTTACAGCAGTGGGTTTACCAGCAGACAGGATACATGCCACCTGAAGGTCAATCACAGGCAGTACCCGGTATTTGTCCGTCTGGATATAAACTGGTAGTACTTGGGGGAGCTTATACATGTTGCCCTGATACATCATCAACCTGTTCTGGAGTACCTTTACTACCTCCAACAGCACCTCCTGATACATTTGAAGCATATTCATTATACTTCCCTTATAAACCAAATACTGGCACATTAGAAGATTTTATTTCACTCACAAAATACTATACAAGTGGGCAGTATTCAAGCCCATATAACAGTGTCTGCAATATACCATACAGTTGGAATGAAATAAATCTTCCACAGAATGTACAGAAAATTTACTGGTCTGCATTACAATGGGGATACAACGATTCCAGTCTGTGTTCAAATTATAAACCTCCACCACCAGTAAAATATGGAGTATTTCAATCATAAAATAAACAACTATATCCATTGATATAACAAATAGAAAATATTTTAAATACGTTAATGATAACATAAATAATGGCAACAATAACATCTAATCAGGTTGTGGTTACTGTTACACTACCCCCTGTAAGTAATATTGTTTTGAGTGCATCACCAACAAGTATATCAGGAAGTGGCACTGTAACATTCACGGCAACTGTAACCGGGAGAAATAATATACCGGAACCCAATGTAACAGTAACATTCTATGACAATGGAACGAGTAAAGGGACTGCAACAACAAATTCTAATGGCATTGCAACATTTACATATACTTATTCTGATGTTAGTTCAGGGACAGATTCATGGTATGCTACAGCAGGTTCTGTTACGAGCAATACCGTTACTGTAACATTGACATCAACAGAGACATATAATTTAACATTGGTATTCTCTGGAGAGAATACTTCAACCGATACATTAAACACAACAGTTGGTTCAACGGTAACAGCTACAGCAACACTTACGGGTTCTTCCGGGGTTGTACCTAATGCAACAATAACATTGATCGACCAGACTACCGGTACATCACAGACTGCAGTAACAAATTCAAGTGGGGTTGCAACGTTCAGTGTGACATTCAATAATACGGGAACGTACGATTTCGTTGCACAGTATACACCTTCCAGTGTACACATTCATAAGTTATAAATTATTTTTATTCACCTTTTATTTAAAAATTGAAATTAGGGGTTTCAATAACCGGTACCGATAATTTACACCCTCCCATAATCAAAAACGCAATACGTTTTATTTTTTTGATGTTTTAGGTTAAATCATGAGAGGTTGTTATTCCATTTCAAACAAAGTGTGTTAAAATAATTTATACCTTACATATTTATTATATAACACCTTATAAAAATATTGTTTAAATACAAGTATGTAATATGTCCTTATGGCAGATGCAACGATGACAAGTACGAAAGAACTCTTCCATGCAGTATTCCCAGCTTTGGTGATCGGTCTGATTGCAATGTTTGCATTTATGCTGTTTGCTGCAGTATTCAATAATGCAACTGGTGGTGCTGGTGGCTTCTTTGGGAATACAGCTTATATGGCTGGATTCGGGTTCTTTGTAGGATTTGCTGGTAGGTTGGCAATAGTCTTCGAGAAATACCTGTAAGAACATAGTCGAAGAGTCTATCCTTTTAATTTTTTCCTTTTTATTTACTAAAAATATTTATAACTTTTTTCAATACTCTTATCATGGAAGAAAAGATATTCACATTTAAAGGGAAGAAATACGTAGAGAAAGTATTCGATACACCATGTGATGAACCTTTCAAATATATAGAAGAGATAAAGGAAGCAAGAAAAAAGAAATAAATTTATGTTCCACTCTTTAAACGTTCAGTAAGACTACTGGTAACTTCTTTTGCAGCAATACCGGCTTCCCTTTCAGGTGCTGATATTGCCCAACCCCATGCAAGCAGACCACCTATAACTATTCCACCTATTATAACTATAACAGGTATAAATTCAGTAAGACCGGTATTTACTGTACCTACTGTATTGCTTATACATTGTGGCTGCCCAAACAGTGTAGTACTGTAATATGTACCTGAAGGGCATGATAATGTAATATTTATTGTTCCATTTGGACCATTAAGTTCAGTTGACTGTGTTACCTGTGAAAAAGGTGCATAGTTCACTGTTGCAGTATAACTGTCACCTATATTTAATCCAGTGAATACTGCCTGCCCTTTTGAATTTGTAAGCTGTGTACCTACATCAGTATTTGAACTCGTATCCTGCAGTGATACAGGTATATTTGCCATTGTTCCACCGGGTGTTGTTACATTTACTGTTATTTGACCCTGTCCTTCCGTTGTTGTATTTATTGTCTCTGAAGCTGTCCCTGTTAGCTCATATTGAAGGTTATAAGTACCGAAAGTGGGTGCACAGCTTACTATTGAAAATACTATCTGGTTATTTGTATTTAAGACTTGGTTAAGTTCAGTAGAAGTCAATGTATGTGAATAGTTGAAGTAATAATTTCCCTGTATAGCACAGTTATTTGCAAGTAGAGTAACAGGTTCAGATGTACCGTACTGTATTGATGCAGATGCCCATGCTATTCTTCCAGAACATGCACCGAGCGGGCATGAATTTCCTATTATCCTTAGCTGGAAATTGACTGTTACAGAAGTAGCATACGGACTTATTGTTGCTGTTGCTGAAAGGTTTGCACCTGCGGTATCCCAGTATTCGAGGTTATCCCAGTTTTCCTGCCTTGAATTGTCTATAAAATAGACTGTAGTTGACATTAAATGTATATGTATTCCGTATTTATTAAAGTTGTGTAATATTATATTTCTGATATTAAATTACGCAAACTATTTTAACAGATATCACATAACCAATAGATGACCGTAACAAGCAACCAAGTTACTGTAATTGTAACATCAAGTGGATGTACGGAAACTCCTGTCCTTACACTTTCTGTTACCCCAACAACTATAACCGCTGGGAACCTTGTTTATGTATCGGGAAACCTTTCATGCGGTGGCAATGCTGTACCAAATGCCAGTGTAAAAATAACATACAGTTATCAGGGTACACCTTCATCAAGTTGTTATACATTTTCAAAGACTGCAACAACCGATAGCAGTGGCAATTATGTAATTTCTATAGCTATATCATGTGCTGGTACTTGGATCATTTCTGCAAGTTATGGAAGTATAAGTTCAACACCTTCGAGTATTGATTTAACTGTAACCGGTACAGCACCGAGTAACTACGGGCTGGTATGTTCCGGTGGGGTTTATAGATGTATAGCAGGTGCAGGTAATTTAACACTTCAAGAATGTGAGTCCAACTCACTATTCGGTAAGACATGTGGGAGAACTATATCCTATATATAATATTTCACAAACTATTTTAATCCGTTAAGTATTTACCAATAATGGCAGTTCAAAATCAGGAAGTAGAACATAAAAGTTGGGTACCGGTTGCTGTAGGGGCAACAGTAGGAGCAATTGGTATCGGCGGTCTTCTATATCTTTTAACTACACAGGCTTCAGGTACGGGAATTAACAGTAACAATATTGTTTTAACATTGACATCAAGTGCTACACAGGTACCGGAAGGTGGTACAGTAACATTTACAGTAGTTGCAACCAACAATGAAACAAACCAGCCTGTTTCTGGTCTAACTGTAACACTTGTGGATACAACTACATCAACAAATATACAGAGTGAAGTTACTGATTCAACAGGTACTGCAACATTCATCTATACTGTGCCTACGACACTCCAGCCGGGTACTTACATATTCCAAGCTGTGTCATCTTAATATACAGAAATATAAATAATCTTAACTTATTTAAACAGGAAAATAATTAAGACAAGTATGCAGGACGATAACAGTACAATTCATAAAATAGCCCCGTATGCAATAGGTTTTGTACTTGGAGGCTTAACCACATATATAGCACTTACAGTTATAGGAATATATACAGTAGAGAATATAGAAAAATCGTCTACATCCAGTACAGTATCTGAAGTAAATTTAAAAGTATCTGATATATATGTACATGCCGGTACAGTTGTTACACTCACAGCAACCGTTATAAATAACGGAAAACCTGCAGCTTACCAGCCTGTTGAGTTCTATTCCAATGGTGTTTTAGGTGGTAGGTCAATGACATCAAGTACAGGTGAAGCTGTTATGGAATACCAGATAAATACTCCGGGAACATACGATATATATGCTGATTCAATGGGAATAAAAAGTAATACAGTACAGGTGGTGGTATCATGAGGGATATATATGATGAACAGAAATATTTACACCCACTTGTATCGAGAGAATTTATTTCAAATTCCGACAGGCAGCAGATAAGGCAGCTTGCAAATGAAGTATCGAGTGCAATAGAAACAATGAAAAGGTTGAACGATAACCAGTACATGAAGTCTTTTATACAAAACCCTGACAGTATTAAATACCTGAATGATATAGTAAAAGGAAAGAGACCGAGACCTTCAAATATACCCGAACTCCCATTCATAATTTATAAAGGCTGTGTTTTACATGCCGATGAAGTGAAAAAGGACGAATCACTGAAACAGGACTGTGATATGTTAATGCTTGCTGCAGAACTTGCAGACCGTGCAGCAAATGACCTGTGGTTCATCAAACAGAATCTATCAGTACCGATAGGTGCACCTGCAGCAGACAAAAACGGAAGAAGGATATCGGATAAGGAACTTTTTGAGATTGATAAGAAGTTATTCCTGAATGAAATGGAGGAAATAGAATCATTCAGGTGGGAGAGCATATGAGCAGTCCGGAAACAGATATAAGGCTTATACAGCAGGATGTTAAATACATAAGGGAGAAAATAGACGGCATAGTTACAAAAGTAAATGAACACGACCAGAGGTTGAGGGATATCGAACTGAAACTCGCAAGTTCAAGTGGAAAGGAGCGGGGTATAACTTCAGCAGAGGAAAGGAACGACAGGAAGTTTAAACTGGCTATAACCGCCCTTATACTTGTTACGTCTGCTATAAACATACTTATAGCAATATTCCATTAAATTTTTATAACCAGAAATAATATCAGACAGGGGTAGCAGCCTCCCTACCCCCCTTTCTCCTCAAAGGTATATTATTTTCTTTAAGTATCCTGAGTACAGGAGTTATAGAACATTTCATGAGTTTTGATATTGCAGTTGCTGACATCTGGTGTTGTGTATACAGTTCTATAACTTTCCTGCTGTCTATGAATGTACCACCATTTTTAGTTGATGTTTTACTTTTCGGTCTTCCAAATTTCACACCTCTTGCCTTTGCATATTCCCTGCCTGCCCTTGTACGTTCATTTATCATATTTACTTCAAATTCAGCAAATGCCGCAATTATCTGCAGCATTAACTTTCCCATTACAGTCGTTGTGTTGATTGCAGGCTGTTCAACTGCTATGAACTTTATTCCCTTATTCTCTAGTTCTGTTATCATGTTCAGTAAGTCTTTACTTGACCTTGCAAGCCTGTCGCTCTTTGTT
>Ga0080003_1001148_pt1 | contig 14667 bp, 12 predicted proteins | sample JossMetagenome_FD_69206 | JGI IMG/M metagenome (GOLD analysis project Ga0080003, IMG submission 69206) | Hot spring microbial communities from Joseph's Coat, Yellowstone National Park, USA - JC2_E (SPADES assembly) (version 2) | ecosystem: Environmental > Aquatic > Thermal springs > Hot (42-90C)... | reverse complement strand
ATTACAGTTGCATTTATAGTTGCCTTATGAAGATCCAATCCAACGTACATGTGTGTTATGTCAACTGATTTCCTAATATCCTTAATCCTGCTCACATATAATTAAAACGCTTAGCTAAGATGCACAAAATAATTAAAACTAAAAGCCCTGCTAAACTCAACAGAAATGTTTCTATGTATTCATAATGATACGAATTTATTATTCTAATATAATATTTTCCTGGAGGCATATACCAAGCATTGGCAAATCCGTTTGCAGAATAATGAGGAACATTTACGCGGGTTCCGTTAATTTCTATCTGCCAAAAATTACTGTAGCCTTGCGCCAATATTAAATAATAGTTGCTTTTTGCATCAACATGCCCAACATATATATCATTCGAAATTGTTTCAAAAGATGAATTAACTGAATTTACGCTTACATTATTACATAATGGGGCACTAAGATTATCTATAATGGAAAATTGTAAAGCGTGTAACTTTCCGGTAGAATACAACCAGAAAATTTGAGTTGGAGTATAGTTTGCCGGTATTCCATTGCTAATATAAACCAAAGGCACGTTTGGATTAACTTTATAAACTAGGAAAGGCCCAAATGATTTTACAAAAGTTAAGTTTGGCGTTTTATTTAAATAATACTCAAACGCTGTATAATTCCAAGGATAAGCCCCAGGATAAGGCCACCATGGTCTGGCAACTGGTCCAGGTCCTGGATAGCTTGCTGTGTTTAGAATTGCATATTTAACCCCAAGCAGAGCTAAATAATTAGCAAAGTTTGTAATGTTATTGCTTGGAAAATATACTAAATTTGTAACCATAGGAGAACCCCCTACGTCTGATATTTCTTCGCCTAGAAAAAAATCGTCTAAAGGATCAATATTAGCAGCTTCTCCAGTACCGTTGTAATAAAATGCGCCTGAAAAGGCTTGATCAACAGGCAGTATAACCACATTATTATATCCTGCACTTTTATGTAGATAAAGGCCTAAATTTTCGAAGTAGTTCGGGACTTTAAAAACGTTTGTGATCGAGGCGGCTGAGCCGGGAAATTTCCATGAAGGATGATTATTAATGCTATAATATGCATTTATGCCGGCTGTAAAGGAAACAGCCAAAATTAAAGCGATAGATAGGATACGAATAATTTTTTTATTATTTTTTAGTGATAAAAAAATAGTTATTGAAATTAAAATAGTTATTGCCTCAACAAAATTTATGGGTAGAGAGATAAATATAGGTTGTATTGTATAAGTTAACCCAGTTAAAATTAAACCTAAATGAAAAGTGCTAATGTAAACTAGACCTTTATAATAAACAAGTCCTAAGTTAATTATTCCAGCAGCTAATGAAAAAAGCAATAATAAAAATAAAATATTGGCAATTAAAATCTTTTTTATATAATAATTATTTGATTTAATAATAAGCGACATAGCAATTAAAACAAATATCAAAATAGCAAAAAACAAACTTGAATAAAATAAATAATTTGGCAAAATAATATTGTTTTGGTTGAGTAAGAATAGATTTATAATTTTGTTATAGGAGTAAGAAGATAATAGTTCACTTAAACCTATAACGTGTCCTGCAAATGTAGAATATGCTGCAGCATGGTATGCACCAAAAGAACTAATATATAAATAAAAATAACCCCAAATACCGCTAAATGCTAAAATTAACAAAATAACAATAAATTTTAAAAAGGAAATTATCTTATTTTTAGTAAAAACAAAAGCATAAATTAACAAAATTATCAACAACCAAAAAGTCAAAGTTGGGGCTTCATAAAAAATACCTAACATTCCAATTATATAAATGACTAAAAACTTTTTAAAATCTACAAATTTTCTAGAATCATAATATGCGATTGAAAAATAAATTAGTATGGGAATTGTTAAATAAATCATAAAAGAAGGGGGCAATTCCCAAACAAAAAAAATCCCATTTAATGCATTATTATTAAAGATATAAAAAAAACTTGTAATTGCTGAAATTAACGCCACATAATTTTTACTTAATCTTATATCTGACCTTTCTATTAAGAAATTTGTTGTCTTATAAAACCCTATATATGAGAGGACGCCAAAAATTTCCAATAGAGATATTTCACTAAAACTTATAGGTAATTTTAAAATTTGTGAAATAAAAAATTCATATAACGCTACGGGTAAATAAAGCATGAAACCGTAAAATGCTCCACCAGGAAATAATGGGTAGTTCCATACATTAATGTACCTTTGTATAAATGAAGTAGCAAAAATAGGAAAACCACCGTCCCAAAAATAAATGACTCCTCCATTAAAGTAAATAATTAAGAAAAAGGTTAACATTAAAATATAAATTATAAAAGGAATTACTCTTATAACGGCTTTTGTAATTTGGTTTTTTATCATATGAGCCTTTCTCCTTAATGTTATTTAAATTTTATAAGTTTTTATTTGCAATTTGCTGATGCCGTTAACTTAAGCTCATAACCTGTTCACTTTATGCAATCAACAAAATTGGCTTAATCCATTCTGGCAGCTGATCATTTAAGAGTGATGCTGAACCAATTTCTTCGTTCGTGAATACATAGTTATAGAAGAACCTGAAGGCTTTGAGCCAGTTCTTTACATGGTCAAATTTTGGCCTTCTGCATGTTCTCAAAAGCTTCTGTCCTGTCCTTTATATGTTCATTCATCCTTTCAATGAGGTTCTTCAGGCTCTGTTCATATACCACATGCTCTACCCCTGCCCACATCAACGTACCAAAGGGCTCCGTCTGTGTAAACAGTCTTCCTACCATACAAGCTTACTTATGAAATAGTATGCATCAAGAGAGTTCTGGTGTCAGCTTATGTGGAATGATAGGAACGCTTTGAGTTGAGGTTCGTATGCTACCCATAGCCAAGCTTCACTCTAACGTTTATTTCAGTTTCATCAATAAAGATAGATTCAACATTGTGCTTGTCAACGTCAAAGGAGTCGAATATGGACGAATAATTCTGAATCCATTTCCATATTGCTCCTCTTAATTATTGGCTCAAGGGCAGCTATCCTCAAACTGGAGAAATAAGGCATGAGTATAAGTGCTATTGGGGTCCTTTTTCTGGTTTGTGTCATCATTTGCTAGAAATATGGTCAACTGAAAATAAATTTTAAGCATTAAGTTAACGGTACCATATTTGCAAAAAATATTTTTATGCAATTATAGGGAACGCTGATTTTACTTGATATTGGAAAGTCAAGGCTGTATTGCCCTGTCATTATTAATCGATCCATGCCAATATGGCTAACAAAATCGGTGTTTTAAAGTATATAAAAACCTTTCAAATAAACTACTATCTACTATTATTGTAGAGCGTTATAGCGACAGTATAAATAATATAAATTGTCATTCAGAATCCTGAAGTGAAGGACTGTTAAGAACAACGCTATAAAGCTACACATATGCAGCCTTATTAAAATAACTAGCTAAGATTACACAATGATGTTATCAGATGTTGTTTTAGAGTGTAAGATACTAATCTAGCACGTTCATTTATTTAGTTATCACTTACCTTTAATCTTCTGTTCAAAAGATTCATGGTCATTTAGCGTCATTATTTAGGCAAATGTTGTAAGGGCAAATGAAATTTCTTAAAGAATTCAGCGCTTATGATAATGTTAACCAAAGATAGGGCAATAAAAATTATAAACCCCAAAAAATATCCTGAATTGCCATATATATTTACAAAATCCCCCAGTAAAATTGTGATAATCAGGCTACTAAACACCCCCAGCCCACTCACCAATCCAGCTGCTCCTCCTACGTTGTTTTTTGAATATTTAGGAACCAGCTTGAAGGTAGCTGCACTATTAACTCCTGTGCCTATTGCCAAAACAAACTCACCTGTCAGGTCAAGAGGCAATATGTTAATCAAGAACATTAATGACCCGGCCAACATTATCAGTGAGCTGTAGAACATAACAACTTCCCCAGTATACCTATCGCTTAAGGATCCAGCTGGTAACCTTATAAGAGTGCCCAGGATTACAAAGCCAATTGAAGTTATTATACCAGCTTGGATAATGTTAAATCTATAATTTTCAGCCCAATAAGTTGGCAACCAAGTTGTAAGTGATACATATCCGCCAAACGCAGTAAGGTTTGTTATTACAAGTCCCCAGTTAGCTTTATTCTTTAGTGGTGCAGTTATGGATTTAAATGTATTATAAGATGGTATTAGCTCTTGGCCATTGCTTCTGGCTATATCTGCAGCCTCACTCTTTTCCACTTTCCTTTTTAATAGTTGAAAGTAAAAAGAATCTTTGGCTAATATAAAGTATATACAAAAGGCAATGAATGAAATGATAAACCATATAAAATACGAGTACACTATACCACTAAAGGTAATTAAGAATGGTAGCATTAAAGTGATTATGCCGGGGGACAATCCCCCGATACCAGAGTATACTCCGAGGGCATATCCTTGTCTTTTCAGTGGATACCAATAGGAAACTTGGGGGACTCCAATTGAGAATGCGGCAGCCCCAACGCCAACAAGGCTACCAAATACAAGAAGAGCAGGATAAAGTTGTTGAGTAAATTTATGAGAGTAATATACTAAGAGCATAATTGATATTATTCCTAAAAAAACGGTAGAAATACCAAGTACAATAAGCATAGGAAGGCGTGCCCCAGAAGAATCCGCCCAAGCCCCAAACGGGATCCTCAGTAATGAGCCAAATAATACTGGGATCGATACAAGTAGCGCTACTTGAACAGACGAAAGTTTCATTGTTGACTGAAAAACTATAGCAGATGGGCCAAATAGGGAAATAGTGGCTAGTCCTATAAATTGTCCTAAAGTTGCTGAGGCTAAGCCTATTTTAGGAGTTCCTGATACGCTATAACCTTTATTAGGCATTAGGCTAAAATTTGAATTTAAGTATAAAATTTATTCCTAGATTTTTAACAAATCATAGGCATTGTATTCCATTAAGCAATGTTTGCTGATAATATAGAAACCAATAATTTAAGTAAAAATAAAAAAAAATAAACATAATGAAGGTAGCCATTTTTAATACGGGAAAAATTGTCAGCGGGGATTGGGACAAAGGAATACTAAAGGCGGATACTGTTCTAATAGAAGACGGTAAATTTAAGCAAATAGGTTATGAAAAAGAAATTCACCCAGAAAAGGCAGATATAAGAATCGACGCAAACGGCATGGTTTTAATACCAGGGTTGATAGACCCCCATACGCACCTGGGTTTCGGAGAATGGGGTCCTGAAAACGGAATGATTGGAGTAGCCCTTGAAGCACTGTATCAGGGCACAACTACAACAGTAGATGAATTTGCCAGGTATGAAGGTGAGCCAGATTTTTATCCACCAAATCCCAGTGGGGTTAAAGCTTCTTCAATAGTACATTATTTTGCCTGGAAAAACTACAGGCCAGGGGGGTTAATGAAGGTTCACGGTGGCAGTATTCTTCTCGTTAAGGGGCTTAAAGAAAGCGACTTTAAGGAACTTGCAGAAATTGGGATATGGAAAGTGGCACAGATAGGCGGAAGCAGTGACCTAAGTTCTGATGATTTGCTTGAGATGGCTTCTTGGGCAAGAAAATATGGCATGTTTATACCAACCAATTTTGGGGCTGGAGTGCTAAAGACTGCAGTTTACTTGGATGCAGATTTTGTTAAAAGGCTTCAACCAGACAAGCTTGCGCATACAAACGGCGGAAGCACGGCAGCATCGTGGGACATAACGAGGGAAGTTATGGAGGTTGCTCCGAAGGCGGCTGTTGAACTGGTGACCTACGGCAACCAGAAAATGTCATTAAGAATACTAGATTATTTAAAAAATAACAATCAGCTGAACAGGGTTATTTTGGGCAGTGATACACCAACTGGGCAGGGATATTTTCCAATAGCGATAAATCAGGGTATAAAGTTCATATCAAGTATAGGGAATGTGCCCGCTGATAAGGCTATAGCTATGGCTACAGGAAACACCTATGACTATTACAAAAAGTGGATAAACACCGGCAAAATACAGGAGGGGCTTGAAGCTGACTGTGTAATAATTGATAGGCCGCCAGGAAGTGTTGGAACAGATGCACTTGGTGCTATAGAAAATGGAGATATGGTAGGTCCTGCAATGGTAATGGTTGATGGGAAAATAGCTGCTCTTAGGGGTCGCGATAGCAGGCCAACTACAAAGTACATAAAGCTCAATGGTAAGGATCTTGGAGTAACTGATCCAGATGAGAGGCAGTTTGATCCTCCAAGGTTTTATTGGAAGAGCACAGGAGAAACTTACTTATTACTTGAAAGTAACAAGTAACATCTTTAGACGACTAAATTTTTTGTCTTATCTTCTATTGTTTCTATGTTGCTTCTTTTCAGCTAAGCTCAAATAAAACATGTTAAGTTTTGACCTTAATTTTTTGTCCAGTCTAAACGGTGCTGTTAATCCCGTAACTTGTTCATCTAATGTTTACAATTGACAAAATAAACTAAATCCACTTAGGTAGTTGTTCAATGGTGAGGAGCTTATTTCCTCATTTGTAAACGCATAGAATAACCTGAACGCTCTGAACTAGTTCTTTATATTGTAAAACTGAGGCTTCTGCAGGAGAATTAAATGCTTCTGTACTTTATGCATCATTTCTATAAGGTTCTTCAGGCTCTGAACATAAGCTACATGATTAATGCCTGCCCATATTCTTCAAGAATTTATTGTACCAAAGTATATCATCCATGTAAATTATCTTCATTTAGACCAGCTCCTATATAAAATAGCAATCAGATAGTTCTTATGCCAGCTAACGTTAAATGATAGTGCTGGGTTGTGATTTAAGGGCTACCCAGCCCCAGGCCCTTGCATTTATTTTTGTATAAACAATGAATACAATTTGACATAATGTCTTTCAGTGTCAAATATGAATGAATAACTCTTTTCGATTTTCATATTGCACAATTATTTGCTTAAGGATATTAGAGGCAAATACTTGGAAAATAGGGCGTAAGTGCTATTGGGGTCGTTTTTCTAGTTTGTGTAATCATTTGCTAGAAAAAGGACCCCGTTAAAAAATTTAGCGCGAACTATACCTAAATTCTTATACAAAATTATTTAATAAATTAGATGCTCTATAAGTTACATGGAGGAGTTATTGTATACCAATTTTGATAGAAGTAATAAGCTGCTTACATCGATAGATAAGGTTACTGGTGTATATAAGTATGTAGACGATATTAACCAGAATGAAGCTTATTATGGTGGCGTACTTAGGGCGGGGGTACCACATGGAATTATTAAGAAGCTTGACATTAGCAACGCATGGAGGTCGCTTGGTGTAAAGGCCATAATAACTGCTAAAGACGTTCCTGGATTAAATGCATTCGGATACTTTATTCCTGAACAACCCGTTTTATGTTATGATAAAGTGAGATATGAAGGTGATGCTGTTGCGGCTGTTGCAGCAGATACACGTGAGCATCTTTTACAAGCGATTGAAGCGATAAAACTGGAAATAGATCCGTTTCCAGTCGTTGATTCAATAGATAAAGCATTTTCAAAGGAAGCTCCCAAAATTCATGAAAAGGGAAATATAGCATATTCAGTAAACTACCAAAAGGGCAACTTTGATGTTACAAAATTTGACAGATACATTGAAGGTGTTTATGAAACTTCGATGGTAAAGCCAATGTACATAGAACTAGAATCTACAATAGCTGTGTACGCTGATAACAGGCTTAAATTGATAACAACAACACAAAGCCCTGAACATGATATCAAGCAGCTTGCTAGGAGTCTAAACCTGGACGAACGTAACATTCACATAAAGATGAAGGACCCCGGTGGGGCATTTGGTGGAAAGGAGGAAATTCATACTCAAATTCTTGCATCACTGCTTTCAATGAAAAGTGGGTCACCGGTTAAAATGACATTTACAAGGGAAGAATCAAACACCGCAACCACAAGGAGGCAGGCATTCAGGTTTTATATTAGAACTGGTCTTTCATTTGATAATTATATTCTGGGAAATTATGTGAAGGCAATTGCTGATGCTGGGGCATACCTGAGTCATGGGACATCAGTTCTTGAAGTAAGCGGTTCACATGCCTCAGAACCTTACTTTATCCCAAACGTCAGGTTTGAGGGCATTCTTGTCTATACTAATCATCCACCAGCCGGTGGGATGAGAGGTTATGGGGCTTCCGAAGTAAACTTTGCACTTGAAAGGCACATCGATCACATATGTAGGGAACTGAACCTTGACCCAGTAGAATTCAGAGAAAAAAATATGATAAAAGAAGGGCAACAGAATGGCACTGGAATCGTTCCAATTTCAACAGTAAGAGCTAAAGAAACACTGTACAAAGCAATACACGGCAATTTATGGACAGTTAGAAATAAAAGCCACTCAGCCCCATATATAAGGGTAGGTTATGGTATAGCTTCTGGAGCAAAGAGCACAAGCTACGGGCAGGGCGGTGACTCGGCAAGAGTAAGAATGACCATCGAGGATGGCTTCATAAACATTTACTTTACCACGCCAGACATGGGTACGGGGGCAAGGTCGACTATCAAATTAATAGCAGCGAGCGCCCTAAATACTGATGTTGAAAATATAAGGGCATTTAATGATGATACTGATTTTCCAGCATCAGGAACATCGAATGCGTCTAGAACTACATTTATGATAGGAAATGCGGTTTTAAAATGTAGCAAAACACTGGCTGAATATATAGGTAGCAAGCTTGGAACCGATGTTAAGCTTAACAGTAGGGAATCGCTGGAGGAAATAAATCGTAAGATCGGAAGGGTGGAAGTGACAGAAGAATATAATTTACCTAAACTTGCAGGTGGAAATTTCAAAAAGGGTGATTTTATATTTTCCTATGCAACAGCCGTTGCAAGGGTTGAAGTTAACTTGCTTACAGGTAAATACCGTGTTACTGATATAGAGTTCTATCCAGAAGCAGGTAAAATACTTAATACGGTTGCATTCATGAGCCAGATGGAGGGCGGGATAATAATGTCCCTGGGTTATGCTGTAATGGAGGAACTGAAGACTGTTAATGGACACATTGTATCAAATAACTTCACCACTTATATGGTCCCAACAGCAAGGGATATTCCAAGGATAAAGGTGGACCCAATAGATGGTTATGAGCCTCTGGGGCCCTTTGGGGCAAAGGGTGCAGGCGAATTGGCCCTGGTTGCGGTAGCCCCTGCAATAGTCAATGCGCTTGTTGATGCAACAGGGAAGGATCTGAACAGGATGCCCATCAGGCTAGAAGACCTTATACTGATTGGAACAAACCATTAAATAAAAAAGGTTCAACATTTAAATCGTGTCTCTTAGAAGCGCGTTGAGCGACCTGATGGGCGTTTTGCCCAATGAAGTGCTAGAAATAGATCGTGAGGTTAGCACAGAATATGAGATTACAGCCTTTGCCGAAGAGCTTTCCCTTCAGAGCCCGGTTCTTGTTTTTAAGAGAGTGAAGAACTATCCTCAATTCACCGTTATTAGCAACATGTTCAGCTCCAGGGAAAAGATAGCCGCCTACCTTGGGGTTAAGAAGGAAGAACTCAATGAAAAGTGGGTTTCTGTCATCAGCCGTGATTACAGTTACACTATAAGTAACGGTGATGGGCCAGTAAGGGAGATTCAGTATACAGGAGAAAAAGTAGACATAACTGCGCTTCCCGTGCTAACTCATTATCCACAGGACGGCGGAAGGTACATAACCTCAGGAATAACAGTCGCCAGAGATATAGATGGCACAGTTAACTTGAGCTTTGCAAGGATTCAGATCATAGGCAAAAACAGAATTGCCCTGAGCATGCATTCACGAGGCCACCTGTGGAGCTATTACCTTAAATCCAGGGAAATAAAGCGTGACATGCCGATCTCCATAGTAATAGGCGCTCATCCAATTTACTATTTAATGGCGGCCGCAAGAATCGATGAAGAATACAGGAAGGTTCACGGGCTGATTGATGACAGACTAATAGCAGGGATTACAAACGACCTGCCAGTTCCAGCAAATTCGGAAATTGTCCTTGAGGGGAAGATATTCTGGGATAAATCGTTTGACGAAGGTCCGTTTACGGAATACACAGGATACCTTTCAAACAGGTCAACTAAGAATCTGGCACAGATAGATGCTATTTATATGAGGAGAAATCCAATGTATTTGGAAATAAACCCTTCAAACTCAAAGGAGCACATACTGCTTTCTGGCATTGCAAAGGAACCTGTAGTTGAATCCACCATAAGGAGCTTCCTTCCATCAGCTTACAGGTTCAGCGTGGATTGGCCATTAAAGGGGGTCCATTACGTTGCAATGGCTTACATAGAAAACCCTGACACGGGGATATCAAAGCAGCTTGGGTTGATGCTGCTTGGGCTTGACCATTACCTGAAGATCGTATTTGTATCGGAAAACAGGGTGCAATTGAGGCTCTATACTATGCTTTCTCAGATGCTTTGTTCAGGGGCCACTGAAATAATAAAGGGCGTTTTCTGCAACAAGCTAGACCCTTCAGCTTCTCCTGACGGCACAAGCAGCAAGGTGATTTTCACCTGTAAAGGCTCCCAGGAGCAACCTGTAACTGAAGTTAAAGGAAATGAAATAAGCGTAATCAGGTGCGGAAAGAAACTACACATTGGGCATGAATTGGATAAAAGTGCGCAGATAAACCTGATAGTTGATAGTGACATTGACCCTAAAAATGAGGATGATGTCCTCTGGGCAATGGCAACCAGGCTTCAGCCAGCAAACGGTATAACAGTTTCAGATGACGGCATGACCATAGACTCTCGCAGGTCAGGGCTAAGCAGGCCAAGGCTTCCTGAGGATGTAATGAAAAATGTTATTCAATATCTCCAGAAAGCTCAAGCTCATTCTTGACCCTTGCGCTTTCGTTTATTAGCTGGTCCAAAAGCTGATGCAGATTGTACCTGAACCCAACCGCCTTGCCGTAGAATTCATCACTGCCCTCGAGCTTTCCTATAGAAAAATCATAGTTTATAAGGCAGTTCCTTGTTGAAACTATCATTTCATCAATGGCCTTCAAATAGGCCTCGCGCGGCATCATTTCGTGCTCCCTTTCTTCCTTTATCATGGTCCTGAGCTGCCTCATTGAAGGCCTTTTTTCCTTAATTTTATCTACAAGCTCCTTCATCTGTTCTTCGTTCTTCACTTTGGTCAGTTCAGCCGCCACGAAAGGCTTTATGTCTCCCCGTGCAACCATCTCCCTTATTTCAGAAGGCAATTCCAGCATCCTCATCATCATGTATATGTACGTTGGACTCTTGCCAAGTTTCCTGGCCAGTTCGCTGAGGCCTCCCCAACCCTTCTTGTGCACATAGTTTGCATAGACCATGGCCTCTTCCACAGGATTAAGGCTCTTTCTTTGGACGTTCTCAGATATGGCTATAAGGTAAGCATCCTTGTCAGTTACATTAACTATTATTGATTTGGCAGTTTCCATACCAAGCAACATGCATGCCCTGAACCTCCTGTGCCCAGCAAGCAGCTGGTACCTCTTCTGACCAGTTGGCCTTTCCCTTACAATCAGTGGCTCAAGGAGCCCAAGAGACCTTATCGATTCAGCCAGCTCTTGGATGTTCCCAAAGTCGCTTCTTATTACAAATGATTCTGCATCTATCTCACTAAGTGCCAGCTCAACCGGTTCGCGGAGAAAAGTCTCCACCTGTTTAAGCATATTAAAGAATAGTAAGCAAGGAAGCTTATAACGCCGTGATGTGGAGAGTGCATCTACAGTACCCCTGTAAGGTGAATCCCTGCATCCTGAGAGCCTGCCAGTATAACGTCAAAGAGCTTTATGAAACCTTTGGCAAGGTTTCGGTCGTATATCAGAACATAGCTGTCATCACTCCTGTTTATGCTGAAATCTTCGTCATGCTGTATTGCCCCTAGCAGCACTCTATCCTGATCAAATATGTTGAGCCTAATCTGTAGCCCTCCCTGGTGCTTAAAGGGTATGTACTGGTAAAGCATTGCAGCTTCTCTTGCATTCTGTTCATTAACCTCACTGATAACCATGACCTTCACGCCACGCCTGAGCATCTCTATGTAGTCATCAAGCAACCCATGCCTTATGCTCCTGAGCAGACCATTTCCTGACATTATCAGCCTGTATTCTGAATGTGTTTCCATGAACAGCTTCCTGAGCTCCTGGTATAGTCTCTTCCTTCCAAATATCATGGTGTATTCACTCTTAGAGTATGTACCATAGGTGCCAGTTATGCCCTCAAGCTCTTTGATTATGTTGTTCAAAGCTGTCCTTTCCTTAATGTACTGCTCCTCCAGTGCACCCTGGGCAATTTCCCTTAGCTTTTCAACTGGCCTTGCTATGTAAACGTTGGCATTTCCAAGGCCCTTATCGACAAGCCCGAGCTTTGTTATTCTTTCTAGATGCTTGTATACAGCGGCCCTATCCTTCCTTAAAATACTACTTATTTCACTTACAGTCTTTGGCCCTTCCTTCAAGAGCAAAATATAAATTTTAAGCTGTTCTCCAGTAATGCCTGCCTTGTTGAGTGCAGCGGCTGTTTCCTCAGAAACCGGCATATCCATTATGTAATTGCTGTTTAATTTAAAGTGAAATATAAACTTATCATACAAGCTTTGGCCATAGATTGTCATCTGCAAATGTTATAATGCTGATCTTTTATCTCTCACTCTCAACATTTTTCCTGTTAAGATAAATTTCTGCTAAGACGTTGTAATTTGGCCTTAATCTCTATTTTTAGTGGTAGCTTAAACTGTGGCTTATGGGTACAAGTCAAGCCATAAAAGGCGGTCAATAAAATGCTTGTTTGAACTAAGTCAGCCATTGATCATCCATATAGGGTCAGGTAGCATCGTGAGGTTATGATTAACGTCAGTACGGTTATGGCAATTCATTAATGAGCTTAAATGAGGTTCACTTTCTGGAGAACTCCTCAATCAGTTCTCTTAATATATTGCTCCTGCACACGTCCTGCCTGTTTCCCCTGCACTTTGCTATTATCCTGATTACGTAACCGGTGGTTGTTGTTTCATCTATTAGAACCTCCTTCTGCAGCACATCCTTGCATCTGTCGACAGCTTCACTTACCCTCTTGAGCGCATCCTGTACATTCACGTCAAGCCCTATCTGGTACCTTACTGTGGTGTTGATCGTTTCTGAATACAGTCTGACGAGCGATTGTATCACTATGCTGTTTGGCACAACAACCACAGCTCCCTCATCATCTATCATTGTTGTGTACATGAATTTTATGGTCTTAACAGTTCCTGTGTAGCCATTGATCAGCATGTCCTGGGAGAAAAACTTTGGTGGATATGTTGGAAAGACGTTCCCGAACTGCCAGGTAGCAAGAGTTATCCTGTCGCCGACCTTTATCGGCTCAGAAATGAGTATCGCTATTCCAGCTATTATGTTGGAGAGCACAGTCTGTGCTGCAAGCCCAAGCACAATCGATATAAAAGCAGAACCAAGTATGACAGAGCTTACGTCTATGCCAAAAGCTGCCGCAACGGCAATCCCCATTATTCCATACCACACAACGGAAATCATGAACTTGAGCGTTGTGCGGGTATGTGGATCAATGCTTGTGAGCCAGCGGTCAAAAAGGTAAAACAGTATTCTGAGAACCATGTAGAGCGCTATTACCAGAACAACTGCATCAAAAATCCTGTAAATCTTCACAGGAACAACTGGCACGATGTATGTTATGGCATAGATGGCTGCAAGTACAAGGGCTAGAGTTATAAATGTCAGGTACAGTCTCAGTAGACCTTCTTTCATTATCATAATTGTTTAAACGATAGCCTATAAATGCATTCTGTTATAAAGGTGTTAGGGGTTTGGGGGAAGCAGTAAAACTCCGACCTTCAGGGGTTAGACACACGGACTTTCCCCAATGTTTAAATTTTCTTTACGCCAATAATGTATGTACTTTCGGCATATAAGTTCAGGCTCTACCCAGATGAGGAGCAGGAGAAAACCCTCAATAGTCAGCTCAGAATATGCAAAGAGCTCTATAACAGGGCTTACCACGAAAGGCTAGAGCACTACGAGAAAACCGGTAAGGGCTTGACATATGCTGAACAGGCAAACGCGCTGCCTGAAGTGAAAAGCCAGAACTAGCAACTGTGCATTCTCAAGTTCTACAGGATGTTCTTAAAAGGCTTGATACATCGTTCGTGAACTTCTTTGAAGGAAGGACCCTCACACCAAAAACTATGTTTCAAGCATAACGTACCCACAGGCAAGTCAAAAGTGGATTTACAAAAACAGCATAATGTTGCCAAAGGTTGGAAGGGTGGGGATGGATGGTAAAGCACAGGAAAGTAATGGGCAAGGTGAAAACTTTAACAGCGAAGAAATATAAAAACGGAGAGTGGTACGCTATAATAGCCGTTGAAATGAAAGAACCAAAAATAATAGAACCAAAGGAAATAAAGAATCCAGTAGGAGCTGACAGTGGGCTTACTTGCTGATTTCATATACCTTTCTAATGGCCTACGCGTTGAAAATCCAAAGTTCATAAAAAAGCATGAGAGGAGGATAAGGAAAGCGCAGAAAGCTTTGAGCAGGAAGAAAAAGGGTTCAAATAACAGGAAGAAGCTCCTGCTAGCTGGAAGGTGGCAGGATTACAACAATGCAAAGGATGACTGG
>Ga0080003_1001146_pt1 | contig 14680 bp, 18 predicted proteins | sample JossMetagenome_FD_69206 | JGI IMG/M metagenome (GOLD analysis project Ga0080003, IMG submission 69206) | Hot spring microbial communities from Joseph's Coat, Yellowstone National Park, USA - JC2_E (SPADES assembly) (version 2) | ecosystem: Environmental > Aquatic > Thermal springs > Hot (42-90C)... | reverse complement strand
GATCAGCAGCCAGATTACACTGTTTTTTCAGTACCCCACTAATCCCTAATGTCTAATTTCTAATCACTAATGACTATATGCCATATGCTATGTGCTGTTTTTTTACACTAATGTCTAATCTCTAATGTCCTATATGCTATTCGCCATGTGCTTTGTGTATGTAAATGTAACTGATGATTTATGAATTGTGGTGAAAGAATTCACAAATAAAACAAAAACATTTAACCATGAGATTGTAAAATTTAATTGGAGGTGGAAAATATGCCAGATATGAAATTTTCAGTAACGGCAAAGTGTGAGAATCCGACGAAATTGGTTGTCAACACGTCTAAGTTCAAGATTATAATCGATGAACCACCAAATCTTGGTGGTACCGATGAAGGACCAAATCCGGTTGAATATGTTCTTGCGGCTTTGGGTGGATGTCTAAATGTTGTCGGTCATCTTGTGGCGAAAGAAATGGGAATGGAACTTAAGGGTCTTGAGATGACGATAGAAGGAGAAATGGATCCTTCTAAATTCATGGGCAAGCCAACAAAGGAAAGAACAGGATACAAAGAGATAAGGGTAAATCTCAAACCAGTTACGAATGCCGATAAAGCAACCCTTGATAAGTGGTTAAAGGCTGTTGAAGACAGGTGTCCGGTTAGCGATAACCTCAAGAATCCAACACCAGTAAAGATATCAGTTTTAAAATGATTAAAAAAAGATAAAACCGCCTTCGGGCGGTTTTGCCTTTTATGATCCATATCCTTAATGATTTGTTCAAAGTCGGTATAAGTGAAAGACAAATCATACCTGTATACTTATATTAAACGATCCACATAAAGAAGGTGTAACTATGAAGTTCAAAAACGTCGTTAATAATCCGAGGATCGTATCCCAGTTCGATCTTTTGAAGATGCTGCGCTTTAAAAATGATGAAGCGAAGGTTGAATTCATGAAACGTTCTCTTGAAGGATGTTTTGATCAGAAGATAGATCAAAAAAATGGGCAATCCTCTAATTGAATTTAGAAATTTTTCACTCAAGATCGATGGAAATTCCTTGCTTGAAGATATTTCTTTAAAAGTTGAAGAAAAAAGCGTTGTACTCATTTATGGCCCGAGGAGTTCTGGTAAATCTGCGCTCCTCAGAAGTATTGTACATTTGAATGAAGAACTTTTTGATTCGCTTGATTTCAAAGGTGACATCTTTTTTCATGGTCAAAGCATAATGAATGCCGATAGAAAATTCTTAAGGCGTAAGATAGCCTACGTTGATACCTCGTTCATAGAAAGTTTATCCTCTTTAACCGTTAACCAGATGATAACCCTTGTTAAGGGAAGAAATGTGGATTTATATTCGGATGAAATGGTGAATTTGTTGAAACAACTGGGGGTTATAGATCTTTTGAAAGCGGGCATGCATACCTACGTTGAAGATCTTCATGGAAACACCAGAGTTTTGTTTTTGCTCATGTTGGCGATTTTAAGAGAACCTGAAGTTATAGCGCTTGATTGCATCGTGGATCATCTTGACGATGAGGCTGCTTTGAACGTTCAAAATGTCGTGCTTTCTCTAAAGCAAAAGTACACCCTCATTCTTGCTACAAGAAAGATGCCCAATTTTTTGCCGATATCTGATAAAATTATCATGATGAAAAATGGTAAGATAGAATTTGAAGGCACAAAAAAAGAGATGGTTTTCAAATTTTCCAATTTAAAAATCTAAAAGAGGTTAACGGTGAAGTACCATATTTACACCCTGGGATGTAAATTCAACCAATATGAAAGCGCAAAGATATCCGAATTGCTCGAAGGTATAGGATATGAAAGAACTGGTTTCAAAGATGCCGATGTTGTTGTGATCAACAGTTGCGCCGTGACAGCTGAAGCAAAACGTCAATCGTTGCAAATGGCAAGGCATTTTAAGCGTAATTCCAAAGCAAAGATAGTGCTTGCAGGCTGTGCCGTTCACGATGGAGAAGTGCCGGATTTCGATCTTGTGCTTGGAAACGGAGAAAAGATGAGAATCATCGAATATCTGGATAAAATCGGGAAAATAGAGGCACCTGCTTATTTTCTTAACGACACGATGAACTATTCAATTTCGAAAAATCCCGACCGAACGCGTGGTTTTTTAAGTGTTGAAAATGGTTGCAACTGGGGATGTACCTATTGTGCCGTTCCACATTTCAGAGGCACAAAGATACGTTCAAAATCTCTCAGCATAGCGCTTGATGAAGTACGTCATATGGTTGACTCTGGAATAAAAGAAATCGTCGTTAGCGGAATAAATGTTGCACTTTACGATGATAACGGTTTAAAATTAAGAGATCTACTCGATGCGATATCAAAAATAGACGGAAAATTCAGGGTGAGACTTAGTTCAATAGATCCTTTTAACGCAATGAAACTTGAAAATTTGTTTGAAAATAACGAAAAACTCTGTCATCATCTTCATCTATCCGTTCAAAGTGGTTCTGATGCTGTGCTACGTGATATGGGGAGAAATTACACTGCCGAAGATGTTATGAAAACCGTTCAAAAATTCAGATCGATAGATCCTTTATTTGCATTTTCTGTTGATATCATAGCCGGTTTTCCAACTGAGAAGAACGAAGATTTCGATAAAACCGTTGAACTACTTTCAAACATGGATGTGATGAGAATACATGCTTTTCCATTTTCACCAAAAAATGGGACGAAGGCTTCCAAAATGGAAAATGGCGTTGATGATTTTATCAAAAAGATCAGAGTAAAATTGTTGAAATCTCTTTCAAATCATCTTGAGAAAAAGTTTAGAGAAAAATTAAAGGGATCCAGCCAAAGAATTCTTGTCGAAGAAATCAAAGATGAATTTCGTGAGGGTTTCAACGATTACTATCTCAAGTACAATTTCAGAAGCGATGCCGAAATTGGAGATTTTGTTCAAATCGATGTCTGAGGGGGTGTACATATGAGAATATACTTTGATTCGAAATGGCACGATGAAGAAGTACTTATAAGTGCTATGGATCGTGGATTCATGTATGGAGAAGGAGTTTATGAGAGTTTGAGAACCTACAACGGTTCGCTTTTCGCTCCTCAAAAACATTTCGATCGCTTTAAAAGGTCATCTCAAATTTTGGGAATACCTTTCAGAATGGATTTTGAGGAATTCAAGTCCATCCTTCTCGATGGAATAAGAGATGTAAAAGAAGACTGCACGATAAGAGTCGTCCTAACAAACGGTGATGGTAAGAAACCCCTTTTTCTTGTCTATGTCATGGAATTGCAGGCCCCATCTTCAGATATTTACACGTACGGAGTGGACATCGGCATATCAAAGTTAAGAAAGATGGATGAATCATCTCTCCCTTCTGCCCTCAAAACCACCTCTCATGCCAATTTGATGATCGCTCGGCAGGGAAAAGAAAATTTCTACGAAGTCTTGATGCTAAACAGCCGTGGCTTTGTAGCCGAAGGATTCATGAGTAACGTTTTTCTTGTCGAAAACAACACGCTTGTCACACCGTCAATTGAGACTGGCATATTGGATGGAATAACAAGAGAAGTTGTTATTGATCTTGCAAAATCGCTTGAGGTAAGAATTGATGAAAGGCTTGTCAATGTAGATGAACTTTTTAACTGTTCTGAATGCTTTTTGACAAGAACAAGTGCTGGTATAATACCGGTCAGAAAAATAGAGAATCGTTCTGTTTTCCAGGACGAACCCGGAATTATTACCCAACTTTTGATTGAAAATTTCAAACCTTACATATTTCAAAGGTCGGATTTATGGTGATTAAATAACCAAAAAATGTCCAATTTGCCTGAAAAATAACCGTTAAAGACACTTAAAGACTTTTATTATATCTTTTCTTCTGCTATTTCATTTTTCCTTCGATTTGTGTCATAATACATGAGAGGGTGATTTTTTTGAAGAGCATGACGGGATACTCGAAAGTAAATAAAAACATAAACGACGTGTTTTACACCGTGGAAATTAAGGGAGTTAATCACAAATATCTTAACATCTCTTTTTTTCTTCCTTACCTTTTTTCCTCCTTTGAGGCAAGATCTCTTCCAATAGTTCAGTCGGAGATCAAAAGAGGAAGCATTTCCATAAAAATAGACATAAGAGGAAATTTTGAATCCGGTCTCGTCATACCGGATCTTGAACTTGCAAAGTCTTATTTCAAAGCGTTTAAAGAGATAGAAAGAGAAATAGGAGTTGAACTGAGACTCGATCTTGGACAATTACTTGAGATAAAGGATATTTTCAAGATGTCTCTTGATATTCAAACCGAAGAGAAAATATGGGAAGGATTTCAAACTGTGCTGGTTGAAGCCATCGAAAATTACAACAAAAGCAGAGAAATAGAAGGAGAAAAATTAAGGGTATACCTCGAAGATCAGATGAATAGTCTTGATGAAATAATGAAAAAGATGAACACATACGAATCTCAAAACAGAGAAAAATACAAAGAGATGATCCTTCAAGGTTTGAAGGATAATTTTTCGGAAATACAGATGGATCCTCAAAGAATAGAACAAGAGGTTATCATGACAATTCAAAGGGCCGATATAGGCGAAGAGATATCGAGAGTATTTGTTCACATGTCTCGAGCTCGAGAATTGATGAAATTAAAGACAGATATCGGAAGTGAACTTGATTTTATCTTTCAGGAAATAGGTAGAGAAATTAACACCCTTTCTGCTAAATCTAAGATTCCTGAAGTTTTAAGTCTTGTTGTGGAATCCAAAACCATTGTCAAAAAATTAAGGGAACAGGTTCAAAATATCGAATAAGAAGTACGGAGGGAGGAAGTATGTACGGGCTTATAAACATAGGATTTGGAAACGTTGTAATAGGAGATAGGGTTATAGTGATCGTTAACCCGGAATCGGCACCTCTGAAGCGTCTTAAGGATGGGGCAAAAGACGATGGCAAACTTATAGACGCGACTTATGGCAGAAGAACAAGGTCTATTCTCATCACCGACAGTAACCATGTCATATTGAGTGCTATACAGCCAGAAACTATATCTGAAAGATTTCAATCTTCATTCCAGGAAATGAAAGAAGTCATGGAACAAACTCCCGAAAACAAGGCAAAAAGCAAAGCAAAATCATGAAGGGAATGCTTTTTGTGATGAGTGGCCCTTCAGGGGCCGGTAAAACCACAATAGTTAAAGCCGTAATGTCTGAATTGGAGGGAATAGAATTCTCGGTGTCTTACACGACAAGGCCCAGAAGAGAAGACGAAGTTGATGGCGTTGATTATTTTTTTGTTGATGAAAAAACCTTTAAATCTTTGATCAAAAAGGGAGAATTTCTTGAATGGGCTGAAGTTCATGATCATCTTTACGGTACATCTAAAAATTTTGTGGAATCGCGTCTAAATAACGGCATTAACATGCTTTTGGACGTTGATGTGAAAGGAGCATTGAACATCAAGAAAATTTTTAAAGACGGTGTTTTCATATTTGTTGCTCCACCATCGTTCAAAGAATTAAAAGACAGGTTGGTAAAGCGTCATACGGAAGATCCGAATAACCTTGAAAAAAGAATAGAAGATGCCAAATTCGAACTTTCCCAAATATCAAAGTTTGATTATCTTATAGTCAACACGGATGTTTCTGCGTCTGTAAAGCAACTTGAATCTATAATCATATCTGAACAGTTGAAAGTTTCGAGGCTTGGCGAATTCGTTGGAAAGTACAATTTTTACAAGTCAAAGGATGGTGTGGATCTGTGAAAGATAAACTTTACGAAGTTTTGATGAACAGATACGGTAACAAATATGCAATAGCTATGGCTGTTGCAAAAAGGGCGGAATCCCTTAACGAACTTTCAAAACCGATGGTGAAAACGGAAGATTCAAATCTCGTAACGATTGCACTTGAAGAAATGAGAGCGGGATACGTCGAAATAAAGAACGCTGAAATGTTAAAAGTGCTTGTTGCAAACGTGAAAACGGCTAAGAAAAAATGAAAGTACTTTTGGCAGTCACCGGTGGAATAGCAGCCTACAAGGCTGTAGAACTTACCAGTATTTTGAGAAAAAGGAAAGACGAAATCAAAGTTTTGATGACTGAAAGTGCGACGAAATTCGTTTCGCCGCTAACTTTTTCTGCGGTTGGTAATACCGAAGTTTACACAAACGAATTTGATTACACTGGCTTGATATCCCACACGGGTTTATCCGCATGGGCTGAGATCATGGTTATCGCGCCTGCAACCGCGAATACGATTGCGAAAATCGCGAATGGTATAGCAGACAACATCGTAACCGCAAGTGCACTTGCCTTCAAAGGGCCCAAGATCGTCGTTCCGGCGATGAACGTCAGAATGTACGAAAATCCGGTTACACAGGACAACATTCAAAAATTATCCAATTACGGCTGGACGATAGTCGATCCCGAAAGTGGTCATCTTGCAGATGGTGAAGAAGGAAAGGGAAGATATCCCGACAACGCTAAGATCATCTTTGAAATAGAAAGCCTTCTTACAAAAAAAGATATGAGTGGTTTAAGAGTACTCGTCACCGCAGGGCCGACAAGAGAAGCAATAGATCCTGTAAGGTACATCTCAAACAGATCTTCCGGAAAGATGGGATACGAAATAGCCAAAATGGCCGCACTTAGAGGTGCGCAGGTAGATCTTGTTTCAGGACCTGTGAACATACCAATCCCTTTCAAAGTCAAAAGTTATGAAATTGAGAGTGTTCAAGAAATGGCGGAAAAAGTACTTGGGCTTTTGGAAAATGAAGACGTTGTGATAATGGCTGCGGCAGTTTCAGATTACAAAGTCGAGCGAGTATCAGATCAAAAGATAAAGAAAATCAACGAAGAACTCAATTTGAAACTTATAAAGACGACTGACATACTGCTTGAAATTTCCAAAAGAAGAAGATCAAATCAATTTGTGGTTGGCTTTGCAGCAGAAACTCAAAACCTTATCGAAAATGCCAAACAAAAATTTGAATCAAAATCACTTGACATGATAGTTGCAAATGATGTTTCAAGAAAGGATATAGGTTTTGAATCTGATTACGATGAAGTTTTTATCATTTCAAAAACATCTGATCCTATTCATGTTGAAAAGATGACAAAAAAGGAGATTGCAAATTTATTGCTTGACATGGTTGTAACACAAAAAGGCGGGAAGATTTAAACACAAATACTCGATATATATGGTATTATATTCATACCCGAGTAGGGTAATTTGGAGGTGAATTTTAATGGCAGCATTACTTTCAGAAGAGGACAGGAAATATCTTGTCGATCTATTTGAGAAGGAATTAAAAGGAGAGGTTAAGATACTCTTTTTTGGAAGTAAAAAGAAAGAAGAGTGTGAATATTGTGATCTTACAGAACAGATATTGCAAGAGTTGGCTGAAACGAGTAACAAGATAACGATTGAAAGTCATGATTTTGATGATGAAGAAGCACTCGCAAAAAAGTACAACGTGGAAATGGTACCGGCAATTTTGATGCTTGATTCCGCCGATAAGGATATGAGGATAAGATACTATGGAATACCGTCTGGTTATGAATTCTCGTCCTTGATAGAGGATGTTATTGCAACTTCTAAAAACGGTACGGTTGAACTTTCACCTGATACAATCAAAAAACTTGAAGACATCAAAGAACCTTTGAAATTGCAGGTTTTTGTCACCCCGACATGTCCGTATTGTCCAAAGGCTGTTTTGATGGCACATAAACTTGCCATGCAATCACCTAAAATAACCGGTGAAATGATAGAAGCAAATGAATTTCCAGACCTTTCAATGCAATACAACGTTTCTTCAGTTCCACATATAATAATAAACGAAGGTGAAGGCGAGTTCGTTGGGGCATTGCCGGAAGAAGCCTTTGTTGAACAGGTAATAAATGCTTTAAAAGGAGTTTGATAGATAAAATGCCTTTATTCAACCTTTCAAATGTCTCTAAACCTGCTGAACTCAACTATGACGTTGCGATAATAGGCGCGGGGCCTGGTGGACTTTCAACGGCCATATATGCCGGTAGGGCAGGATTGAAGACCATAGTTTTTGAAAAATCAACTGAAGGTGGTCAAATTTTGCTTACCGACATGATAGAAGATTATCCGGGTTTTACATCGATAAGCGGAAATGCGCTTGCAGATAACTTTCTTTCGCATGCGAAAACTTTTGGCGCGAATTTTGCCAACGAAGAAATCGTCGAAGTTGATCTTGAATCGAACCCCAAAAAGTTGAAAACAGATCTTGGTAACGAATATCTCGCAAAAGTTGTGGTGATAGCAACAGGTAGCAATCCAAAAAAACTTGATGTGAAAGGTGAAAATGAATTCATGAATAAAGGTGTTTCTTACTGTGCAGTTTGTGATGGCAGCTTTTTCAAAAACAAAAAAGTCATCGTTGTGGGTGGCGGAGATAGTGCGGTCGAAGAAGGACTTTACATGACCAAAATCGCCAGCGAAGTTACTTTAATACACAGAAGAGACAAATTGAGAGCACAAAAAATAGCCCAGGACAGGGCGTTTAAATCGAAGATGAAATTCATATGGAATACGGTTGTAACCGAAATAGGCGGCACTAAAAATGTTGAATATGTTATGTTGAAAAATGTTAAAACCGGAGAAATCACCAAACATGAAACAGACGGAGTATTCATTTACGTTGGCCTTATACCAAATGTTGAAATATTCAAAAAATACATAAAAACTGACGAAAATGGATTTGTTCTGACAGATGAACACATGGAAACAAACGTTAAAGGTGTCTACGCAGTTGGTGATATAAGAAAAACACCTCTAAGACAAATCGTAACTGCCGCAGCTGATGGAGCCATAGCCGTCATAGATATGACAAAATATTTCGATTAAGATATAGACTTAAAAGACCGCTTGAGCGGTCTTTTTTGTTGATTTTTGTGCATTTAATATGGTATACTTCCGAAGGAAGTTGCCTCTATAGTTCAATGGATAGAACGGTGGATTCCTAATCCGCAAATGCAGGTTCGATTCCTGCTAGGGGCACCATTTTTAAATACGTATTTGTACTTGGTATCAGTGTAATGGATGGGCACCGATGAAATTAGTCATTAGACATTAGTCATTAGAGATTAGGGAATGTGAAAGAGGGATTAGAGATTAGTCATTAGGGAATAGGAAAAAAGTGACTAATCACCAATGACCAATCCCTAATGTCTAATGGTGTCATGCGCACATTGATTACTTTAATTACCTTCTTTAATTACCTAACAAATCAGAAAAATTCTTGGATGCTCATGTTCTGATTTAAGCAAACAACAAAAAGCCCTATTATTCAAGGATTCTCGAATTTCTACATATCCCCTTTTGAATGTCCTGATTCAACACTTTATTTACTTTAATTACTCACATTACTAACTCATTCAATGCGATTCCCTGTCAAGCAGGGAATGACACCGAGACAAGTCCCTTCCATTTTGTCATTCCGGTCTAAGAACCGGAATCGCCTTTAATGTCTACTCACTTTTTTCTTCCATACGCTATTTGCCATACGCCATGCGCTGTTTTTCCACTAATCACTAATGCCTAATCCCTAATGACTATATGCTATTCGCCATACGCCATTTGCTGTTTTTTTTACACTAATGTCTAATCCCTAATGTCTAATGTGACTATTTATCATTTTTCCACTATCTTGATGTACCCTTTTGGATAGACGATTATCTTTTCTATCAAAGCCTTTACCAATTTCTCGTGGGATTCAGGATTATCAAGCATGTTTTTAAGTTGCATCCAGTGGGCTCTTAAATCTTCGGGTTTAACGAAATCTTCTGAATTCGTCGCTAACTTAACCAATTCTTCTTTTATGTGTTCTCTGTCAGTTTCAAGAAACTTTATCTGCTTTGACAATTCTTCGGTTAAAAGTCCAGCAAGAATTGCCTGTGTGGCATTTTGAATCTTTATCTCAGTATCGGCCAAAGCACTTTGTAATTGGCTGATCCTTTGTGCTTTGATTTTGTCCTTTTGCAACAGTTGTTGGTTGTATTCCTGAGCCATTTTTTCAAAATCCATCTCTGAAACTCCAACCATTATCTCATTGCGAATATATCCCATCACGAAATCTTCTACCTTTTTCTTTGCGATGGCAACATAGTGTGTATCTCGGCCATTTGCATAATTTTCGCACATATACCTATTTGCACTCGTTGTCATTCGTGCTCCGCATACACCACAAAAGATTATATTTTTCAAAATAAAAGTATTTTTCTTTTCTCTTGAAATCGTCCTATGATGGCCATTAACTTTTTGCCATAATTCCTTTGAAACTATAGCTGGGATAGCACCTTCGGCAATGACGGTATCTTCACGGTGAAGATGAGGTTTTCCTTTGGCTCCAACCATATAGGCATTCGCACCATAATATCTTGGATTACGAAGCAAGTCAGAAATAGTTGAAGGTTTCCATTCTGTTCCATTCCTTGTTCTTAAACCTTCTTGATTTAACTGAAGGGCTATCTTCCTGTAAGATACTCCACCGGCACTCATTTCAAAAATTCTCTTCACTATAACGGCTTCTTTTTCATTAACAACGAGTTTTTTCCTTTTTCTCCCCTCGGAGTCTTTTATTTCAACCAAAGAAAAGCCGTAAGCCGGATTTCCTCCCATCCAAAATCCTCTTTTTGCGACGGCAATACTTTTTCTCGTAATCTCACTGCGCAAATTGTCTCTGTAAAAAGAATTTATATCTGAGAGTAGCCATCTCATCAACTTTCCACTCGGAGAAGAAACGTCAACGCCTTCAGTTGCAGACAAAACAAGTACACTTTTTTCTTCAAGTCTGCGGGTTATTATTCTGTCTTCAACATCATTTCTGAAAAAACGGTCGAACTTGTCCACTACGATCAAATCGTACTTGCCGTTTAAAGCATTTTCTATCATCTTTGAGAAATTTGTACGCTCTACCTTTGATCCAGACTCTTTATCTGAGAAGATATCAACGACCTCTATATCATGGGATTCACAAAATTTTTTAACGGCTTCAATCTGAGTTTCAATTGAAGTTTCACTTTGCTGAGTTGTTGATACTCTTGCGTAAATGGCTGCACGCTTCATAAATAACATCCACTAAGATAAATCTTTTGGTACGTATCGTTCTTCGCACCATTCGAAAACACGGCCTATCACATATTTATTTATATCTTCTGCTTTAAAAATTATTGGTTCTTCTCCACGTGTAAAAGAAACCAAAGTAATCATGCCAGTATTAATATCCTTAAAAGTTTCTCTAACACTAATCTCATTTTTTACGATTGTCAAAGCAAACATTCCTGTATCCAATTTTTCTTTTCCTTCTGAATCTATCCATATAATTTCTTCATCTGCAAAAGGCAGAAGATAGATTTCATTTAAAACTTTCAAACCATAATTGGCAGGTACTGACCTTCTAACGGTACCATATTCTGACAATGAACTTTTATCTGGGAAATTTGAAATATCTATTTTCTCTTTGCCTGTATAAAGATAAATGGGTAAAAGTTTAAGATAAGAAGGAAGAACTTCTGCTTTTATATCATAAGGATTCGGATCTTCAACACGGCCAAGCAAATAATCAACCGAAACATCAAATAAATCTGCAATTTTGGTGAGAATATTTATAGAGGGAAGCGTTCTTTCATTTTCGTAAGAAGAGATAGCCACAGAAGTAAGCCCCAATTTTGCGGCAAGATCCGCCTGATTCATTTTATTTTTTTCTCTTAAAATTTTTATTCTCTCTCCAACCTTTATCATATATAAATATTATATTCTAAATGTATCTCCTTAGTCAAATTGATAAAGAAAATCTGAAATTGATTTTCCAAAAAATCAAAGAGTTAATGAAAAATCAAGCACTAAAAATTTTTTAAAAAGTAAGCTTGACAACTTAGTAAAGTTTTGATATAATAATTTTAATTTGAAAATTATAAATATGAAAGGAGGCATTTCAAATGAAGGTACTTGATTTACAAGGCAAGAATGCTCGAAAAGATTCAAAAATTAAAATAAGGAGGTACTCCTATGACCCAGACACAGATTAAAAACATCGCGAAACTGATCTCTGAAGATCCAAAGTTGGTGGCGATATTAACAAAAAATGGAAATGTTTCTTCTGAAACAAAAACAGAGGAAAGTTCCAAAGTACCATCATCGAATCAGGGTGAATAAAGCAGCATGAGTAAGAATTTAAACATGTGGGATCTAAGCGAGAAATTCTGGAAAGAACAAGAAAGGGCTCCTTTCTCAAATAATGCCGGAATGCTTTACATGTTCCTCATAAGAGAAGCCGGCAGAAATTTTTGGAAGGGCCCTTTAATTCTTTCATGGAATTACTTGCAAAACGTCTTGGGGTGTTCTCGTGATACCTTGAGCCGTGCGATAAGTGATCTCACATCAAGACAAATGATCGATTACAAAAAAGGCAAATCACACTCAAAATCTTCATTTTGGTTTTGTGAAATTCAGTCTGATTTACAGTTGGAAAATCAAACCATAAATCAAACCGAAGATCAAACTGAAGTTCAAACCGAAGCCCAAGAAAAAGAAAGAACCAAAGAAAAAGAAAAAAACAAAACAATCGAAAAACCTTACAGCAGTATTATTCAAGCCTTCAACCAAATTTGCAAATCCTACCCACCGGTGAAAGCCATAACTAAACCTATGGTAAAGCGTATCGATGAGATCCTGAAAACAGAAGGTATAGAGTCATTTCAACTCGTATTTGAGAAAATGGAATCATCGGAATTTTTGAAAGGTTATAACCGTTTTGGCTGGGAAGCAACATTTGACTGGCTGATTCGAAATCATGAAAACTTTCTAAAAGTTCTTGAAGGGAGGTATGATGATAATGGATCCGTTGCCGATAATGCAATCATCGATGCAATTAAAGGACCCTCATTCGACCAAGGTCCAGATCTTTCAAGTATCGAAATCTGAAGAGGAGGCATTTGATTTATGCAAGCAAAATTGTCCCTCTCCTGAACACTGCCCTTACGAAGGTTTAATAAAATACAAACTCACAGATGAAGGCTTGAAATTTTATGAATTGACCGATAAATTTTCAAAAGACAAGGTTTTTACCCTTAAATGTGATCTATATAAATTATTTCGTCTTAAATCGGAAAGAAGCATTCGTGCTAAAAAAATTCTTGGCTATCTTTTCGATCATTCATTCGAAAATTTTTCTCCTCAATTCAACCAGAAAGCCTTCGAAACTGCCAAAGAATATGTATCGCACAAAGCATGGGAAAATGGCGGTTGGTTAATCTTGCATGGCACTTACGGAGGTGGTAAAACTCATTTACTGTCTGCAATTGTAAGGGAGGCGATCATATCTTTTGGAACAAAGGCAAAATTAGTAAATATTGCAAAAGTATCGACCTTGGGTTTCGAAGAAGCGAAAGAAGAATTGCGCAGTTTGAGCGATTACGAACTTATAGCCCTTGATGACGTTGGAGTAGAGATCTCACAAAATTGGTTAATTCCGTATATTTTTAAGATCTTCGATGATTTTAATCAAAAAGGAGGTATTGTAATGTCTACAAATTTATCGATTAAAGCTCTACAAGATCTACTTGGAAACAGAATTTCAGATCGTATTGCAGAAAATGCAATAGCGGTTGAAATGAAAGGAACCAGTATGAGACAAAATCTAAGGAACAAAAAAATTTCTTGGTACAATTTAAAAGGAGATGATTAAAAATGGCAAAAGCTGAAATGATTTCCAAAAAATTTTATGATCTCGATAAGACAAAAAAATTCCCTTATCGTACAAAACAACTCTTTGAGCTTTTGATCAACATTTATAAGGAAAAAGGAGAACTAGACCAACTCGAACTTTCCACCGGAGAGCTTTGTCAGAAGCTGAATTCGTCCGAAAAAGGTTTTATTGATGCTCGAAAAACATTAGAAGAGAATGGGATTATCACCTATGAAAATTGCGGAACTCGAAGTCCAGGCATTTATAAATTTACTGAGGTTAATAAAGTCACAAATCTCAGCAATTCTTTTGATACAAACGAAAGAAGATCAACTCCTTCTTACGATATGAATCCTCTTTATGAGATGGGCATTATTGCACCTTCATCTGGTTATTACAACACGAATAATAAAAGTAATTATAGTAATCAAAGTAATCAATATGATTTTAATTTTGACTTTCTAAAAAAAGTAAACAGAGAACAACTTTTAGCTGCAATTCCTCTTTTCACAATAGGAGGAACAGTAGTGTATCAGCTGTCCCGAAAAAATATCGATATTTCAGAATTTGCCAAAGCTATTACCATTAGCGGAATTATATCATGTATGATTATAGGTGTTATTTATGTATTTTGGCCCAAAGAAGAATCATCTCAACCATTAAATCAACAAAAAGTGGACCAATCTCCTAATTCTGCAGATCAGCAAGTAAAGCCAGTTCCAGCTCCCGAATCTGAGCAAGAATTGTTGGAAAAAAGACTTAGTCAAATTCACGATATCGGTGAATTATCTGAAGAAGTTATGAAAATATTAAATCAACCTTGAAAGAGAAGAAAGTCTTAAATTTTCTTTTTGGCTTGCAAATGGGATGACCCCAAAGCAAGCCTCTTTCATTTTGTAATTCCGGACTGCGATATTCAAACTTCTTTATCTCGCTGTAATTGAAATAAAGAAAAAATGGGTAATAAGGATGAAGGACTGGAATCAGATTCTACAACAATTGAAG
>Ga0080003_1001145_pt1 | contig 14681 bp, 7 predicted proteins | sample JossMetagenome_FD_69206 | JGI IMG/M metagenome (GOLD analysis project Ga0080003, IMG submission 69206) | Hot spring microbial communities from Joseph's Coat, Yellowstone National Park, USA - JC2_E (SPADES assembly) (version 2) | ecosystem: Environmental > Aquatic > Thermal springs > Hot (42-90C)... | reverse complement strand
ACTTTTCCTCTACGTTTCTAAGGGGTTTGCCGCTTCCGCTCCCAGCTCACCCCAGGGCTACCTGGCACCATACAGCTACATCACATACTACAGCCCTCTTGATTTTTTGAACATCTTTAGCCTAAGCCACATACTGCCTGGGGAAACGCTGCCTCTGCTCTACTACTTATCCGCGCTGATTGCTTCATTTTCATACTTCGCACTTCCAAAGGAGAAAGTGAATATGGAAACGGTTATCATCTTCCTGTTCATCCAGGGCATACTCTTCTCATCCCTTGCACCTTACAACCTTCCAAGCTACATGGCAGCAGAAATACCTCTTGCAATCATTGTAGCTTTCATCTACAGGAGATGGGTATTCATCGGTATCATGTGGCTTTCTTCATTCCTCAGCTTCGTTGTGATGCAGACGATAAACCCAATTGGTTTCATCATATATTTCTCTGACCTGAACCACAGAATACTCAGCACAAACAACTCATATCCATGGTGGGTAGTGGATCTCGCCGGTTCCCTGTACGGCTTCTCCATACTTTCAGGCATATTGCTACTCAAGGTGAAGAAGGGGAAGGGTGGAGTGTTTAGAAAGACTTCATGGGCACAGGCATCTGTTATTGCTGTAATAGTTGTGATAGCAGTCGCATTTCTTGCACCAGTCGCTTCAAGCATACCTGGAAACATGATCGAATCACCAGTTGTGAACACCTACTACATTTCCCCTTCCTCTGAATTCATAACCGGGGGGAGTCTATATGCACTCTACTCTTTCCCTCTCCTTCTCTACTCAGGGAACTATGCAAAGGATTTCATGAGCGGGTATGCTGATTTACCTCACAATTTCGTTCAAATTCATTCCATATACGGAAATACAGTCACCCCTCTCCCTCTGCAGTTCAACATCTCCATACCATACCCGTTGATTGGCTCAGTGCTGACACTTTACAGCCCGGACAACGGCACAATTGAACTCAGCATCCCCGGAATCAGCTCAACCCCCTTCATTTCTAATGGAAGTACATCGAGCAGAGGATACGCCTACTCATTCACATTCCCACAAGTGCTTGATGGCAACACTATTATATACGTCACAGGCAACGTTCCCCTGTTCTCAAACGGTGGCGTTCCATCAGAGACATTCGGCGGTTACCCCGTCGTGACCTCAGTTGGAATAGGGAAATGGCAGGGGGACCAGTACATACCCGGGAATGAGCTGCAGGGGGAGATGGCAGTACACTTCGGAGGGAAGTACATTTCTCTCCCCCCTTTCCCTGTGATACTGATCGTCTCTGTCAGTGGATACACAACTCCTTACGTTCCATACGTGGCCATCGGTGGAATAATATTCATCTCACTTCTCCTATTTTCCTATTACACCCTCAGGAGACTCTGATCTAAGGCAATGGAAGGATTGAGATTTCATCTCCCCACCTGCATTTCAGCCAGGTGCTGCTTGTCACCCTCCACCCATAGGCAAGCTAATGGAAACTGATATCAGCTCTTCCCCTTGTCCCTTTTCCTTCTCCTTTTAGTTAAGAGGAAAGAGAGCACGGCAAGGACAGCTACGACTGCAATCAGCACCTCCCACGGAAGGTAGGAACCTACAGTCACGAATATGAAACTGTTGCTGGGGCTCAATACACCCTGAGAAGGTGAAACGTAATAATTTGCAGGCACATGAATATGGTATTCAAATGGCCCTGACCCGTTGCTTATGTTGATGTACAGAAACCGGGATGTGCTGTAGTATGTCCTGTTCCCCAGGGTCACGCTCCAGACCGTTCCGGAGGGGAGACCTGACTCAAGGAAAGTGACGTTCATAGTCACGATGAAATAAATTGATATTTTCTGCGCAGACCCATTAACAGTAAAATTGCCTGTTGATGATGGGAGGGAGTATCCACTGATTTCTGAAATTGAATATGAGTACGTACCGTTTACAAGGGGAAATATGATTGAACTGGAGGATGATGAGTTTGTGGCTGCATAGGAAGAACTTTTCACTAATACTTTCCACAAAGTACCTGGAGCAAGACCGTGCTCATCGAAACTGACGTTATAGAATACCCTGGACCATGCAACATGCTCAATTACATTACTTCCGCTGACATTCACGTCAAATGTATACTTATCAGTTCTGTAGCCGCTGACAGGATGAATATAAAAGACGTATGTACCGTTAGGTTCAAGAAAAGTGATGTTACCGTAGGAGGACTGGTTGTATCCGTTGAGTGAGACCGTCCATTCTACTCCCCTGCTCAGTCCCGTCTCAGTGAACGTCACAGAATAACCACCACGAGGTGAGGAAGAGGAGAGGGGCAAAACAGCGCTTACGACAATAACGATGATGAGAATGAAGACCGTTAGCCGCATCTGTCAATTATGAAGAAGGCATTAATAAGCGTTTCTAGGGGAGATTCAATAGTATCGCTGCAATGATGATTAGATAGGGGCATCAAATAAAATTGTATATACAAGAGAGTAAGCTTCACTCAATTTATAGGCGATCGTATCAACCCCTACAAAATGATGTTCAGATATGAGAATATGAAAAGTGGCTAGAGTATCATATTCCTCCAAGCCTTCAGCTAATGAATATATAGACATGAAAAATTGCAAATCGTAAAAATTCCAACATCTTCAAAATGACAGTAATGTAAAAAATGAATAAAAAATGGAAATATTGAGAAGGACTTCTTATTTCAGCCTTCTAGTTAATGTGACTATTCCTAGGAATGAAAGTGTCAGTGTCACGGCAAACACAAATTCAGTGATGTAGGAATTAGAAATTTGTTGTGAAAGTACTGCTTGCGGTGGTACAGGTGTGAAGCCTATTGTGTATATGTTGGGTGATGCATTGTCATGTGCTAGAACACCACTGACGTAGTAGAAGTCCTGAAGGTTATTCTTTGCTATTGATGGTGATGTTGTGTATCCCCACTCCACGCTTCCAGATACGGGGAATACGTTCAAGTAGTAGCCAGTGGAACCTGTGAGTGTGGTAGGTTTGAATGACATGTTGTACCAGAACTTGCCAGGTGTTACTGTAACCGTAGTGTTTGAGAGCACATCGGAATGGAAGAGTGATGAGCCTATGCTAACATCCACTGTCCCGGATCCTGAAAGGTAGAGGACAAAGTAGTTGACCGTCTCATTGCTGCTTCCCACTGTGAATTCCTCTGCTCCAGGGAGTGAATAGAGGAATATGTTGGATGATGTTGCATTCACCTCTGAGTATACCACTGATGAGACTACTGTATGTGTGAACGTTATTGTCTGACTCACACTGGCACCGTTAACTGTGACTGTTCCTGAGGATGGGGAAGCTGTGTAGCCTGTTATTGAACCTACTGTGAATGAATATGTACCGTTAGGTTCCTTGAATGTTATTGTGTTTGTTGTTGAATTTTCTGTAACACCGTTGAGTGTGACTGACCATGAGACCGAGAGCGTGGAAGATGATAAGAGTGAAAGACCTGATTCTGTGAATGTTACTGAATATGTTTTGACTGACACAGGTGTGAACGTTATATTCACATTCACACTGGCACCGTTAACTGTGACTGTTCCTGAGGATGGGGAAGCTGTGTAGCCTGTTATTGAACCTACTGTGAATGGGTACGCTCCATTGGGCTCAGAGAATGTTATTGTGTTTGTTGTTGAATTTTCTGTAACACCGTTGAGTGTGACTGACCATGATGCAACTGAGAGTGCAGATCCTGATAATGGAGATGTTACTAATGAAAGGCCTGTTTCTGTGAATGTCACTGTGTATTCCTTCGCAGCGAAGCCTATTGTGTATATGTTGGGTGATGCATTGTCATGTGCTAGAACACCACTGACGTAGTAGAAGTCCTGAAGGTTATTCTTTGCTATTGATGGTGATGTTGTGTATCCCCACTCCACGCTTCCAGATACGGGGAATACGTTCAAGTAGTAGCCAGTGGAACCTGTGAGTGTGGTAGGTTTGAATGACATGTTGTACCAGAACTTGCCAGGTGTTACTGTAACCGTAGTGTTTGAGAGCACATCGGAATGGAAGAGTGATGAGCCTATGCTAACATCCACTGTCCCGGATCCTGAAAGGTAGAGGACAAAGTAGTTGACCGTCTCATTGCTGCTTCCCACTGTGAATTCCTCTGCTCCAGGGAGTGAATAGAGGAATATGTTGGATGATGTTGCATTCACCTCTGAGTATATCGGATCACTAGATGTGGAAACTACCGAGTTAAGAGAAAGAGATGATCCGGTCCTAGACGACCGGGCCTGAGACGAGGCATCTGATGTCAATGCCCCTACAGAGTTACTGCCTCTTACTCCCTCATAGTAGGGTATTTTCTGATCTCCCACATTAATTGAAATGACCTTACCATTTGCTGACGCTAAAGGCTGTTGCGACGTACCGTATGCAAATACTGCTATTGCTGAAAGTATCATTATGAGGGCAATTCCCACTACTATGGTCTTGTCCAATTTCGACTTAAACATGTGATTTTCACCTTTAATTTGGCCAATTGATTCCATGTACATTATACAAACAGGTATATTTATGTTTTGCATAAGCTCAATTCCCAGCTCACAGTTGGTGGGCAGTTGTGGTTAAAGAATGTACTATTCAATGAACCCCCTTAGCTCTGAGTTTCTTCCTAAAAAATCAGAATGTTTTGGAGAAGTAGTGTTCAGCTATGCACTATGCTGCCACTATTCCTTCCCAACGGATTGATTCACCGGGTGAATGAGCTCTTCTATGCTGTTATCCATTATGGATAAAGTGAATCTTGATATTGTTGTATATTCGTTGTAATATGTGTTCAAGAGGAGATGATGAACAGCCTTCCTCGTAGATTTTGTATGTCATATTCCATGATTACTTCTGAAAATCTCTACATCTTTCCCGGATTCTCATCATTACGAAAAACATGAATTCTATGATCTTCTCTTCCAGGCCATGTTTATTCCTTCTGTCCCCCTCCGTTCGGTTCACAGTTTTGAAAGCACCTTATAGAGAACGGAATTGCTATGCAGTCAGCTCACCGTGATGAAAACTGTTTAACGGATGGAAAAAATGCAGACAATCGTAACATTGCAACGCGACCACATATCTCATTCTCCTTGGTACAATTACTGGTAATTTCCAACTTTCATGCCATTGTAGAAACAAAGAGATTCAACTTGAATGTGAATATAATAAAAAAAATAAATATTGGTTTATTCTTTCTTCATTCCGAATCTTCTTTTTATATCCCTCGTACCCAGTAGGCCCATTATAGCAATAGCGAGCGTTACAGCTACCAATGCTATGAGCAAAACATCGAATATCAATCCGTAATTGATAACGTTGTTTAAATTGCCAGATACATTGCCAAGATTAACAGTAAGGACTCCGAGCGATGTCCTTATGGTTGCAACGTTGTTCTTGATTGCAGTGATGTTTCCGGTAATTGTTCCGATCGAAGTCATAATTTTCGCTGTACTGCCATTGATTGTTGCGATAGAGGCGTTCAATGATGATAGAGAAGTATCCACCTTACCTATTGAAGTATTGAGAGTAACGACCGTGCCGTTTACTGATGCTATGCTTGCGTTAAGTGCAGAAAGAGAAGATTCCATTGTTCCGAACGATGTCCTTATGAATGCAGTGGAATTATTTATAGATGAAATTGTCGCATTAAGTTCACTAAGTGGCAACTCCATTGAAGCGGAAATGGATGAGCTCACTGCGGCCGTGATTTCCGCTATCTGATCACGCGATATCCCCGTGATAGTAGCGCCGCTCCCGTTTACCAATTGGAGAATGGCTGCGTGGGAAGCTGACATACCGTAAAAACTGGTAGTCGTGGTTGTACTCGCATTTTTAGTTGAGTATGTATCCTGCTGCCATGAGAGAGTTACGCCCCAGTAGCTTCCAACTGGATCGTTGGGCATGACAAACGATCCGTTGATGTATGATCCTGAAAATGAGGCCACGGTTGTATAAAATGCGGAGCCGTTCAGATAAACAGTAGTGTAGATGCTACCGTAATAGGGGCTTACACCAGATGGAGTGCTCGGAGTTGAAGGCGCTGTGGATGGCCTCCAAGAGAATGACACTAGCTGCCCCGGGAAAGCATAGTTCCTGACTGTGAGCGTAGGACTCGGCGTAACGTTGAATTGCTCCGTGGCGACTTCGTTGGAATCTGAAAGCTGGATAACTGTGATATTGTATTTTCCTGGCATGACAATAGGAATGTTGAACGAGCCAGAACCTGATCCTCCACTGTCTGTTGCCCCAGTGAATGTCTTGTAATTACCGAAATATATGCTATAGTAAGTGTTGGACAGGAAGCCCTTGATGGAGAATGAAATCGCTGTATTTATGGTTGCACTGTAGCTCCCGCCGTTAGAAGCGACGAATGAAGGATAGACAGTATAATTTGAGTATGTTACGTATGTGGAAGACTGGTATGTTGCTTCAGCAAATATTCTGTATGTCCCGGATGGTTCTGAAGGCAGTGTGGTCATAGTAAAAAGGAATCCGCCGTAGGTGAGTCCCTCGGTGGATGAGTAGAGCGATGTCTGAGTGTAGTAGTAGAGTTTCACCGTGGCCGATGGATAGAAGGAATATCCAACGATGTAGTACCCTGTCACCTGATTGCCTGAATGAATAGGTATCGACTGAACCTGTCCGGAGTCAAGGGTTGAAGCAGGGCAAGACACCAGTACTGGAGCGGAGTAGAGCGCGTTACTTACTGGCTGGCCTGCACAAGTTATCCCAACGTAGTATAGACCACCCGCTGAGGGAGAAATGAGTGTTATTGAAATACTTGAGGATGTGGAAGAGAGAACAGTGGTAGGTTGCCTGGCGGACCCTGTGGTGAAAGATGCTTCAATTGTTCCAACATAAATATTGTATGATGTTTCTAGTCCCGGGTAGACTGTGGACCCTGCAGGGATTATGCCAGATACAGTCACTGTCTCGCTCTGCTGCTCCTGCCATATAGAGACTGTGTTACGGGAAAAGCTGAAGTAAGGGGACTGTACGGCTGTGTATCCGAACTTGTTGTTATTGAAACCTGAAACCGACCCTTGGGAATAAGTGAGTGAAATAACCGATTCGGTTGCGGTTGGGGAGAAGTTAGGTGAAAATGTGAAAATCAGGGTACCGTTTGACGCTGGTGAGAACTTGAAATATGCCCCTGATATGATACTTCCTGATGAGACTGAATCTATCACAGCTGAGGAGGAAGCTGCAGAATCATTAAACGTGTAATTGTCGAGGGGATTAAGGCCAAAAGACTCAACCGTGTAGTGTCCCGTTGATGGGAAATACTCATTCGTTGAAATCATCTGTATACCGTCGGGGTCTATGACTATGAAATAACTAGATACAATCACTGAAACTGAGGCATACAGGCCAGATGATGATGCAACCACGTCGTAAGTCCCCCCAGGGATGGGAGGTATTGCACCGCTAAGTGTCGCATATCCGTTTGAATCTGTTGTAATGTTCCCCAGGATGGAGGGCCCAAGGGTCAGCAATACCTGCACCCCCGCAGGGAAATTATAAATATTTGCGGTATACTGGGAGTTTGGATACGCCTGTGAAGTTTGAGTTGTGAACTCCAACCCAAGAGACAATGGATTTGGAATTGAAACTAGGATGGCGCCAGACTGTGAGTAAGACGTTGAATTATACGCAACACTCACAGTATAGAAACCGGATGACGTTATTGCAGTAGAGAGGGAGGCGCTGACCGAGAACGATCCTGTAGTGGATGCAGTTACTGCATCGTTAACCACCCTGACTGATCCTACTGAAATCCCGTTTGCAGTTATGGCGGCCATTGATGGAAATCCGTATCCGTATACTGTGAATTGGGACCTTACGGAACCGCTTATGTCGAATGGGGATACGGAAACTATGGGCGACACGGATATGGAAGAGTCTGCAGTTATTCCATTATTGGATGAGGAGGGGGATGATTCCTGGGCAACGATAATATAACTTCCATACGCAATCTCAGGTATTGTAAAAGTTGTACCTGCTGATACGCTACCCGAAGACGTCGTCGTGAATGTTAAGATGGGGGAAACAAATATGGGGGAACCCTGGCCTCCGGCAATGTATAGGGATACGGATGAAGACGGGTCCCACCCTGAACCTGATACCGATGCTGAAGTTGTAGGTTGAGATCCTGAAACCGAAACCGATGGCCTGAGTGAGGTCACTGTAATAGTGGAGGCAAAGGTGAACTGGGCACCTGAAGAAGTTGGAGATGAAGAATCGCTTGCTATGAGATAATACTGTCCTGTCGGAATGGTCGGGACTGCCAACTGCACATGTGCATTGCTGAGTGTTGCAGCTCTCGCAGGAAGTACGTAGTAGCCCGCATAGCCTCCAATTATTCCGGAGGGAGTTGTCGTTGTGCTAATGTAGAAGTATACTGTGGACCCGACACCGAATGTTCCACCGTTCACGTCTGTAAGGGTTGTTGTGCCTGATGAAAACACTGAGGGGGAGTAGTTAACGCTTCCTGACGCTGTTCCGCTTGCAAAGGATGATGTGAGGGCCGCTGAAGAGAGGATTATTATTGCTATCAGAAGAATTTCATATTTCTTGCGCATCAAATCACACCATTTTGTGTAATCAATCAACAAATATATACCTAATGATCTAAAATCTGAAAACTAAAGGGAAATAAAAAAATAAAATTAATGGAGTTTACTGCTTTTTCTGCTCTTCTAGCTTCTTTGCAAGCTTATTGGTGTTATTTACTGCCATGAACGCTATGACCAGTGTTATCAGTATGAGCACTATTGCAACTATGAGGAATATCTCCAGCGTCGAGAATCCAGAAGTGTTCGTGTTTATCTTGCTCACTGTCGTATTCAGGTATCCAAGATTGGTCTTGATTGTGGAAATATTACCGTTTGTTGAGACTATCTGTCCGCTTATGGTTCCTAGGTCAGTCTGTATTTTCGCTATTCCATTACCGTTAGTTGTCGCCTGGGCATTTATTCCCGCAAGGGTTGTGACTACATTTCCGAGTGTAGTGTTGATTGTAACCACGTTGCCGCTGATGGAAACGATCGATGCGTTCAAAGATGCGAGTGAGGTCTGTACCATTCCGAGGTCTGTGAGTATAATGGCCTGCCCAGAACTTATGCTTTGTACTGTCGCGTTTATCGCCTGGAGAGTCGTTGTCATCTTGCCGAATGATGTTGTAATGTTAACGATATCTCCATGCAGGGCTGTTATGTTTGCGCTAAGCTCTGAAAGTGGGACCTGAAGTGCCGAATTTATGGAACTGGTTATTATGCTTGCTATCTCCGAAGATGAAATGCTCACCACTAATGCTCCTGCACCACTAACCAGACCGAGATATGCCATGGAAGTTCCGATGTAGTTGCTGGTGGTTGCGGAAGTTGTGGCAGTAGTTTTGTATTCAGTCTGAGTCCAGCCAAAGCTGACTGCCCAGTATGATCCTGCAGCTGCATTTGGCGCCAGGAATGAACCGTTCAGATATGTTGTGGTTCCGACTGTTCCGTATGTGGCAGGAATTGTTACATAGGCAGTACCGTTAAGGTAAACAGTAACATAGACAGGCCCTGCATCATTGGTTGCGCCTGGTTTAACAAGACCAGTCGTGGTCGAAGGAGTCCAGAAGAATGATACTATCTCCCCTGGGAATGCATACTCTGTAGGAATGCCCTGTGCAGAAGTCATGGTGATTGTACCGTAATAGCTCGGTAACACGTAAACAGGTTCACTTACTACCACAGTTGTCGTTCCGGTGTATGTAAGGTTCAGGAAATATAGGCCGGATGGTACTGTTGGAACTATGAAAGTGCTTTCGCCCCTCACAAATGAGGTTGGAGTAGCTGCATGGACTGTTTCCAGATAATGTGAACCAAAGTACACGTTGTAATATGTTCCTGAAACGAGTCCAGTAGGAGCCATCGTTATGGTCTCCCCAATAAGGACATAATACACTGGACCTACATATCCTAATCCAGAAGAAAATTTCAGTGTTGGAGTGACCATGTAAGTGGCAAAGAATTCAGAAACGGACGAACCGCTACCAAGTGACAGTACGATAGAGAACGTGCCTGCTGAGCTTCCTGAATAAATTGTGCCTGTTGCTGAAAGATCCGCACTGTCGAAGAACGCACCTGCTGCATCAGTTGCCCTAAACGCTCCTGTATTTGGTCCAAGACTGTTATAGATTGTGAGGCTTCCACCTTCACTGGGTAGTAAACCATATCCTGCTATGACATATCCTGAGAAAATTCCACCAGACTCTGTGGCTAAGGTCACCACATTCCCAGAACTGAGGGATCTACCAGGCGTCGAAACAACGACCAGTGAATTCAGGCTGTTTTCTGGTGAGAATGCCATAGAGACGGGCTGCCCGGCATATGTCACAGAAACGTTATAGAGACCGCTGCTTAAGGATGGGACAGTAAATGTTACTCCAGAAGAAAGCGTCTTACCGCTGAAAACACTCTCACTTGCAGGAGTGGTCGACGTTATTTCAGAACTTCCAATGTAGATGTTATAATAGCCAGAGGTGCCAGGGTAGAACGTAACGGGACTCGGTATCCTTGGCGCCGGTATTAGATTAGTGACGGAGACGGTCATTGACCCACCAGGTGAAACGATCTGAGAAGACAGAACAAATGAAGGTGCACCTATTTCTAAGTATCCCACGACAGAGCCAAGAGAGCTAAGAAATGCAGGAGTGCTTCCAACGGAAATCGTTACTGGCGTGCCTGTTGTCATTCCATAATAACCGTAGAATGGCTGGTAGGAGAATATTAGAGTTCCGTTGGCAGCCGGTACTAGTTCTGTACCAGTGAAATATACTGAGCCAACGCTAACAGTGACATTTGTACCATATAGAACGATGTTGCCTATTGCTGAGTCTGTAACAAGATAAGGTGTTGCCGGGGCCAATCCGTAGGCAGAAACAGTTATGGTACCGTTCTGTGGTACGTATTCATTACTAGCTAGAGGACCCGCAGTGAAAAGGGTGTTACCTATTGGATCCGTAGCCATGTAGAAGGAGCTAATCGATATTGTTCCTGTTACTCCAACCGTTGGCACCGCAACAAGGCCGGACGTTGTCATTGCCGTAGCTGTATAGGTGCCTGCCGGCATTGCTGGAATTATGGCTGTAGATGGCAGTATACCAAATCCATTGGAATCTGTAGTCACATTACCCACGAGTGTTGAACCGATGTATACAGAGACTAAGGTACTTGCGGGGAAATCAAATACTGCTGCTACCAATGGGCTAAAAACCGGGTAATATGTTCCCGCAATAGGGACCGGTGCGAAGTAAAATCCAAGGTCTTGTGGGTTAGGTGACGAAATGTAGAGAGCTGGAGAAAACAGGTTTGATATCCGTGGAGTATAGGGCGCAGAGTCTGTCAGAGTTGTGGATATGGATAACGGTCCAGTTGTTTTTGTCGGTGTTATTGATGATACAAGTGTTACTGTAAGTGTGAATTGCCCTGATGCGGAAACTGTGACAGAAGAATGATAAGTGTTCGACTCAACTGGGGTTCCGCTAAGTCCGTTGATTTCTATGCTTGTTGATGGTGCTGTGGACGTGCTTGCAGCGATGACACCACCAGCAGGGAAACCTGTTCCAGTGAGAGTCAGTGAAGTGCCTGCTGTACCCTGTATGTCAAGCGGCGAAACTGCAAGTGAAGGTGCAATATCCATTGGTGCATCAGCTGTTATCCCACCCTGTGGGAATGTTGATGCGGAATATGTGTTAGTTTCCTGGGCCACCACGTTATAAGAAGACGTTATGGACGTATATACGCCTGAGTATTGATTCACTTCAACAGTTCCAGCCAGCTGTGGTACCGTAAACGGTACTTCGAACAATCCGAATGAGTTAGCAGTCGCAGTAGTTAGGACTGTTCCCCCGGGGTAATTCAGAAATACGCTTACTGAGGCACCTGAATCGAACCCTGTACCGTAAGCTATACCTGTACTGCCAACTGTCAGTGCGTTCGCACCGGTCGCGGGTGACATCGTAACTGCATTAAGTACCGAGAAAGATGCGGTTTGTGGTACAAACTGAGAAGATGCTGCTGGGAAAGCGTACCCTCCTGTACTCAGGCCAGCGGGTGTGGTAGGTGGTACTACCATGGAAGCGAGTATGTAGTACGTGCCTGGAGTTATTGAGGCAGTAGGGCCTAAATTATAACCGCTTGGGCTGCTCGGATTTACTGCTGTTACCGTATCCCCACTAGGGAAGAAAGTAACTGCCTGGCTGAGCGTCGTCGGAGACGAAGCCGTCAATATAGTTCCGCCTATAGCATCTCCACCGAACAAAAGTCCAGTTGCACTATCAGTCGAACTCAAATAGAAGTATACTGTTGCACCAGATGTGAATGAACCACCTGATACGAACGCCACTGTCTGTACTGCAATTCCGCTCTCAATGCCGATTGTTGTAGGATTGTAAGTCACTGTACCGGAAGCAGCTGCATACGCCGGTTGTGCTGCCATCGAGATTACCGCTAAAGCGCTGAGTATCATTGCTAAAGTGATCAATACCGTAAGCATTTTCTTGTTGTTGGGTTTAAACATTATTTAAAACCTCCAAGTAAGGGAGATAACTAATCATATATAAACATTATGAACAATAAATCTACTGTCATACACCTTGTACGTTTAACAATTTTCACCAAATTCTAATTTTCCGAAACGGACCAACTTGCATAAAACATGTAATTGTCACACACTTAGATGACATCCAAAGAATTGTGATGCCAAAGGTCATACAAATTTTACATCCCATATTCTCCCCATTTCTTTATCTTATGCATTTAGAATGAAATATATTTAGCGAAGGAGTGCTTAAGGGATGAATAACCCTCTATGAAGGTAGGGACACGACGATAAGGGGAGCATACTGGCAGCACTTCTCCTCCTTGACGCTCGTTGTCGCAAGGGGCCTATTTTACATATTCATCATTCATTTATACAGCATTGAGATTGTAGGGGTGTTTTCACTGCTGAGTGCCATTGCATTCCTTTTCAGCACAATATCCTCCCTTGTGCTCCAGCAGGGTGTGCAGCACTTTATCTCCTACCATCTGGGTGGGGGGCGATGATCAGGTCACTGGTCAGGAAGTTCACTGCAGTGGGCTTCCTTTTGGCCTTAGCGGCATTCACAGCTCTCTTGTTTCTTTCATCGCCTCCGCCCTCCTCTCCTTCCATTCTTATGCGTATTTAGACTACCTAAGGCTGATGGATGTGGAACTCTTTTCCAGGGTAATCAACAACACCCTCTTTTATATCCTTCTGGGGCTCCTGAGTTTCAGGCTGAATGGGATTCTCAACATATTCATGTATGCCATAGGATACGACCTGATAATCCTTTTCTTGCTCTTAAACAGCAACCCTATCAGGAGAATATTCGCTTGGATAGCCGGATACTATGCAACAACATTCCTTCTGCTCTACTACGTTCACAGGAGAGAGGGAAGGGCACCCCTGGCAAATTCAGGCGTCTCTCTATCCTCCGTGCTTTCCCATTCTATTCCAATATTCATCTCAGGCCTTGTCGGTTACGGCGTAACATATGTGGACAGGTTCATCGTTTCTTTTCTAGTAAATCTCTCTAAATTGGGCATATACAACTTTGCACTCCTCCTCATAAACGTACTTTCCATTCTTACACTACCGTTCACATCAGTCCTCCTCTCAAGGCTTTCTGAGTTCTACGGCTCAGGGGACAGGGAGAGCTTCAGGCTCTAGTCGGTGAAGGCATCAGAGGTCTTGACAGCAATATACATCCCAGTTGCACTGCTTGTGGCTTCACTGTCCACTTCCATATTGCTCTTCTTGGCAAACATCAACTACATTCCCGGAGCAGTTCCCATGATTATAATACTCACCGTGAGCTCCCTTACTGTCTCAGTGAACATATTCGCAGTGACTCTCCAAGCAATAAGGAAGACCAGGATTTCATTGCATCTTCATCCCTGGGCCTCCCTTTAAATGTTATTTTAAGCGTCATACTTATACCAAGAATAGGAATAGATGGTACAGCAATAGGATATGCATCAACAGGGGTTGCATCTTTTATTGTGATATACCACTATGCCAGGAAATACGGCACATTCGTGTCTGAAAGGGGAAAGATGTCAAAGATATACGCATCGGGCATGGTTATGTTCATCCTAATGGCTGTTGTTCAGGAGAGGCTTGGATACTCCATCCTGAAACTTTTCGTGTACATAGTCACCGGCCTTGCCGTATACCTCTTCTTCATAAGGGTGCTTGAGACGTTCGATGAGGGGGACACAGACCTGTTTCTGGGAATGATTCCGGGTAACTACAGGAGGATCAAGAGGTTCATAAGGAGCCTGTTCGTGTAGCTCCATTGCTCGTAAAGGTTGGTCTATTTGGATGAAATTACCCTTGAATTTTACCACAAAAAATTGTTTGTAACCATTCTATCAAAATTCGCTGTATTTTAGAATCCCTCAATCTTCATCGACCAGATCCACCTGAAACCCAAGGGGCAGCCTGGGAACTAATTTGAGGAGTTTGTCATTGGGTATGACTATTGTGGTGTCAGAGTTCTTCCTCAGCTTCTCCAGACCGTAAAGGGCATTCTCCATCCTCACCCTTCCCCAGAGCTGAACGGCAGCGTTACTATGCTTATTACGAGTGA
>Ga0080003_1001143_pt1 | contig 14699 bp, 15 predicted proteins | sample JossMetagenome_FD_69206 | JGI IMG/M metagenome (GOLD analysis project Ga0080003, IMG submission 69206) | Hot spring microbial communities from Joseph's Coat, Yellowstone National Park, USA - JC2_E (SPADES assembly) (version 2) | ecosystem: Environmental > Aquatic > Thermal springs > Hot (42-90C)... | reverse complement strand
TGTATGAAAGCTTTGCAAATTAATTAGGAAATTTGCTCAGCACCACTCTTCAATGAACAGCTGCCTTAATGGATTAAACCAATTTTGTTGATGCATAATGTGCACAGGTTATGGGATTAACAGCATCCATTTATACATTGCATCCGCTAAATATTTATTATTGTGGTTTTGTAATTTCTGATTATGCCATTGCACATAAAAGCTGATTCTAAAAGTATGGCGAATAGGGCTATAGTATCAGGAAACATCGAAATTATAAAGCAGTTATCTGAACTTTTACACGGAAAGCTTGTCAACGAAAACCGTGGATTCCTTATCTATACAGGATCATATATGGGAGTTCCTGTTTCTGCTGTTTATCATGGAGTTGGTGGCTCTTCTCAATCTATAGTATTGGAAGAACTGGCTCAATTAGGAACAAAACGGATAATTGAGTTAAATTATGCTATTAAAAACTATGCGGGCAATTGCCCCGCAGTTATATCTAATTCCGCTTCTTATACAAATGGCGGCGTTATAGGGGAATATGTCCTTCCTCAAAAGTTTGTTATGTCTCTTGTGCCATCCTTTGAGCTGATAGTTAAGCTTGATGATGCTCTTACAAGACATAAAATAGAACATAAAATAGGGCCAACTTTAACTGTAGAATCATTAAAAGCTGAAAAAAACAGCGAAATTAAATTTTTATGCACAGAAATGGATTGCGGTGTTCTTTATGCACTATCACAGATAAGGGGCTTTGAATCCGCGTGTGTTTTGCTATCAGATATAAACTTGCCAAAAAAGATAATAGTAGATTTGGAGAATTCAATATTGGATGCCATAATTGTCGACTAAAAGGCTTTTTGATGGGTTTAAAGTAGTTCTTATACTGTTCTTAATATTTGGTATAGGGTATCCTTTGTCGATATATGGCATAGGACAGCTGACAATGCCATATCAGGCAAACGGCGAACCGTTTATTTTTGATAACAGAACCCTGGGTTCAATGCTTATATACATTAACTTTGATTCTGTTGTTTTTTTTAGTACAAATAATTCTTATTATGACCCTTATATAAGCCTGAGCCAAGCTCATGCAGAGGCACAACACATCAACAGGACGGCCGGGGTGCCATTGAGTGTTTTAAATTTCATTATAAACAAAAACGTTAGCCCGTGGTCTAGATTATTTATGAGGCCGGTAGTCAATGTTAATAAGCTAAATTACGATTTACTGGAATATTACTCTCATAACCCAAGATTTAGAACATACGCAATACAAGCATTAGACCTTTTGCATAATTATGTTATATTGTTTTTCATTTTTTGATGTTTTATTTAAATACATATAACTTAAAATGCCCGCACTCCTTACCTTTAAAACATGGCAAAGGGTGAGAAAGTCATTATTACCGTTATTGGAAAGGATAGGGTTGGAATTGTTGCCGGAATATCTTCCGTTCTAGCCAATTATGGAATAAATATAATAGATCTCTCGTCGACCCAAATGAACGATTTATTTGTAATGGTAACTTTGGCTGAGTTGGACCCTGAAAAAATAAATATAGAACTACTCCAAACAGAACTAAATAAAAAAGCCAAAGAGCTCGGTGTTCAAGTTCTGGCTCAACACGAAGATATTTTCAAGTTTATGCATCGTATTTAGATAATGTACACAATTTGAGTTCAACCATTTTGATATATTGCGATAAAAAATATTCTATTTAAAATGGATACTGTCTAAAATTGCACATTAGGGTATATGGAAAAATGATGCAATAAATAGAGCAGCGGATGCTAAAAATGCAAGGCCCCACATTGATTTGTTCCAACTTAGTATTTTTTTTCCATCAAGCACTGAAAAAGGTATCAGATTAAAAGCTGCTATAAATGCGTTAAAATAAATAGCTACCCACAGGAAACTTAATCCGCTTATAAATGTAAATGGAAATATTGCTAAAGCCATAATTATGTTTGTAAGTGGTCCCCAAAGAGCTATTTTCCCCATTGTATTTTCGTCACTATAACCGTATATGACGGTAGCACCAGGCGCAATTAGCTTAAATGGTAAGAAAATGCTTATAAAAGTTATTAATGCCCAAATGTTCTGAAGCCTAAATTCTGCATATAGCCCATTTCTTATTGCTATAATTTTATGGGCATATTCGTGTAAGATAAATGCTGCAAGGAACAGGATGCTATTAATCAAAAAACCAGCTGGGCTTAAGAAGATTAACCAGCTAGCACCAACGCCCCACACTAATGCTGAACCTATCAGTAAGTTTACTAGTTCTCTTTTTCTGCTTTTTACAAAGGTATAATCATAAAAATTGCTCAATCTTCGTCAATAAACTCCTCTGGCTTTGGAACTTCTGGCGGCAATCCCTTTCTTTTCCTAATGGACGTTATGATCTGACTAAGAAGGCTGCTTGGTACAGGCGCCCAACCTTTAAAACTAGTGTTCCATACAGCCTTCCCTGCTGTTGCGCCTCTCATGGTTTCTGACAAATCAAACGTTTCTGAAGCTGGAATCTCCCCCTGAAGCACCGTAAATACTTCCTTTTGAGTAATATTTACAATTTTTCCACGCTTACTTGTTATAACCCCAATTGCTGGGCCTATTATATCTTGAACGCCTTTAACCTCAATGGCAAGTATTGGTTCCAAAAGTGTTGGTTTTGCTAAAAGCATGGAACCTAAAATGGCCCTTCTAGCTGCAGGCATTAGCTGAGCATAAGTTCTATGTGCTGGATCTTCATGGGGCACAAAATGGTGCAAAATTACCTTGGCTCCCCTAACGTACTCATAAGCCAGTGGGCCATTAGTCATGGAATCAGTAAACCCTGATCTAAGGCTGTCCATGCTTTCTTGTAAAAACTGTACACCTTTTGTTTGGTCTACGAAAACGTTTCCTCTTTCATCTATGGCCACTACTCCTTTAGCTTCATCTGCATCCCATCCGCTATCCCTCAGAATTTTTGCTATCTGCTTACGATCCATGTTTTCATTGATCTGGCCAGTTATAATAAGATTTATTACATCTTCAGACAAGGGCTCCACTCTAATGAATACTTTATTGTGCTTATTAGGGCTTTTAGACATTACCGGACCAGCTTTTGCTGTAATAGTTTCCCTGTAATTGATCAGAGGCTGGCTAGTGATTATTTCAATACCAGCGTCCTGTATAAGAGTTGTAGCTATTTCTAAATGTAGTACACCCATGCCGGACAAAAGTGTTTCTCCTGTTTCCTGATTTATAGTTACGACTAGATTGGGGTCCTCAATGTGCATATTTTGTAGTATTTCAATTAATTTTGGCAGGTCTCTTGGGTTTTTGGGCTCGATTGCAATTGTCACAACGGGTTCACTAACATACTTTATGCTTTCAAATGGTGCTACGTCTTTAATGCTTGACAGCGTTTCTCCTGACGCAGCATGCTGAAGCCCAAGTAATGCGGGCACGTTTCCAGCAGGCAAGTATCCCACGATCTCTCTAAAGGGCCCCATAAACATGCTTACACTTTGAACCCTTTCTTGCCTTTTGGCATTTATCAGGTAAAACAAGTCGCCATCCCTGACGGTTCCGCTGAACAATCTGCCGACAGCAACAGGGCCTGCTTGTGGATCAACCACTACGTTAGTAACCATCATTACCGTAGGGCCATTGTCATCACATTCTATCATAGCCTTGTAAACTTCACTGTTTGGGTCACCCTTCCAAATTTTTGGAATTCTATAACGTTGCGCCACATGTGGTGGAGGGACGTGCTTTATCACCATAGAAAGAATCGCTTCATGCAAAGGAAACTTGTTTATAAGCTCATCCAAGTGGCCAGCAGTATATGAATCATATACTTCTTTAAACCCCATCCCTGCGCGCTTTGCCATACTTAAAGTAAAACCCCACCTATCCTTTGAACTGCCAAAGGCAACGCTGTCATTTGCTATATTAACCTTGAATTTGTCCTTGTATTCTGGTTCAGCATATATGTTGATGAGCTGATTGACGTCGTTTATTATATTTGTCAGCCAAGCCTGCATTTTTTCTGATGAAAGCCTCAGTTCTTTAATCAGACGATCAATTTTATTGATATATAGCACTGGCCTTACTCTTTCATCAAGTGCCTGTCTAAGGACAGTTTCAGTCTGTGTCATCACTCCTTCAACAGCATCTACAACTACAACTGCACCATCCAGTGCTCTCAATGACCTTGTAACTTTTCCTGTAAAGTCTATGTGGCCAGGCGTGTCTATCATGTTAAAAACATACGATTTACCTTCATACTCATAATTAAGCGTTACATTTGCCGCTTTAATTGTCATTTGTCTTTTCTGTTCTAATTCCATATAATCTAAAGCCAAAGCCTGACCCGCGACCGTGGGGCTTAACATGCCTGCAGCAGCAAGTAAAGAATCAGATGTAGTGGTTTTCCCATGATCAACGTGAGCTATAACACCGAAGTTTCTTATCTGTTCTTTGCTTGAAATGATTTTTAGCGCCTCTGCGGTGGTTTTAAATCTAGGCATTGGGTGTTACCTCCAACGTGCCTTCCACGATTACGGCATTAATCTGGTAAGTGTCATCCGCAATTGTATTTCCTCTTACAAGTTTTTTACGCCTTTCTCCCTTGCGTTCTGGATTAAATCCTGGACCCTCATTTAAAAGTATTTGTTTCTTCACTGGTCCTTCTATATCTTGCCTATGCGGAATCCCTGATTTATCACTTGCACCAGTTATTTTAAACTTTATTTTTCCTAATCCCAATACATCCCCGTCTATAATTTCACCTATTTTTCTGCCTATAAGAACAGAAGACATATTACCTTTTATATCTACCTTTTTTGCTTTCCTACTTTTAGGATCCGACAACACTAATTGTAAATCTACCAATCCGTTTAAATCCTCTAAATACCATCTTTAAAAGTTTATTGCTTTTTATCCTTTGTAGTATATTTATTAAAAACGTTGTTTGATAATTAAAAGTATTAACGTTTAACGAGGACATTAACTACGTGCTGAATTTTTACACAGGCTTTACCCATTATAACACGATTTTTAAAATATCAAGTAGTTTTTTATATTATGCTGCGCTATGTAGTTATATCTAAATTTCTTGGAGTTCAAATACAAACCTTGCACCAGCCAGCTCTCCCTCTCCCTGCCTCTTCCAGTTGATCTTGTAGCTTTTTTCAGACCTTGCCCCGGAAACCTTGGCGTTTGATGGCACTTTTTCCCACATTTTTTCCACTTTTTCCTTATCCTTTGTCATCAGCATACTTCTCCTTTTTTTCATCAAATAACGAATTAACGCTTTTTTTGGATCATATCCTTCAACTTCCACTCTTTCCCCATCCAGATCAATGACAAACTTCCTTTTTGCCATGCTAATTGTTAGTATTAATTAAGATATAAGGTCTACTATCCTATGCTTCCTTTATGGATGTTTTGTCTATACCCATTTTTTTAAACAAATCTTCCCCTTCTTCATAACTGAAACTAGGTCTGATATAATAATCGTTCTTTAACTTACGGCCGGTTTTATTTTCCCACTCTTCTATAGTTAATGAGTACTTTTTCTGTATTCTATCCCTATACCATTCAGGTATAACATTAAAGGTGCAGAAAGGAATTATTCTGTCATCTGGAGTAAGGTAGTGAATATCGCAACGTCTCACTCTTTCCTCATCGTGGTTATATTTGTCCTGGAAGTGCATCATACCCACAAAAAGCGACCTCATTTGCAGTTCACCAAGCGCTGAATAATCATGCTTTGCGATAACATTTATCAGCATCTGTGTAAGGTTTAACCCGTGAGGCATCCTGGACTTGTTTATAAACCTGGATATGTTTGTTATTACCGACAAACCAACCAGATATTTGTTTTCTCCCCGTTCTATTTTTTCTGCCTTTTCATCAAGAAACTTCAATAATCCATCTATATCTACAAATCTCGTTATGGGTACCATTTTCCCCTCATCATTGAAAATGTATGTTGCCGCTCCACACGCAAAATGGGTGGTGAGCTCATACTTCAATTGACCTGTCCAAGCCTCTATAAATCTAGAAAATGGCATCGCTGCAGGAATAGGGAACCAGTCATCTGACTTAACCGTTCCATTTGTTTGTTCCTCTATTTTTCCTATTACATCTGGAATAGTGATTCTGAACTTTTCGCGCTCCCTTTTTGGAATGCGGCCAACCAATGAAACCGGTTGATAATTTAAGCCCCTGACAATGTCCATATTAAGAAAGGCAAAACGAAGCATTTCGCCTACTTCATGATCATTAATCCCATTAATTACTGTAGGCACCAGAACCAATCCAAGATTGGCATCCCTGCAGTTTTTTAACAAATTAGGTATTTCCCAGTAATTCTTTGGATTTGTCTTTGGTGTTACGCCATCAAAGCTCACATAGAGTGTGTTAACTCCTGCGTCTCTGACTGCCCGTACCAATTCAGGCTTTCTTGATAGATTTACTCCATCAGTATTTAGCTGTATGTGAGTAAGTCCCTCTTCCTTTATTGCCTTTATAATCTCAATAAGATCCTCCCTCATTGTCGGTTCTCCGCCAGTAAGCTGCACTGCCACTCCCGGAATCGGCTTTTCTGCAAGGAGGTTCCTTACCATCCTCCTGATTTGGTCTATTGTCGGTTCATAAATATAGCCAGCCTTTTCCGCATAAAAGAAGCAGTACCAACAATTAAGGTCACATCGGTTTGTTAGAACTATGTTGGCAAGAGCAGTATGACTTAGATGGTTGGAACATAAGCCGCAACTGGCTGGGCAAGTTATATTATCTGACACTATCTTGGGATTTGATATTCCACGCCCATCACGCGCATAACCAGAGAATCTTTCATACATCGAATATGAACCAAAATATACATCCTCAAAATATCCATGCTTGGGACATGTTTTTCCAATATAGACCTCGCCATTCCTTTCAAATATCGTGGCATCAATTATTCTATTACACTCTGGGCATATGCTTTTGGTTTGCCTCAGAAACCTATAACTTGAGGATTCTGATTTTTCAAATCTTTCCTCTAATACCATAATAGTGCTTAGGAATAAGGGGTCTTTAAAAATATTTTTAACAAATAAACTAAAAAAAGTATATTGTTGGCGTTTATGGCCATATTCCACGGGCCATAACAGCATCTGAAACTCTCTTGACTGCCAATGTTAAAGCAGCGGTTCTCATATCTATATTATATTTTTTCATTGCATCATATACATCATTAAACGATTTTGTCATTCTTTCAGTAAGCATTCTGTTTACTTCATCTTCACTCCACCATAATCTCTGCAAATTTTGTACCCATTCAAAGTAACTAACAGTAACCCCTCCGCTGTTGGCTAATATATCAGGTATTACCAGTGCTCCTTTCTGATGTAGTATCTCATCAGCTTCTGGCGTGGTCGGTCCGTTCGCCCCTTCACTAATTATCTTGGCCTTTATTTTGTCTGCATTTTTTTCAGTAATAACTTCTTCTAAAGCGGCAGGTACCAATACATCTGCCTCAAGAGTCAAAACTTCTTCGTTTGATATTTTTTGAGCGCCCTTTAATGTTGTAACTGTTCCACTTTTTTCCTTTTCCTTAAGCACCTCATTGATATTTAGCCCATTCTTATTGTATATGCCACCCTTGGAATCGCTCACGGCAACTACTTTCATGCCGTACTCCTTTGTCATTAATATAGCGGCGTTTGACCCAACGTTGCCAAATCCCTGTATAGATACCGTTGCGTCCTTTAACTTTATATTCATCCGTTTAGCTGCTTCAGCCACAGTTATTGCAACGCCACGTGAGGTGGAATTAGACCTGCCAAGACTTCCTCCTGTTTCAATGGGTTTGCCAGTTATGACGCCTGGCTCATAGTGCCCATTCAATGCACTGTATACATCCATGATCCAAGCCATGTGCTGCGGTCCGGTATATACATCAGGCGCAGGAACATCTTCATATGGTCCAATAAATTTAGATATTGAATATGCATACCTCCTTGTCAAACGCTCTACTTCGCCAGCTGAAAGCGATTTTGGATCGCATATAATGCCCCCTTTTGCCCCACCCAGTGGTAAATCGAGTACGGCCGTTTTCCAAGTCATCCACATTGACAGAGCTTTGACTTCTTCTATTGATACATTTGGATGGTATCTGATTCCTCCTTTATACGGCCCGCGTGCATTGTTGTGCTGTACCCTGTATCCGGTAAAGACTTTGATCTTTCCATTGTCCATCTTAACAGGAACAGCAACATGAATTTCTCTCTGTGGCACTGATAACACTGCTCTTAAATCATCTGACAAATTTATTATATCAGCAGCCTTTTTGAATTGAGAAAGTGCCATTTCCCATGGGTTTTGTTTTTTTTCACTCAACTTTGGTCAGGTTAGCATCCGTTATATTACTTATAAATTTTGTTATAAGACCTCGGTGCCGTTAACTTAATCCCATAATCTGTTCCCTTATACATCAACAAAATTGGCTCCAATCATTCAGTTCATCTTAAAGCAAGCTGAGCCAATTTATTCGTTTGAAATACATGGTTTTCGAAGAATTTGAACACCTTAAGCCAGTTCTTTACATGATCAAATTTTGGCTTCTTGCAACAAGTAACCAAACGCTTCTGTGCTTTATGTGTTCATTCATCCTTTCCATAAAGTTCTTTAACTCTGATTATACACAAAATGACCTACTCTCGCCAACCTGCTGGCATAAAATGTCATAAAGCTTCACCTGTGTACACAGGATTACTGTATCAGCTTAATTATACTATGCATCTAACGAATTCTGGTGTCAGCTTATATGGAACAAAAGAAAAGCTCTAAGTTCAGGTTCAAATGCAACCCAGATCCACGCTTTACTCCAGCATTTATTTCTATCTAATCTATTAATGTGGATTTAGCTTCATGCCAGCTTCCATAAAAATAATCCAGAACTGATCAATATTTCTGTATCCACTTTCATATGGCTCTTAATTAAGGTTCAAGCTCTCCTCAAACTGAGGAAATAAAGCATAAAATATAAGTGCCATTAGGGCCCTTTTTCTAGTTTGTAGATTGTTTGCTATAAATAGGGCCACATTTAAAATAAATTTTGGGCCTCAAGTTAACGGCACTAGCCCTTTAAATTATTCTCTTATATGGGCTGATTACATATTAGATAAGTTTCCAGGGAAGGAGCGGAAGATCTCTCACCCATTTGCCACTTGCATTATAAACTGCGTGCATAACAGAAGCGCCTACTGGAATTATTGAAATCTCTCCTACTCCTTTTGCTCCATATGGTCCAAGCTCCTCTATGTTATTCATGAATTCGACGTAAATTTCAGGAATGTCTCTAACTGATGGAACAATGTAAGTGGTATAGTTATTGCCTAATGGTTTACCGTTATTATCGTACTTTAAATCTTCTGTTGTGGAAAATCCCAACCCTTGTACTATGCCGCCTTCAATTTGCCCGCTCGCAATTGATGGATTTATTACCCTGCCTATATCTGCATAAAATTCTACCTTATCAATATGCACTTTACCAGTTAGTTCATCTAAAAGGGCAGAGCTGAGCATCGCACCGTACATGTAAACTACATGCGGAACTTCGAGCGTCCCCTCAACCGGAGCGGGATATCTTGGAACTTCGTATGTAGCCTCAAATCTGAGTGTTTCGCCTTTTGATTTTAACCCCTTTGCTAGGTCATATATGCTTACAGATTTATCTTTATAATAAAATTTTCCGTCCCTATATTCTAAGTTTTCACTTGTAGCACCAAAATATAAACAGGCCTCCATTTTTAATCTGTTAAGTGCTTTATCACATGCCATCAAAAGAGCATTACCAGAAGTAAATGTAGACCTTGACGCGCTCGAACTGCCTGTATCCGGTGAGTATTTTGTATCAGCGTGCCTAACTTCGACCTGATTTAATGGTATGTCCAGTTTCTCTGCAACAAGCTGTGCATTTCCTGTATTGATCCCCTGCCCATAATCTACATTACTAAACATTATCTTTATCTTTCCTTCTGTTGCTATTTCAATCGCTGCTGTTGGGTAATCTGGTATTGTTCCAAAACCCACACCCTTTATTGCTATTGCTATGCCTACACCATGCCTTAGCCATGGCTTGGCGTTCTGCATCTTATCATTCCAAATTTTGGATTCCTTGGCCCTTAAAAGGGCTTCCCTTAACCCATCACTGTGCCTTATTGTATTTCTGAATGGGCCTTCCTCGCCTGTATTGAGAATGTTCTTCAACCTTATGTCTATGGGGTCTACGTGGAGTTCTGAGGCAATCTCATTTATCATGCTTTCAATTGCAAAATTACTTTCGGGGGCGCCAAATCCCCTGAATGCTGATGAAATGCCATTATTGGTATATACTAAATTAGCATTTATGACATAATTTGGAATCCTGTAAGGTCCATTTATAGTTTCTATGCTGACATCCAAGATTGTTGGACCAAAGCTCTGATATGCACCTGTATCCAAATAAATTTGGGCTTCATTTGAAAGAAGCCTTCCCTCTCTATCAACAGAAGTTCTTAGTTTAATTTCTGAGCCAGTTCGGTGATAGCCCGCTATCCCGCTTTCCTCTCTGCTTAACCATAGTTTAACTGGCTTTCCAGTTTTATAGGCCAGAAGTGCTAGGTGAATTTGAACTGTAACATCATCTTTCCCTCCAAATGCGCCCCCTGTTGGATAATTAACAGTACGGATCTTTTCCGGCGGCAAATTTAGAGATCTGGCAATCTGCAGTTTATCCCTATATGGACTCTGTCCACCGGCAAACACATTTATTATCCCTGCTTCATCTACATATGCCACTCCACCCTCTGGTTCTAAAAACATGTGCTTTTGCAAGGGTGTTTTATATGTTCTTTCAAGAGTCAGATATGCTTCCTGCTTTGCCCTTTCTGTATCCCCCCTCTTAATTATTGTGTGCCTGGCTATATTTCCATTGTCATGTAGCATTACAGCCTCTGGGGCAATTGATTCATCTATACTATGAATTACGGGTAAAGGATTGTATTCAATTTTTACCAGAGAAGCCGCTTCTCGTGATAGTTCTTCTGTATCTGCTGCAACCAGAGCTATCGGCTCACCATAGTAACGCACCCTATCATATGCCAGAACTGGCGCATCTGGCACAATTGCACCATACGCATTTAAGCCAGGAATGTCCTTATATGTAAGTATGGCCTTTACGCCGTTGATTTTTTCGGCTTCCCTAGTGTCAATCGAAAGTATTTGCGCGTGCGCATATTTGCTTCTTACGACAGAAGCAATAAGCATATTTTCAATTTTCATATCTGTAATAAATTTTAGCGTTCCAGAAACTTTTGCTTCTGAATCTATCCTTGGAACTGATCTGGTGATTGATTTATATTTTTGTTCCACCTCTTCTTCCATTGTTAATTTACACCGCCACAAACATTAAGAACCGTTACAGGCACATTTTCGCCTTTTAATCCAAGGCCAAAATTTGCTTTTATAGGGCGTTTTAATGTTTTAAAACAAATTTGTTCCTTAATTCCTATCATATCAGTTGAGTTAACTCTACTAAAAATTTCTTGCATAATCTTTGCTTCCAACTGGTATGTACTTCTCAATTTAATATTCACCTGATAATTTGCCACCTACCTTTTTCGCAGTGCCAACTAGTAGTTCATATAAACCTTCATAAACAAGTCCATAAGCTGCCCTCCTTCTATATTCTGCACTTCCTCTTATATCAGAAATGGGTGATATTTCTTCTGATACGGTTCTAGCTACCTCGTCTATTACTTTTAAATCCAGCTGCTTGCCTGTTACAAGCGTTTCGGCTTTAACTGCACGAATTACTGTTGGGGCCACTGCTCCCAATGCTAACTTTATAGAATTTACATTCTTTTCTTGATCCAATTCTGCAATGCACGCAACATTTACTATGGAAATAGCATTAGCCTCTCTCAATCCAAGCTTTTTAAAAAAATAATTTGATCCGGCTTTTACTTTTTCAATTGTTATTTCAGTTATAAGTTCATCTGGTAACCTTTTAGTTTTTCTAGGGCCCAAAAAGAACTCATTTACAGGAATAACCCTTTCCGATTCCATGTTCTGTAACTTTACACGTGCATTAAGAACGTAAAGGGGTGGAATGCTGTCGCCTGCTGGGCTTGCATTACCTAAATTTCCTGCAATTGTTCCCAAATTTTGTATTTGGATAGCGCCAATGGTTTTACTTGCATCAGAAATTATAGGCGCATACTGGTTAATTAGAGTGGAATCTTCAAGCTCTTTATATGTAGTCAATGCGCCGATTCTTATTTCGTTGCCATCTTCTTTGATATATTTTAAATCATTAAGATAAGATAAATTGAGCAATTCTCTTTCTTTTACTAAACCATCCTTAATTTGGACCATTACATCGGTTCCACCAGTAATGAGTCTGACCTCTGATGATTTCTCCTTTAAAATGCCAAGCGCCTCATTAAGGGTCTGAGGCGAATGTACGTTGTACTGCGAATAGTTCATTCCTGTTCACCTCCAACTTTTTTTATCGCGTTTACAATGCGAGGATATGCTCCACATCTGCATATGTTTCCGCTTATTGCATCAAGTATTTCATTTTCATTAGGATTGGGCTTTTCAATGAGCAACCCTTTGGCAGACATAATGAACCCAGGCGTACAGTATCCGCACTGGCTTGCCCCCTCTTCAATAAACGCTTGCTGCAGAGGATCCATCTGCCCATCTTTTATCAACCCCTCTGCAGTAACTATTTGGTGTCCTTCCACCTGAGAAATCATTATCAAACAGGATGTGACCGCCTTTCCATCCATCAGGACGGTGCATGCGCCGCATTCTCCGGCTTCGCAGCCTGGCTTTACGCTGGTTATGTTCAAATCTTCTCTTAATGCCCTCAAAAGGCTTTTAGCTGCAGGTGCCTTTACGGTAACTTGCTTTCCATTTAAAGTAAAGGTAACAGAAACGTCCATATCCAGCAGTATAATATCAGGCGTTAAAAATTTTTGCATAATAATTTGATTTAGACGTCTTGACACTCCAAAAATATATGCGTTCAGCCGTTAAAATTTAAATCGCCCTTATAGTCTACGTCGTGAACCACTATTGGTGTGCCCACTTCTATTTTATAGGCTTCCTTCTCATACTTTTGTACTATTTCTTTTAAACCTCTTTTTTCTTCACTAATAGATAATAGTTCTTCTTTTAGCTTAACATCAAACAGTATGGGATGACCGCCCCTGCCATTATATGTGGGAATTACTATGCTGGCCCCTGTATTTTTATGAACATCAATAACGCGTTCTATTATATATGACTTGATAAATGCCATATCGCCTGGTAATATTAAAATTCCTCTAATAGCGTTTGAAACCTTTACACCTGTTATAACTGACTGACTCATTCCTATTTTATAATTATCATTATAAACATAATTTACTTTTGTTCCTTCCAGTGCTTTTTTTATTTTATCAGGGTCGTGCCCAATCACTACTATCAATTTAACGTTGGGCAATTGGGCCTCTGTCACGACCCTTTTAATAATAGGAATGCCATTTATTTTATAAATCAGTTTGTTTTCTCCAAATCTGGTAGATTCACCCGCTGCCAATATTATTAAATCGTAATCCATATACTATTTTATAATTTAAGATGGCTAAATTTAAATTTGACCCTTTTTTAGAGAAATTAAATTGAATGTTAGTATATTGGGCATAGGAAATCTTGGTAGTTCCATTATAGGCGGCTTAATTCAATCTAAATTAGAAGGCATAAAACTCTATGCATATGATAAGAATAAAACAAATTTAATAAAATTCAAAAGTAATCGTGTTTATATCGCAGAATCTGAAGAAGAACTTTTTAATGCCTCAGACATTCTTATCCTAGCTGTTAAACCGACACAGATTAAGGGGGTGTTAAATAAATTACCTGTTTCCTTTTCAGGTAAAACGCTAATATCGGCTGCGGCTGGCATTTCTATTGATTTTATAAGGGAGAATTTGCATTCCACAAATGTCAAAATATTTCGTATTATGACAAATTTGGGTTGCGAATTTAATGTGGCTCCTGTTTTAGTTGCCGGTGATCTGCCACTGGACGGTAGTACACAAGATGTTTTGACAGCACTAGGAAAAATTTATCAGGTAAATGAGCAACTGCTTGATTCCATGACCACGATTGTAGGTAGTGGTCCGGCGCTTATTTCCTATTTCCTTGATTCATTAGTTCAATATTGTAAAATAGTTGGTTTAGAAGGAGATAGTTCCAGGGAAATAGTAAACATGGTAGCATTATCAACTTCTTACTACCTTAAATATAAAAGAGTAAGTTATGAAGAGCTAATAGAAAAAGTTACAACACCTGGTGGAATTACTTTAAGGGTTCTACATAATATGGATAAAATGTCAGTTAAAGGTAGAACTGTTGATTCGTTGATAAGGGCTGGATCTTTAAATCGCCACTAAAATTTTGATTACCAAAAAATCGCTAAATTTAGTTTTTGCCTTTTTGATTGACCTTGCTTTATAAGAATTTAGTTCCGTTTACAAATCCGTGAGCAAGAAAGCTCCGACATTCATGGAGGAGATGAATTGCGAATTATATATTTATATACCATTAATGAGAATAACAGAATAGAAGCATGCGACGTACAAATACAGCCATTGCAGGAAAGGAAACCAAAGCTAAATTAACTGGCAAGGCA
>Ga0080003_1001142_pt1 | contig 14714 bp, 13 predicted proteins | sample JossMetagenome_FD_69206 | JGI IMG/M metagenome (GOLD analysis project Ga0080003, IMG submission 69206) | Hot spring microbial communities from Joseph's Coat, Yellowstone National Park, USA - JC2_E (SPADES assembly) (version 2) | ecosystem: Environmental > Aquatic > Thermal springs > Hot (42-90C)... | reverse complement strand
GGAGATATGGTAGGAACGGCGATGGTAATGGTTGATGGAAAGATTGTAGCGTTAAGAGGAAGAGATAGCAGGCCAACAACCAAGTACATAAAGCTTAATGGAAAAGAGCTCGGAGTTAAGGACCCGAACGAGGCTTTATTTGACCCTCCAAGGTTTTACTGGAAGAGCACAGGTGAAACTTACTTGCTTTAATGGCAAACTTTTAATTTTGTTTTATTTACAAATTATTAAATTCTCGCCAGAATATCGAATAACCATTGAATGATCTCCTTTTTAGGAAGCATCCTATAGTAAATTACTGTTGGCTTTTCGTACCTTTTAATATCAGCGCTCCGTGAGGCCTTATGAAGCTGTACAAGCGCGTGCATCCATTAACAAAATTGAAGAGATTTGATGCAAGTTTTAGATAAACTCCATATTTAACTATAAATCAAGAATATTCATACCCTATTAACCATAAACCCTTGGATCCTTTATTTCGTGCCAATCAACGTGTCACAATGAATTTGAGCATTAAATTTCATACCTTGTCAATTTCTTTCTGTGCCACTTTTTAGGCTCCCTCATTGCAAGTCCCTCCTTGAGGATTTGATTGATCCTGTTGTTGTTAACGCTTTATTCTTTAGCTCTGAGAATTTTGCTGATATAGCTCGCATTAGCTATGTACATTTTGTAAAGCTTAATGATTTCATATTTAACTTGCTCAGGCAAAGGCTGTTTATGCCTTCCAGCCTTTTTCTGAACACATAATGCGCCTTTTGTATTCGTGGTAAAGCTGCTGTACCCTTCTAGTTGATATCCCTTGTACGCTTTCAGTTTCCCTGTTGGTAAGTTTTCCTTCAAGCTTATCATTAACGATCCACAACGATCCACTTGGCCTGATCTTCGCTAAGCATGCTACGCCCGTACCTCTTCATTAGGTTTAGCCAAAATCTGCTTAATTTGCTTTTATCAGCTATATGTTTAAGACCATGAAATAATTTCCAGACGAGAGCACCTTTTAACCACCGTAAAGCTTTACAATGATTAAAAAGCTGAAAAATCTATTATGCTTTACAGTAATAATTATTCAAAAATAAAATTTATCTACTATACTTTTCCACATTTTTATTTCCGTATTATTTTTTCTTTTTAAAATACCTTTATTAATTAAGTCTTTAACAACAGTAAATGAATAATAAGGAGCACCAGTGGCTCCTGGTGCAACATAATTTAATATGTGCAGTGTATTCTCAGTCTCTTTAATAACTGTTTTTTGCATTATTCCTTTATCATTTATTAAATAGTGCATTATTCCGGGGTCTTTTGGGAATATATCGCATTTAAGCAATGGAGGAAAAACTTTAGAGAAATATTTTTCATAGAATTTTTAAAGCACATTCTAAATCCATCTTTAATTAAAATTTTGATCAGCTCGAGGCTATGGCAATAGCAGACAATCTAGTTATCCTCAATGAAGGTGCAGTTGAGCAAGTTGGAAGTCCCAAGGACATATATGAGAACCCAAAAACCATGTTTGTAGCAAATTTCATTGAAATGCTCAATTTGATTCCTGCATCAACGTTTAAAATCGATGATGGTTATGATGCAGTTGGGTTCAGACCAGAAAACGCGGAAATAGTTGAAGATGATGGAAACATTTCAGGAACCGTAAATTATGTAGAATATCAAGGTGAGGAAACCATAGTGTATATTGCAGTGGGAGATAATACAATAAGAATAAGGGATAGGCAGGTCAGATTTTTTGAACCTGGCAAAAAAATCAACATAAAAATCAAGAAAGCATTTGCGTTTAAAGATGGTAAAGTTGTGAAGACGATCCTTTTTTAAGTAAAATTATATTTTTTATCTAACTGACCCTTTCCTCGTCCCTAGAAGGGACGAGGTTTGTCGTTCATTTTATCATCTTAAAATCATGCGCAGATCAAAAAATAATCTGTTTTAAGTATTAAAAATAATGATAAAGAGTATAAAAAATTTACTTTTTCCTGCTAGCTATAAATACTCCAGCGGCAACTATAACTACTATGAATACAGCAGCAACGTACACAGTAGCGTAGGCAGTAAACTGTGACGGCGCAGGGCTGACGTATACTTCGTTACCGACAGCCGTTGCGTACCCCTGAATACCTATTGTGTAAGCCGGATCAGAAACTACGTTAAGAGAATAGCTCTTTCCGTTTATTGTAAGGTTTTCAGAATAAATGGTTTGAGTTGAGACCGATTTGGTAAACAAAGTCATGTTTGTGCTTGGATTGTAAACTCTGTTCCATTCGCTTAAAGGCTGGTTAAATTCAGAAAAGTTGAGCGTTGAAACTTCTGGCAGTTCTATAATTCCCTCCATTCCAAGCCTTTCCATTAGATCGTTACCAAAAAAGTTCAGGTCTTCCATGTTTCCGTTTTCCATCAGGTACAGATGTTTGTCTACATTGAAAGATTTCCAGGCAAAGTTCCCAACAATCTTGGTTCCGTTCTTGGTGAATAACCCGCTAATCCACATTATAATCTCTGAACTCTTTACGTATACTGCTGCTGTTTGGTTAGCAACGAACTTTTTCGAAATTATAACGCTAACGTTAAGGAGCTGAATGCTCTGGTTCGCAGTATCCTTATTCTCTTGATTTTCGTTTTCGCTGTGGACTATAGCTTCCTGCAAGTTCTGGAAAAATTCGCTGTTTTGAGGAACGTTGCTTACGCTTGCGCTGAAGCTATAAGACGTGCCGTTCAGCATCCTTGAAAAGAAGCTATCTGCAGGGTAATGAAAAACGGCGTAAACGGTATCGTTTACAAATATCTCTGCAACGTTCTTAGTAGGATATGCAAAAGCAGTCACGCTCGATGCTCCAGCTGGTATTGCCGCGTAAAGCATCATACCCATTATAAGGGGTATCATCATAAGCAGTTCTGTTTTGTGTATCATCAAAATTACTAATATAATGCCAGTTATAAGAACTTTGTGAAACTTTAGCGGAACGATAAAGTACGGAGATTATTCTTTTGTTTAAGCTCTCTTTGCTGGTCGTAAACTCTTGTAGCTCATCTTTCCCCTTATGCTGGAAACAACGAACAACCGCTGTGAACTCTTCACCGTACTTACTATAGATCAAAAATTTTTATTGCAAGATGGCCGTTTAACGTTTTGACCATAAACAATCCTGCCGATCTAACGTTTGTAACAAGTACTTAATATATAAGATGATTTAGGTTAATCAGAGCGATTTGATTAAAGATTTTTGGACGTTGATCGCGTTTAAAATCTGGTATAATAGCAAAAGCATCATAAAAGTCAACAAAAGTTTTGATCGACTGTTGAGTGAAAGTAGGACGTCAGTCGTTCAAAATCATGTTTATCTTTTTTTCGCTGAAGTTGTTCAAAAGCTTTTGAACGAACTCAACGTCATAAATTATCTCGAGTGGGTACAGGACAGTTTTCTTTCCGTTGTATTCTTTCAGCACCATGAAATCTGGGGATATGAGGAAGGCCTTCCTTTTGAACGTAAGTGGGTTTTTAGCCTTCAGAGCGCCGTAGAGCGCCGCCATCTCTCCTTTTGTATCAGATACAAGCTCAAACTTTATGCCTTTCTGGACTGAAAAATTAAAGTGCGTTTCCAGAGGGTCAGGGCTTACACCTATGAGCTCTACCCCAAACTCCTTAAGCTTGTCCATGTTGTTCATGAAAGTGCTTATGTCCATTTCACACCCGGCCGCAAAGTCCCTGTGATAGAAGAACAGGATTGCCCATTTGCCATAGTACCTTTCCCTTTCGAGGCGACCGTAAGTAGAAGGTAAAGGGAGAAACCGGGGCTCGTCTCCTTCTCTTATTCTCATTGTTTTTTATCTCATTTTTGGGCTTAATAACGTTGCTGATGTTTCTTTGATTTATAGTGTTAAGAACAGAAAATTTAAGAACCCAGCGCACAATCATATTACTCATGAATCTTAAACTGCCACGGATGTCATTTGGTACAGCCACTGTCATTCTGGCATTTGCGCTACTGCTGGCCCTGAACTTTTACGTAAGAATAATGCCAGCAAGCTACGGTTTTTACCTTAACGAGTTTGACCCATACTATCATTATTATGTCACAAACGTTGTTTATCAGGACCTTACAAAGTACGGTCTTGCAGGGATAAACAAATACTATCACACCATAGACTATAATTTCTGGTACCCATGGGGTAGAAACCTCGCGGCAACATCTCCATCTGGCCTTTACTTTCTGGTTGCTGTTCTTTATATCATTCTCAGGGAACTCGGTTTAAGGATAACGCTTTATGACTTTGTAGCTATCATTCCAGTTTTTGTTGGAGTACTGATTTCTATCCCAGTTTATTTTATATCAAAAAAGATAACGGGCAACAAGTACGTTGGGCTCCTTGGAGTCCTTCTGCTATCATCTGTACCTGGCCTGATAATAAGGACAGACTTTGGTTGGTACAAGGGCACACCGTTTGCCTTTTTCTTCATGCCTCTTGCCCTGATGTTCCTCTTATACGCGTTTGAAGATCAGAAGGTTCAGGAAAACCTTTCAGCCAGGATTTCGGTATATTCGCTTGTAGCTGGACTACTCGTAGGGTATGCGCAGACTATGTGGGGAGGAAGCGAAAACATGAACGGCGTTGTCGGGCTGGCTTTTTTGCTTGCACCTATTTATATAAGGCCTGGGAAATCAGGATACTATATAACAAATCAGGTTGTACTTAATGAGCTCCTGTACACAGCAGGAGCTCTTGTAGCTGTTATTTATCCAGTGCCCGGAATATCTTGGGCATATTCTCCTACCATGCTCCTCCTTTATCTTGCTCTGGCTGTTAACGCGCTATATTACGTTAACGAAAGAATGAAGATAGTTAGTAGGAAGACCTTTTTTGGCATACTTTTAGCCATAATTGTTGCGGGCCTTGCGGGCGTTGCCTACGTGCTACCTCATCTGATAAACTTGAGGTACCTCTCTGCGTTGAACCCACTTATAAGGGCAAAGCCTTCCGTGGTAAGCACTGTAGCTGAGCAGCTTCCGATTTCAGGAATAGAGACGCTTTTCACTTACGGTGTTGGAGCCGTTCTGGTTATGATAGCTGGATACTTTCTAATAAGGAAAAGGAGTCTGGGTTCAGTTATAACAGCTCTCTTCCTTATATGGAGCTTTTATGTAGGAACTTCTTTTGGTGAGCTGATGGACTTTATTGGCATAGCGATGGTCATAGGTGCTCCTCTCGGGCTGTACTTTGCTGTATCACAAATAGGTTTTGAGTTCCAGGAAAAGAAAGGAAAGAAAAAGATTCAGGACGTAAGCTTTAAGTATGAAAGGGTTGCTGCTGCCGCAGTCCTGATTGGGCTTACTGCATTCCCCGTTTACCTCTGGATACCCCAGAACAACGTGCCTGTTTCGATAGTGAACTCGGCGACGATCATAAATGGGCCTGTACCTGCGTGGATTGACGCCCTTAAATGGATGGATAACGCTTCAAACATGCCACCGCACTCTGTTGTTGTAGCTTGGTGGGACTACGGTTACTGGATAACAGTTATGGGTAACCAGACAACTGTTGTAGACAACGCTACGCTTAACGGCACTCAGATTGGGCTAGTCGCAAAGATGTTCCTTTCCCCTGTAAACCAGTCGATAAAAATACTAAATAAATTACATGGAAAGTACGTGGTAGTTTTTGCAACTGGTGCCAACGCCGGAATTGCAACAAAAGACCCATACCTTTACAGCTACATGTTTTCAGGTGAGCTTTATGGCATAGGGGGCGACGAAAGCAAGGTGCCTGCAATGATCGTATGGGCTGGTTGGACTTCAAACGAGTCAAAGTTTGTTAACCCTCAGACGCACCTCTTAACATCATATTTCTGGAACAACACGCTTCTTGGAAGGCTAGAACCGTTAAGGTATGAAGGCTGGGGTCTTATAGATCCCTCAACAGGAATGATCGTTAGCATACAGCCTCATTACCAGCCAAACATGACGAGCTACTACCAAATACCTTTATGGGTATACTCTCCTTACTACACTAGCAACTCAACGCCTTTTAGGCTTGTATATTCTTCACCAATTCAGTACACGAGTAACGGGATGTGGGCTCAGGTTCTTATTTACGAGTATGTTGGAAATGGAACAGCTGCAAACGGTTAAAAAGTTCTTCAGGTGGTATTATTTTAACAATTCAGAAAAAATAAAGGCTCCAGAATCTACTGAATCGAGAGAGTTCGGCTATAGGGACTTTAACGGTAACATGGTTAGGCACCTCAGCTTTAAAAGCGAGGGGGAGTACAGGGCTTTTCTCGTAAAAACAGTGCCCAAATCAGTTTATTATTCAGTTGCTTTCTACATAGACCCAACGGCTCCCATGGAGTCTAAGGGCTGGATAAAGGCAGACCTTGTGTTTGACATAGACATAAAGGACGTTAGCGAAAAGATAAAGGAAAACAGCTTTTGGATCTGCAAAAAATGTCACAGCTTTGGAAGGCTTCCTGCACCAAAAGTTTGTCCTAACTGTGGGTCAGAAGTTGAAGAAGTTGAATGGGTATGCGACGAATGCCTCAATGAAGTTAAAGGAGCGGCGCTTGACCTTTTGAACATACTAACGGAGGACTTCGGGCTCAGCAAAAAGGAGATATCGGTTTACTTTTCTGGAAACAACGGTTACCATTTTTACGTCTACAACGAAGAGATGAGAAAGATGGGACAACAGGAAAGGATGGAGATAGTTGATTACATAACTATGAAAGGATTCGACAGTTCAGTTTATTCAAAGAACATTCCAGAGAATGGGTTCATGATTAATAGAAAAAGGGTTCCCGTTGATCCCAACGTTACTGTTGACATAAAGAGGGTTTTTAGGGCCCCTGATTCCCTTCACGATGAAAGCGGCTTGGCAAAAAAAGAGGTCGATTCGCTAGAATCTTTTGACCCCCTTGATAAAGCAGTTGTCCTTCCTGAAGAACCCGTTGAAGTCCTTATGTACTATATGCCTTCTATACGTTTTAAAGGTGAAACCTTCGGCCCTTACAAGCAGGAAAAGGTAAAAATTCCGGCTTACGTTGCAGTTTACGCGGTTTTAAAAGGACTTGCTGAATTCACTGAAAACCGGTCTGGTTAAGATAATATATTCTCTGCATCCCTTTCACATAATATTTGTAAAACCTTTTGTTGTGTTCGTAGAACTTCAAAAGCCCTACGTTTAGAAAGTTTGTGTTCACAAGCGATCTGCCAGTAAGTGCATCCCTGTAGCTGTAATTGTATATCAAAGCCCTTAGGTATGTGAAGGGCAATCCAACGCTTGCGTTTAACGTGAGCGCCTGCTCAAGAGCTTCGTTTTCTGTTATTATTGGCGAGAGGTAGTAAGATTCTGTAGAGTTAAAGAACCCCCTTTCTGATATGTTAATGTAAATGTACTCGTATCCAACGATCTGCCCGTTAAAGTAGATCGGTTCGCCCTTTGCTTGGTATGGGAAAAATGTAAGAGTAAAGTAGTAAGCAGCCTCTGGCAGTATTAGGCTCACGATCAAAAATGCAAGTAGAGCTACAATAGCTCCGTGTAAAACTTTAACTTTCAACTAACGCATCAAGAACAGCTGGCGCAACCCTGGTTATAAGTTTTTTCAGATCTTCATCTGACATACCTTCTCCTCTTTTTTCTTCCATATCCTCAGTCACAATTAGCGCGCAAGCTGACCTAAAGCCCCTTATGTACGAAAGAACAAACAGGGAAGCGCACTCCATGTCAGCGCAAAGAAAATTCTTATCAGCAAGAGCCCCTGCATTATTCTCATAATACTTTGAATAGTATAAATCGTTTGAAAATGTTGGCCCTACGAAAGCCCTTAACTTTGAGCTAGTCAGCTTTTCCAGCAGCTTCTTGCTTACCAAAAGGTCAGGCACAGCTGAGAGCACAAAAAAGCTTTCAGTAACGTACTCCCCTATTGTCCCCCCAGGTATATATGATGCCCCTGAAGAGACTACAACATCACCCTTTGTTATTCTTTTGCTCAAAGATTTGGCTGTCCCAAGACGTATTATGAGCTTTACCCCGAGCTGTGACAGCTCATCAAAAACGAGCGTAGCAGAGGGGGCTCCTATTCCGTGAGTGGCTATAGAAACTCCTGAACCCTTGTACATCCCGGTATAAACGTAAAGATCCCTGTTTCTGTTTACTAGCTTTGAGTTCTCAAGAAAAAAGCTAAGAGCTTCTGCAGTTTCACGATCTTCTACCGCAACAACTCTGTCAGCAACTTCGCCCTTTTCAGCTTTTATGTGCATCGGCATTAGGTCTATTTTTGTTTGTAATTTTTATAAACTTTATTGTTTTTAGTTCAAAAATACTTAACGAAATATACAAAGCTATATGTCAAAATTCTCAGAACGTAAGGATACAGCGTTGAAAACAAGTATTGAACTTGTGATTAGTGAGCCAAAAAATGGCACAAAAAGAAGATGCAAAAGAACATATTAATTTTGGCACGTTGATTGGCACAAAATAAAGGGTTTATAGTTAATATTGTATGAATATCCTTTTAGGTTTATAGTTGGCTATGGCATTTATCCAACGCTGACATCAAAGTTCTTCAATTTTGTTGACGAATTAATGTACTTATACAATTTCATAATGCCTCACGGAGCCTTTGATATTAAAGGGTTTCGCTCTACGTGTGTACGTAGGTACGCATCAGCATACCTATCGTACACGTAGAGCTTGGGCTTCACAGCTTCATGTAACTCCCTCACGAGTTCATCGGGAGTCTTCCGCTCTGTCTAGACGTACCCAACCCATTCATACGCCTTCCATATTGCTGAAGGCATCATGGGAAGCGCCCTCCATCTTCAGTTCATGCTTCTTTTTGCCATCCCAATTTGTTTTGTACCCGAACGTGAGGCGCATGTATAGATTTATTGCTGAGTTTAGCTGTCTGTCTATTCTGAGCCCACAACTGCTGCACTCAAAAACTGCTCCATTCAGGTCTTTGTTCTCCCACCTACACCTGGAGCAGTTTGATGATGAGCCGTATGGGTCGAGCTCATTAACTTTAGCTTCACCAATCTTCATTAGTATCCTTGAAATGCTCCTCCAGTCGCTCCTTGAAATCATCCTGTTCCACAAGCGGGAACGCGTGTACATGCCATGCTTTGAGGAGCAGAAAAGGCTCATCCCTGAGCTCATGCTTTAGCTAATAGCTCTTTAGTACGTTTCACAACCTCCTATTTTTTGTGTATAAGGAACTTTTGAATATCTAATAATGATCCTTGGGTGAAGGCCAAGGAGCAATCATACCTCTTTTAAGGTACATAATTTTTCAGGCAGAAAATATTATATGACAAGCACTATATAAAGTAAAGCTATTTATTTTGAAACTGTTTGTGACGGCTACCTAAGTTATAATGGCCAATTATACTGTAGAACATTGAAGAGTTAAATGATTACAAAAACGCCACAATTTTTTTAGTGTATAAACTTACGTACACTTAAGGTAGCTTTAAGAGCATAAATTAAAATATTTGTTAAAAATTTGCCGTTTAAATTATCAAAATGTTAATTTTTGACCAAAAAATTAAACAGATTTTCTGAAAGAATTCCTTTGAGGATAAGGTTATATAGGAGGCATGATAAATTATCATTGATGACCTTTTTTATGAGCGTGTTCAAGCAAAAAGTTTTTAGTCATTCTGGGGTGAAAATTTTATGGAAAGCATAAGCAAAGGTTTGGAAAACGTAAACATAAAGTGGACAAGGCTTACAACGATAGATGGGCAGAAGGGCATTCTGTGGTACATGGGCTATAGAATTGAGGACATAATAAACGCAAAGGCTTCTGCTGAAGAGATCCAGTACCTGTTCATTTACGGTCAGCTACCAACAAAACAGCAGCTTGATGACTTCAAGAAAAAGATTCAGGAAGGATACAACATCCCGGATTATTCTGTAAAGTCCATTACGAACCTTCCTCGTTCGGCCGATTCTGTTGCCTTGCAAATGAACGCTATGGCTTCGTTTGCAGCTACTGAAAAGTTCACCTGGAACAAGCAGACAGATAGGGACTATGCGGCCCGCATAATAGGTCAGATGGCTTCAGTAACATCAGTTGCCATAAGGCACGTGCTGGGAAAACAGCCAAAGCTTCTTGAACCGAGCGACAGCTTAGCAAAAAGCTTTCTCAAAGCAGTTTTTGACAGAGAACCATCAGAAAAAGAAGTTGAAGCAATGAATGACGCGCTGATCCTCTATCTTGATCATGAAGTTCCAGCTTCAACCACTGCGGGGCTTGTTGTTGTATCGGCCCTGGCTGACATATACTCGGGGATAGTCGGCGCGCTAGCAGCTCTTAAAGGGCCGCTTCACGGAGGAGCTGCAGAGGCAGCAGCAATGCAGTTCCTTGAAATAGGAGACCCTTCAAAGGTTGAGTCCTGGTTTGCTGAGAACATAAAGAGCGGCAAAAAGAGGCTAATGGGTTTCGGACACAGGGTTTACAAGACATACGACCCAAGGGCAAAGATCTTCAAAAAGCTAGCGCAGGAGCTTAACCCGCAAGGACAGACAAAGACGCTTTATGAGATAGCTGAGAAGCTTGAGACCCTTGGGATTAACGAGTTCGGGCCAAAGGGCATATATCCTAATACAGACTTCTATTCAGGAATAGTTTACATGTCCCTCGGTTTCCCGCTTCAGAACAACATTTACACCGCGCTATTCGCCCTTTCAAGGGTTACAGGATGGATGGCTCATTTCCTTGAATACGTAGAAGAACAGCACAGGCTTATCAGGCCAAGAGCAGTATACGTCGGTCCTTCAGAAAGGCCATTTTTGCCCATAGATAAAAGGTAAATTTTTATCAAATATGCGTTAATATTTTTTGGCTATGATGATAAAGAAGCTATGAACCGTGATTTAGATCTTGAGCTCTGAGCCGTAAACTGCCCACCCTTATAGATGGTATCTTAGTTTGAACAGGCTGATAAAGAAACCCTACTATTAGCTATGGGCCAAAATTTGACCTAAAAAATCATATATTTATTATAGATATGATTTAATGCTGTACCTGGAAGAGCATTGATTATGTAGATTTATTTTTAAGGAAGTGACTTGAATTTATCCTTCTATAGAAGGAATTTTCTTTTCTTTGATCAGATTGTGAGCGCGTTTTTGAGCTTCTTCATAGCATACTCATAATCTTTTGAAACTATATAAAATATAGGGTAAGAGCCCCATTTGAGCGCAACCTTAGAAATATATTCCTCTACTTCGTTCGCGCTACCTACTGCCATTAGCCTGCTCAGGACTTCATCAGGTACAACCTTTTCAGCTATTTCAAGCTCTTCGCTTGAAGGCGGCCATCCCTTTATCAATGACCTTATCCTTTCGATCGTTTCAGGGCTTACGCTCGACCTAAATAGCGAGGGCGCCATGTAAAAGAACTTCGCCATGAACCTCTTAGCATCAGAGGTAGAGCCGTCCCTGTTCAGCGATACAGCTATCAGCTGGAAGGATCTTTTGTTCCCTATTATTCTGTGGGCTTCTTCAAGGTAGCTAAGATCTGTCAAGAAGTTAAGGATAACTCCGTCAGCTATTTCAGCTCCTAGCGAGAGCATCTTTTTTCCTGTTGCAGCCAAGTAAACCGGTACTTCAAGCTTTCTTTCAATCCTCGCGTTTTTGAGATTTATGAATTTCCCGTTAAAATTAACGAGCTCACCGCTCAAAAGGAGCCTGAGCGATGTTATGAACTCTCTCATTTCATTTACCGGTGATGCTTTCTTTATTCCGTAGTTTGAAAGTATTTCTTCTCCGCTTGCTACCCCCAGCATAACTCTGCCCGGAGCAACAAAGCTTATAGTGTTAAGCGCAGCTGCTACAGTTCCCACGTTCCTTGTATAAGCGTTTATTGCGCAGCTTCCGACTTTGAGCCTTTCTGTAAGCATCGAAGCCATACCCATTAGCACAAGCGCATCCCTTATCCCAACGTGTTCCCCAAACCACACTGAATCGTAGCCTAGATTTTCAGCAAGCTTTACGATTTTCAGATCTTCATCAACGCTTCTTTCTTCTCCCAGCAGTATTCCAGCCTGTTCTTTCTTCCACAAAAGCCTTCAGATTTATTTCTTTTTGCATTTTAAAAAGCTTCACTGCAATAAATTTAAAAATAAAAAGTTAAATCGATTGCAGTAAAATTAAATATTGTTGAACGTTACAGTAGCAGTGCCTACAATTCTCAGGAGTACACTCGAGGGGACGCTTAAATGCATATCCCAGCAATCCTACAAGGACTTTAAAGTTTTTCTGATATACAAGGGCGAGATGAGAAAGACAGTTGAAGATTACCGCAGCCAACTTGACATTGAATTTATTGAACAAAAAAGAGGGCTACTGGAAGAAGCTTACAACAAGGCTTTTCAGATCTCAAGTTCAGAACTTCTTATGTTCACAGACGATGACGCTTGCCCGGGAAAAACTTGGGTAGAAGACCACGTTAATTTTCACATCAACAACCCTGAAGCTGGCATAGCGGGAGGCCTTATAACCGGAAAATACTGGCGAAACTACCCGAACGAAGCCTTTGAACTGTTTAAGGGAACCCCATTTATGGAAGAAGCAGATCCTCTTTTCAGAGAATATGTTGGCTATCTTACAAAGACCGGGCTGAGCGTGGACAGGCACGAACACAGGAACAACGAAAAGACGCTTGCGATAGCTGGGGTAAACATGAGCGTTAAGGATTCTGTGTACAGAGGTTTTAAGGCTTATACGTACAGCGTTTTTGCCAGTTATATTGAAACCCAGATAGCTCTTAGGGCCATCAAAAAAGGGTTTTCATCGGTAAGGTTTCCAGCGGCGCTCACATACCACAAAAAGATCAGCTCTTTATCTGTTCCCAGCAAGAAGAACGAATGGAAGCTCATATTGGAAAAGTTCGCCTTCCCTTTTATAGCAGACAAGTTCTTCAAGGTTGACAGAGAATTGCTGAAAGAGCTAACTCTCAGGATGAAAGGATTTCCAAGAGAAGGGTTGATGACAGCTCTTTATGGGCTGGAAAAAGGCCTTAAACCTTCTGAATTCAGAAAGCTTCTCCTGAAAAAGTTCAGCGTCTGATCTCATTTGGCTATGGGAGTTCAAGAGCATACATATTAGTGAAATAATAGGGAGCGCATTGTGTTATTTTTTATAATAAAAGTTTTCAGCGCTCAGCTCAAGCTAGTGGCAGACTTTTTGTGCTGTACATAGTTTTGAAGTCATATCCATCAACTTTCAGTCCGATGCTTTCGTAAAGCCCTATGTAGTTCTGCCCTGTATCTGCGAATATCGCCATAACCTTCTTGCCTTTTCTGGCCAGCTGATAAGCGTACCATGCAGTTATTCCTGATGAAGGTCCAAGAAGGATACCGTATTCTAAAAATATTTTTCTTACCATTTCGAACGCGTCATCATCTTTAACGACTGGAAAGTCAGAAGCTGCGTTTATTTCGCCTTCAAGTATCTTCGGAACAAGCGCTGATTCTGAAAGGTTCCTGAGCCCCTGTATCCTGTGGTTACGCTGTGGCTGAACACCTATTACTTCTATACCTTTTCCTTTCAGCCCTCTCTTCATCCCAACGTAAGAACCTCCTGTACCTATGCCAGTTATTACGGCTTCTATCCTGTTTCCGAAGTTCAGTATCTCTCTTGCCGTTGTTTCTTCATGAGCTTTAGGGTTTGCTTCGTTTTCGTACTGGTTTAACCAGACATATTTATCCTTAGTTGCTGGGCTGAGCGCATAGCTTCTAGCAAGCGCTATAGCCTGATCTGTATCAGTGTTGCTCACCCTCGGGCACAGGTTATCGTCAACTTCAATGGGAGGATATCCAAGAGAGTTGAGTATGTTCTTGACTTCTTCTGTTACTTTATAAGATACGATTGGCATGAACCTAAAGCCGTAAAGCTTTGCCAACGCTGCAATTGCTATCCCTGTGTTTCCGCTAGTCGGTTCTACCACAGTCCTATTTACAGAGCCATACCTGTTTATATAATCCATTAACATGTAATAGGCTGCCCTCATCTTTATTGAACCGTGAACGAAACCGCTTTCCAGCATTTCAAAATAGTTGAACCATTCAGCTTTAGCGTAAAACTCTACCCCTTTAATCTCTATCCTAATAACTGGCGTATTTCCTACCCTTATTGCAATACCGTTTTTATTAAGCTCGAAATAAGGGTTTCGCATATCGTAATACATAAAAGAAACAGCTCTCGAGCATTTTTATACTATGCTGAAGAATTTTTAACTAGAATTCTTAGGTAACGGTTAACAAATGAGCAATTCTAAAGAATAAAAAATTGGTAAAAACGCTGTATAATAAAAAAATAGAAACAATTTTAATGCCTTCTGTTTATGTGAACTACCATCTTAAGAAAGGAGACTTTCGCCCCTTAACCACAATAAAATTAAACAGATTTCTGAGCATATTAAGCTAATTTTATTAATTACGTAAGGTGACAAGTTATGGGATTAAGTTAAGACACTTTATCAAGGGTGCCGTTAACTTAAGGCTTAAAATTTATTTTTCAGTGGGGCCTTTTTCTAGCAAATAATTGCACAAACCAGAAAAAGGACCCAAATAGCACTTATACTCTATGCCTTATATCTTTATTTCTCCAATTTGAGCTTGAGGAAGGCCTCTCACGTTCTTGAGCCCATAATCAAGAGGAGCAATATGGAAATGGATTCAGAAGTATTCTTTCGTATTAGT
>Ga0080003_1001139_pt1 | contig 14781 bp, 22 predicted proteins | sample JossMetagenome_FD_69206 | JGI IMG/M metagenome (GOLD analysis project Ga0080003, IMG submission 69206) | Hot spring microbial communities from Joseph's Coat, Yellowstone National Park, USA - JC2_E (SPADES assembly) (version 2) | ecosystem: Environmental > Aquatic > Thermal springs > Hot (42-90C)... | reverse complement strand
ACCTTTCCATGCTGAGCCTAATTCTTTGTCTGAACCTGTCATCTGTTTCTGGATCTGTACCATACATGCTAGTGGTAGTGTTTTGTACAGCTGTTACGTATGGCACTGTATCTACGAGCTGGTTTATTTGCCCAGCTACGTAGCCGTTTCCAACGCTACCCGCTACTTCACAAGCCGCTGGAATACTTACAGATGTATTTCCCGCCGTTATTGTCCCTTCCTGCAAAGTTGCAAAAAATAATGTTCCATCGGGGGTCGCTCGTGTTCCAGCGGGTATAACAACGTTAAAAGCCAGCGGCTGGTTGATAGAAAATTGCAAAGTAGTTTGTGCTGGCTGTGCTGGTAGTCTTGTGATGCCGTAAAACTCTGCTATTGCATCAAGATTGCTTCCGCTTGCATATGCCAGCAGGTTTTGTTTTCCTGTTTCATTGATAGCGATAGCCAGTAAAGCCGTTGCGTATGTCTGTAAGTCTACCAGCAATCTGTCTGGGTCTGCTGGGTATAGTGTTCTATCTGTAATGTTTTGATAAGCGTTTATCAAGAGCTCTTGGTAATATGTTGGGTCTGTGTTTACAAAGCTTACATCAGCCATAAGGGCACCGTGATAACCTCACCTGTGTCTCGTAATTGCACTTCTATTGAGACTTTTATACCTGCGTATGCCTTCTGAAGCGATACGTTCTTCACTTTTACACGTGGCTCAAATCTTTCTATTGCATCTGTTATTTCAGCGTTGATTTTTCCTATAGTGATTGCTGTGAGTGGTTGATCTATGAACTGCCATACATCAGATCCAAAATCGGGTCTATGAACATCAGTCCCTTTTTGCGTCGTGAGTATGACTCGTATATTTTGCATGACACTTTTGATAGTGTCTTTTTCTACAACTTGCATGTATTTATTTTGTTTATAAAAAGCTCATAAAACCAGCAAAGGTTTCAAAGCACACGTATTCGTGCTGTATTTTGGCTTTTATTATCTTCTATATCATTTTTGAGCTTGTAAAAAGATTTGATGCCTAAATGATTATCTGACGAAACCACCGCTTTGTCTCCTTTCACAAAAATGTAATGTGTTTCAAAACCAGTGGCTCCTTGTATTCGCTGGATGTAAAGCTTGTCTGGATTCCTAATAACTTCATGAGAAAGTCTTTCATAGTCTTCTATGCTTTCAGCGCCTACCTCTTTGCCATGTTTCTCAAACTCTTCTGCGAGCCTTTTTGCTTCTACATCATAGTTGCCATTGGATTCTCTTCTCCAATCGCTTCCTAAATGCGCTCGTATTCTGTTTGAAATCTCTTCAGGTTTGAGTGCTCTGTATTCATTTTCAAGTTGAGTCTGCAATGCTTCTTGTTGAAAATTTGTAGGTCTTATTGCTCTTTCTACTGTGACTGGTATCTTTTCTGTTTCTGTGAATGCATCAACAGTACAGCGACATGAGGGATGAGCTGGTGGGAACTGCGTTGGCATGCTGGAAGATGGCATAGAGCGTAGCATAGGTAATGGTGTGCTCGTTGTAAATGGTCTTACATCTGGTAAGCTTTGGGGGTCTGCATCAATCATATCTATTGTTCGTATTGCATCGCTTGTTTGAAAAATCCTCCCATCCATTGCGTTACAGTAACAACATGTTAATCTGTCTCCTACAGCACTCCACTGATAATACGTTATCTCTGCTTTTTCAAACGCTCTTATACGTGCTGAGTTTTTGAGCTGATTGTATGTTGTATCTATTATTTGTCTTACCTTATACTCTGTTTTTTGTGTGAGAAATTGCCCAAATCTGTTTAAAAACTCTCTAATACCTTCTTGCCCTCTTCCGATTGGGTGTCCTTCTGTGAGATAGTATTGGTTCATCCATTTGATCACTTCAAGCCGTAGATGTGTATCTCCTTGAAAAAATCCCCCAAGATAGAAATCAGCGAGCTTTTCTGCACATTGAATAGTCCATATATCCGCCGAGCCAAGTTCAACATCATGCAAATGTGACACTGCTTCTTTTTGCGCCTCTTTATAAATCCTTTCGAACTCTTTTGATAAAACAGCTTTTGCTTCTTGTGGCAGGTTCATTTTTTCCTGCAATTTTGCAAAAATGAAACTCTGAAACTGCTGAAAAGAAACAAAATATTTGGCATATTTAAACGCATCTTCTAAGGCTTGATGTAGTCTTTCAATCATTTGAGGCAATACTACACTTACAAGCCTGTTTATCTCTTCGTTGCCTTTGATATCCCAGTCGTTTTCATGCCCCATTTGCTTCTAACCCCAATTGTTTTCTTGCCTCGTCTATGTTGATTACGCCAGCTTGTAATAATTGAACAACCGCTTGAGCATCATATAACCTTGCTTGTGCTGATGTTTGCGGTTGAAAATTCGGTAGAGGCTTGAATGTGATATCTACATCAGTGATATTGTAGCCTCGTAAGAGTAGATGCAGTTTGTATGTGTATTCTAAGAAGCGTTTGACAATATTTTGTGTGGCTTGTATTTGATTCACGAATATATGAAGTGCTACAGTGCTCCATGTTTCTGTATATCCAGTTGCAAATCCCAAGACCGCTGGCTGTGCTTTTGCTCCCTCTATTGTCCAGCGTTCTACAATAGAGAGTATCTCCGTGAGCCCAGTGCCAGCTCCAGCACCCCCGCTGGTTAGTTCTTTGAATTCTGCTTCTGTGCCTTCAAAATGTAGAAAAATGCCTTGAGACATATTGTTTGCGATATCTTGTGCAACATTTTCGAGGAATTGTTTTTGTCTGTTTTGATATTCCACTTCGGTTTCATTCGGAGCTTTCGGTAGGCTTGGAAACTGCACATCAAGAAATCCAAGCAGTCCCATTTTCTTTGCAAGCCCTCGCAATTCCGTTAAAAGCTCTTCTGTAATATCAAGAGTAGAAAGAGCTCCTAAGAACGGCGGTATACCGTATGGAGAACTGTCAAAGGTCAGTAGAGGTATGTATTTGTATGTAAAGGTGTTGAGCTTTACGGGGTCTAATATCCCAAGCCATTGGTATGGCTCATACTCATCAGTTTTAAAATTGTAATCAAACCATATAGACCAAGCAGGAACGAGTGCTATTTTTTCAACGCCTTTTAGGTTTGGGTCTACAACAATTTCAGCTGATATCGCACCTGCTATGTTTATTTGTGCTATCAGCTCGTTTATTAAATGGTCTGTGTTTAAGAAAAATGCAAGCTCTTTGAGATCCTCTTGAGCTTTTTCTGCATCTGCACCTTGCACAGTCACAGTATGACCTGAGTTGCCAAGAGCGATAAGCAAATTGTGAGTTTGCGACAGCATTGGGTTTACCACCACTCCTTTTTCTATGATTTGAAGCCATTCTCTGGGATACCTTGGATTTAGAAACCGCCATTTTGCGTCCAAAGTATCAGGAACAAGGATTTTCGCAGGCTCAGAAGATATACGATGGCGTGGTATTTCCGTTGGCACTCTATTTGGTGGTATATCATTACCACCAAAGAATTTTTTAACAAATTGCTTTATATCCATATTTCAACTCCTCCTTACGTTGGCTTGCAAAATAGATAGGTGTAATCTCTTTTATGTCCTCTTGACTTGCTGCATGTAAAGCCAAAGCCAAGCTCCAAAAACGGTCTGCGTGTGAGTCTTCTGTTTCTCCTTCGTATCGCACATTCCCAGCCTTTGTCAGTGCTTTTTTTACTGAGTGCAAATCTTCTATAAGGTCTTTATCTGGTGGAATGCTTATCATCTTGTCGTAAAATACTGCTTTTATTCTACTTGCAAGCTCATCTTTCATTTTGTGTGTAAAGTAGACAGGTATTACTTTTATGTCCCCCCACTTCTTGACAAGCTCTTCTGCTATTTGCATTCCGATACCTGTTTCATCTATTGCTACTTTTCTTGCAAAATGGCAAAGGTAATCAATGATTTTGTATTGCTCTGAGAAGGGTAGTTTTCTAAGTATTTCTTGCTTCCTGAGATAATACCTTCCTGCTATTTTTTCAACAATAGATATAACTGTCAAATCATGCCTTCTTGCAATATCAACACCCAGATAAACATCTCCAGTAAGCTCTCTTACATCTGCTTCTATACCTTCTAAGGTGCAAGAGTGCAAAATTTCGTAAGGTAATAAAACACTGTCCTCATCCATGAACTCACACATGTATTCTTGTAGCCAAATATCTTGGTTCGGAACGCCTTTTTGCAATTCTTCAATATCTATATTGAGCCCTTGTTTGATTGCATCGTAAATTGTGAGTTTTTGTCTAAACCATAAATCGTTATTTTCCGACATCTGCCAAAGATGTCCAAATATGTCAGATTTGGAGCGTGGCGTTGATATTACAACAAGTTTTAAATCTTTGTTCCTTGTAATAGATGGGAATATGGCTTGATAGACCTTATATCCATACTTGAAGAAGGAAGCCTCTTCTAAAATGACATCTCCCGTAAGACCACGCACACCATCAGGGTTGGCTGGAAGTCCAATAATACGACTTTTGTTTGGAAATCTTACTTCTAAAACGTTTGTTGTTGTATCTTCAAAAAAGCTTATCTCTCCTTGAAACTTTCCAACCTCTCTTAAAAACTCAACATGCCTTTTTACTTTTTCCATCAGCTCTTTTGACTGACGCTCTGTCGGAGATAATATTGCTACAAGATGGTTTTTCTTTTCAATTGCTCTTAAGACCGCAAAAAGAGACACTACAAACGATTTACCAGTTTGCCTTGACCACATAATGATTGAATATTTTTTTTCAAACATTTGATTTAAAGCGTATTGTTGATATGGTAGAAGTAGTTTTTCAACATTTAAGCTCAAGTTTTAGCTCCTTTAATGCGTTTTTGTCTGGCTCAAAGTTAAACCACAACACTTCAGTTGCGTATGGTCTTGTTTTATTTTTAGCATTCCTTGTTATTCCGTATGCGAATTTAGATATTTGTTTTTCAACATAAGGATATCCCTTCAGAGTTTTATCGTAGAGTTCATTATGATATCCTGAAAGCATCCATTTACCTTTTGCTTGTTTAAGAACTTCTAAAAGCCTTTCATGGTCTTCTTTTTTAAACGAAACATCGTAGTAATATTCTGTTTGATAATAAGGCGGATCGCAATAGAAAAAAGTTTCCTCTGTGTCCCATGTTTTAATAAGTTCTTCAAAGTCTTTGCATTCTATGATGACATTCTTTATCCTTTTTCTTATTGCTCGTAAATATAAAATTTTGTGAGTTATGCGTTGCGAGTGGGAAGCTCGCTCTCTTTCATATCTAAATCCATTTTTGCTTCCACTAAAAGAATTTATTAGCACATAATAAGTAGCTATTGCATGTTCGATATCTCCAAACTCTATAGATGTTGATGTTTGTAATTTTGATTTTAAATGATTTGTAATTGCTCTTGAATGAAGTAGCCATTTAGCCTTGTCCCAAAACTCTTTAAAATGAAATGCTACACAATAATAAAGATTAGCTATTTTTTTATCTGCATCGTTGATAACTTCAATCTTGCTCGGCTCTTTAGCAAATAATACCTTCGCAGATCCTGCAAATACCTCAACATATCTTTTATGCGGCGGTATGAGTTTTACAATTGTTTTAGACATAACATGTTTCCCCCCCATATAAGAGAAAAAATTAAGCGGTTTTCTATACTCCATATATTTCCTCCTTGACTAATCTTAAGAACTCAGGATCAATATTTCTTCTCTTTCCTTCCTCTTCTATCTTCTCAGCTGCTTTCTGCAATTTTTCAGTGATATGTTTTTCTAAAGATTGGCTCATCTGTGAAAGCTTATGAACTGCTGCTATAAGCTGTTCTGGTTCTTCAAAATCAAAGCTGTCTATGTCTTTTGTAAACTCAAGCACTTTCTGTGTAAGCATTGCAACAAGAGATGAGAGCATGAAGCTCGTTGGCTTGCTTTGTGTTTGCTGAACTAAGATCTCTATCTTGTCCCACCATTCGTTGTATTGTTTTGCCGCTTCGGAGTAATCCTTGTACGCTCTATGAATAGAAGACCTTGATATATCATATCCTTCTGTCCTTAGAAGGCTTTCAATTAGTTTGAAATCTTTCTTTTCTTTTTCATACAAATAGACAATCTTTTGTATGATGTCATAAAGCTGTGCTTTCTTTCTTCTCCCCATCTATTCCCTCTCTGGCACAATGATGCCGTCATCTTGTTTAGTCATCTCTAAAATATCAATACCATCGGCTGTGATTTGATATAGATGTATCTTTCCTCGTGGTTTATAAGGATGTGGTTCTTCTGTAACTTTGATATATCCCCTGTCACACAAATACAGCAATGCATTTCTGATGTCGTTGTCTTTGTGATATTGATAGAATACTCCTATTATCTCCAGCTCATCAATGACTCTTGGCGAAATCCTGTGTAAGAAATCTAAAATCTCCCCTCGTAAAGCTTTCGTACTCATGCATTTCTCCTCGTTTCAATAAACTTTTCAATGAACCTATCAAGTTTCGCATCAAGCTTTTGCAGTTCCCCTCTCCAGCCGCTGACATCTCTATAGTGCTCTTCTTTTGTGATAAAGTCTCTTAGCTGTTGCTGTATTTCTTCTATTTTTGCTTCAATGTTTGCGTTTCTGTCTTCAATAGATTCCGCAAGACGATTAATTTTTTCTTGTTGCTGTTTTGTAAAAACAACTAAAACAATAACAGCTACAAAGATAGCTACTTGATGCGTGATTGCTTGTTGCATTGCCAAGAGTGCTACTTCCATGATAGAAACCTCTCAAGCGGAATTACAATCAGCGGTTCTTGTCTATCTGCTTTAAGCACTACTGCATCGTTACCTTCAAGCCATTTATAGATTGCCATCTCTTTTCTTGCTTTTACTTGTATGTACCCCAAGCCTTCAACATGCAAATCTGCAGAACCAAGAGAACCAGCAGATCTCACAACCTTTAGACCTTTTTGTTCAAATATCTTTCTTATCTCTCGTTCTACTCTACTGCCTTTGGCTTTTGCATTCATACGATTAGGATATGAAGGAGTGTGTTATATTACCAGCAAAGGTTTCAACCACTCATTACGTTCTCGCTTCCTTGCATTGCTACTGAGCCACAAGAGATAGGGTCTCCTACTCTGACCACTGGCTGACCGTTTACAAATACAGTTGAAGAACCTCCTGAAGAAACCCCATCATGGCATTCGCTCGGATCAGTAGTACAACAATGAGTAGCCCACAAATCCCCCAATCTCACAACGCCTTTGCCGTTTACAAATACATTTGAAGAGCCTTGAACTGACGGTCTTTCTGGAAAGCACCCATGAGCCGTTGATAAATCTCCTACCCTTACGATGCCAGGCATAATACCCTCCTAGTTGAGATTTATCGTTGCACCTTGTATAGTCACATTCCCGCTTGCTGATATATCTATATTTGATGCTGTTATTGTGATATTATTGCTCGTGTTTAGTGTTATGCTTCCGACACAATTGACAGTCAGACTATGTGCTTGTCTATCATACGCAATTGTAGTCCCATCTGAAAACTTAATGAAAAACTGATTTACATTTGCAACAGGCACTGTGTCTTGATCGTTGTAAATAGCACCAAGCACATACGCATCGCTGTAATTTCCTTCTTGATCAAACCCTACAACCACATACTCCCCAATATCAGGAAGCCAATACGCTTTGTCCTGATGTGTTTTATGATGCACGACTGGCAGCCAATTTGTCACTACCCCGTCTAAGTCTGGCATCTGAACTCTTACTCTTGCGGTTTGCTCATCTACAGCTACTACTATGCCTCTTCTAATCATTTCTTTTTCCCTCCTTGTTTTGGATTTTTCGTAAACTCTATCTCTGTTGTATATCCAGATCTACGAATTTCATGTGTAATAGAAGAACAGTAATAGAGCCCGTCAAAATTTGCACCAAACCCTTTTAGCTCTATCTGACATGATGCGTAAACTTGTGGAAGTCCTATAGTAGTTATCCTTCCTGTTGCTTGATCCATGTCGTTTAGTATTTTTTGTGCTTGTGCTACCTTGTCTGCTTGCTGTTTAGTTTCTATTCTTGTGCGTATCTCTTGAGTATCACCGCTCGCTTTGACTTCTGTCTTTTTCTTATCCCCAACGACAGATTTTTTAGACGGGGCTAAATACTGAATACTCACTTCTGAATCATATAAGCTTGATACATCTATTTCAAAGTCTATCGTGATGTCTGGTGTGATCGTGAATACTTTAGCATCAGTTAATGTTTTGTGTATCTCTCGAATAATAATTTTTTTGTCTGCAATTTTGCAGATATAACCATAGAGCTTACAGAGTTTTTGTAAGAACTCTAAATCTCTTTGCTTGTACTGATCTACTCTTTGAAAATGCACATCATCACCGTCGAAAAACAACTGATAGTGATTTCTGTTTGCTATTTCTTGAGCAATTGATTTCAGCGTCATGTTTTCAAAGCCCGTTGTCTTGAGTGTCCTAAAAGCTGCCTTCACATCTTTTGCAAGTGCTTTGATATTGAATGTTGCACCAGAGCGTGAGTAGTGGTAGCTGTAGCTGTCTATGTAAAACAGTCCTTGCTTTACTATCTCCTCATAGCCAAATATAATTTTCAAACTTGACCCTCGGGCTGGTGGATTATCTCTGAAAAAATGCTCGCTGTCTTCTACTTCAATTTGAACGTCATCACTTTCAGATTTTTTCAGTCCATCATTGTCTGTGACGTGAAAGCTCGTTAAGTAGGGTGTGATATAAGCAGAGACATCTATATTGTCTATTTCAACATAAAGGTAAGGCTTATAAAGCTCTAATCTGTTTGCCATGGTGCTTTAATTAGAGTTTGATTTGGTAGAGTGCTCACTTCTAAGATTGGAATCTGCAAAATTGCACCCACTGGGGGATATGCCAGTGCTAAATATTGCTGATTAGCGTTTAAAATTGGCTCATACAGATAAGGATCACCATACATCTCATACGCTATCGTGTCCCATCTATCGCCTTGTTTGACAATGTATTGTATGTATTCCATATCACTTCTTCTTTACTGCTACGGGTTTTTTAGTAGTTTTAATATTTCTTTTTTGCAGGGTCTTTGCTATGTATTGTGTGAATTTTACATGCAAAGTGATATCAACGGGTTTCCCATACGCATCTATTTTCTGATACTGTGCTTCTATGCTTTCAAGAACATAATCACCAAACACTTTCTCACCGATGATCAACTTTTGTGGGTCGCCTTGTTTAGCAAGGTCTTTGAGGTTTTGATATTCTTCTAAGGGATCACAAAAGGCATTATGAAAGTTTATAGCAAGCTCTAAAGATGCTAACTCATTCCCAAGATATTGCAAACTGCTTGGAGCTATGACTGTCTGCAGTTTTGCAACTGCATATTCATTTGTTTCTGTGTGTTCTTTGTATGAATAGACTTGAAAAACAATCTTCCCAAAGCTGGCATATTTCATGCTCAACAGTATGAGCTAATTTATCAAACATTGCCAGCAAAGATTTCAAGCTAATATAAAGTATGATGCGTATCATATTGACATATAGGTGGTTTTGGTATATAATAACTATATCGTAAAGTTAAACCATTTTTTAGCTTAGCATGAAAGGAGGTAAAACATGCAAGAGTTTAGAGAATATATCAAAGAGAAGTTAAAGAAAAAAAACATTTCCATCAATAAGCTCTCAGAAGAGATTGGCGTACGAGAGCTGTATCTTAGAGATGTCATCGCTGGCAGGCGTGTATCTCTGCCAGTCGCTCATAAGATATCTAAGTATCTTAACGACCCTCACGTAATCTACAAATACGTAGAGGAATATTTTGCAAGAAAAGAAAACGCAGAAAGTCTTAAAAGGAGGTATAAAGTATGAAGGTATACGTCTATGAAAAAGAAGTAGACGGTCAAAAGTTCTACTACTGCCACATCGGGGCAGAAAGACACGGCAGACCTACTTATACGATGTGGGTGTCTAAAAGTCTCTTGAAGCAAGATGAGCAAGGAAGGCTCTATCTTGAGTTCCCAGTCACGGGATGCGACGTCAGACAGGGGAAAAAAGAGCACACGCTTATTTTAAAGGGCGGGGATTTAAACCTGTACTATTTCACAATAGAGTGTGGATATAGAGGTGAATCCCACATAGATGAGATAATTACTGAAGAGCCTGACCAAACCCAAAGTTTCTATTTCTACGAGTATCAATCAGAGACGGGAAGTTTAGGGATTTCACAAGGAGCGTTAATCCTCACCCCTGCCAAAAAAATAAAAATAAAATGGCACCGATCAGGTCGCCTGTATGGTAAGCCAGATTCTGGCATTACCATACTCTATGAAGATGGCAGGGTAGAATCGGTGGAAGGTATAGAGGAGGAAGACCTTGCAGAATTGCAAGAAGAAGTTGAAAAGGAGGTATAAATCATGATTAAATTCTGTTCGCTTCCAGCTCAAGGAATGTGGCTGTGGGGCATAAAGCCAGAAGAGCAATATTATTTACACGTATACGGATTAAAATATTGTCCTCACTGGCTTGAAGATCCTGAGCAAGGAGAAAATGGGTGGCTCAAACCCTATATATACGACGCATTTTTAAAATTTTCATCTAAATGGAGTGCGTCTATACTTCCGCATGAATACGGGTATGAACATGCGGTAATTACCTTTCTCACACAACATCCAGTTACAGGGGTGCAGAGCTGGGATTTTAAACGAATTCTAAATATATATGTAGATGTGCCAGAAGCTCCAGACTTCCATTATCTACACATTGCGAGAATATATCAGAGCTGGGCTACTATTGATATTATCTATGAAGACGGTAGGAAAGAGATAATAGATATGGAAATATTTAGACCTTATAGAACTACAAAACCTATACCACCTGAGAAAAAGGTGGATACAGTAAAGGTTTTACCCACAAGCGTAAACAAATTGAAAACTAGAGATTTACAGGAGGTATAGAGTATGAACAAAGCAGAGCTCGTAGAAGCTATAGCGGAGAAGGCTGGCATCCAAAAAAAAATGGCGCAGCATGTACTGGACGCAACGGTGGCAGTTATTAGAGAGACCCTCCAAGCGGGTGAGAGGGTTAAGGTTAACGGGCTTGGCATCTTCTATGTCAAGCAGTACCAAGCTCGTGCTGCTATAAATCCAAACAACGGTCTGCGTGTGATGGTACCTGCCCGCAAAGTCGTTAGGTGCCAAATTGCAAAAGACTTAAACAGAGAAGTAAACGGAGGCAAAAAATGAAGGTAGGTCTCTTACAACAAGAGCTTTGGAGATTGCATGCGGTGATTTTCAGATCCCAGCATGGCTACAGGGTGATCGTATATGAAAGAGAATACAAGGTTAAGACCCTCAAAGATGTTTTATATCTGTTAAGTGTCCTAGAAAGACACGCAAACAATTAAGGAGGTAAACAATGAATACAGCAATAGCAAAGCCAGATAACGTTGTAGAGTTAGTAAAAGTGCTCTTCCCGCATCTACAAGGGGTGAGCGATGTTGAGATCAGGAAAGCTGTCGCTTTGGCAAAACACCTGGGATTAGACCCCACAAAAAGAGAAGTCCATTTTATCCCGTTCAAAGGCACGCTCCAATTGGTCGTTAGCTATACAGAATACATAAAAAGAGCTGAACGGTCTGGAAAGCTCAACGGCTGGGATGTAGCCGTTGGCAAGGATGAAGTTGGAACATATGCAGAAACTACCATATACAGGAAAGACTGGGAACATCCGTTGAAGTGGAAAGTCTACCTCTCAGAAGTAAGAAAAGATACCCCATCTTGGAAAAGCATGCCAATTTTTATGTTGAAGAAAGTCTGCATAGCACAGGCTTTCCGCTTGGCATTCCCAGAAGAAACAAACGAACTGCCATATGAAGAATCAGAGCTTGTGCCAGAACCCACAGCTACAGAAGAAAAAGAGCCCGACCCAGAAGAGCCTCACAACACAATCTCCGAAGCTCAAGTAAAAAGGCTCTGGGCAATTATCCGCACTACTGCCAAATATCATAACATATCAGAAGAAGAAACAGAGCTAATCGTAAGAACAGTATTAGGGGACTTTGGGCTAGAAAGCACAAAAGATATACCAAAAACTCTTTACGATGAGATAACAGAGACCGTTAAGAAAAGAATTGAAGATGCAGGTGTGAACGATGCCCATGGCACTCCTTGACCGCTTATCTTACCTTTCCTCCTCTGCCCCATTTGGCAGGCTCGCCCTGCCCTTTTTAAAAAAACTTATGGAGGTCTGTCATGATAGGACAAATTTTTATCAGCAAGCATCATCTGTTGCAAAACATTGCAAAACAATCAAAGAGCCCGTATGAAAGGGCTTTCAAGATGGGAGTCGAGATAATGAAAGAGATTGAGTCAAAGCAACTATTTCATTACACACTCACTTTCCAAGATAATGTCGCAATATTCAAAGAGATTATAGTCCACGAAGGTGGGCAGATGAGCGAGGTAGTAGAGCTAAACTTAGAGACTGGCAAATACATTGTGTTTTATAGGAGGCAAGCATGATTTCACACATATTTGCATACATGCATATCACCTTACAAAAACTCGCAAATCACTCAAAAACTCCTCAGGAGAGGGGTTTTAGATTGGCAGAGGAGATAACAACTAGACTTATGTCAAGGAACGTAGTTTATGCCTTTATAATCCAAGACGACACCGTATATTTCGAAGAACTTGACAAGGATGGAAAAATCGTCGAGGTCGTAGGGTTAGACCTTGACACAGGCAAGTATTCTGTCATTGACTTACAAGAATATCTTAGGAGGTAATAAAATGAAGGTCTTAGGCATTCAAGAAATCCAAGTCAGCAAGATTGAAGTCATTCAAGGACTTCTTCCCCGTGTAGAAACTCACACAGTAGAAGACAAGGTAGAAGAGTACAAAGAAGCAATGGAACTTGGCTCTGAGTTTCCACCTATCACTGTATGGCAAAAAGGCAATGAATACTGGCTCATAGACGGAATGCATAGGCTCATGGCTACGAAGAGGCTTGGCAAAGAGACGATAAAGGCTGAGATTGTAGAACTCAAGGATATGCTGGAAGCAAAGGTTTTGGCAATCACGAAAAACAAACATGGATTGCCACTGACTAAAGAAGAGAAAAGGCTTTTATGCCAGTCGCTTTACATGGATGGGGTGGAAGTATCAGAGCTTATAAAAATATTTAACGTATCTGAAAGGACTATCTATAATTGGACTTCTGGGCTTAAGAGAAGAGAAAAACCAGAAGAGATGAAAGAAAAAGCGTTAGAAATGAGAAGACAAGGACTTACGCAAGAGCAAGTGGCAAGAGAGTTGGGAGTTTCCCAAAGGGTAATTTCCAACTGGGAAAGAGATGCTTTAGAAGAACCTGCAAAAATTGCAGATTCTTCTAAAACCCCAGAACCCCCCACCCCCAAACCAGCGGGAGATTGGACAACAAAAGACTGGCGAGACTTGACAGAGGAAGAGAAAAACCAGGCAGCTAAAGAAATAGAAGAGCTTTTGACAGATGAGCTCATGGAGGAGATATATGGAAAACAAGAACAGAAGAAATCCAACGCTGGAAGACCAAAAAATGAGCCACCGCCACGCACAGACGAGGAGATATACGAAAATTTGAAAGCTGATTTAACCACACATATGAACCAAATAGCTTTAAAAATCGGCTGGGCTAAAGCTCTACCAATGTTTGAAGAAGTGTTAGAAGAAATGAGAGAGTTATCCAAAATAGCGAGAAGAGGTTGGTAATATGAACAAAAAACAAATCAGAGCAAAAGCAGTAAGACTATACACACAAGGCTACTCCCTTAGACAAATCCAAACTATCCTAAACAAAGTTGGCTGCAAAGCCAGCTTTGTCACTATAAAACGCTGGATTGATGAAGAAATCCAGATACAAAAAGAAAAAGTAATAGAAATACCACAGGAATTAAGACAAAAAATTAGAGATTTATTGCTTTTAAAAAACAAAGAAAAAGGAAAATCAAGGTTTTTATCGTTTAGACAGATCTACAAGCTATTAGAGGTAGATCTGCAGATGATAGGGATAAGTTCTTATCAGAGCTGGAATAGGATTGTCAAGGATTTCATAAATCAAGAATGGGGGAGTTATGAAAAATTGCAACAGAGAAGGCTTGATAAGAGAGAAACCTCTAAGAACATAATAAGCAAAGGCAAGCTTTCAAGAGAAGCTGGAACTTGGGAGATAGATGCAACTGGGTATTCTTACAATGGCAAGCACTATCATATATTCATTGCAAGAGAAAGGTATTCAGGCTGTTTTTTAGACGCTTTTTACAAAGAAGTAAAAGAAGATACAAACACACAATATTACAACAGAGCATTTAACACACTTGATATAGCTGTATATTTGATGAGCCTGTTTGAAAAGTATGGCTTACCAGAGAAAATTATCACAGATAACGAAGCCATACTTAAAACAGAGCTTATTACCAAAGGATTAGAAAAATTAAATGTTAAACACAGAAATACAATCCCAGGAAGACCTAATCAGAAATTGATCGAAAGGTCTTTTAGGGATTTGAAAGACAAGCTCAGATACTATACTCAAACACATAGCGAGTTTGCGGATGCTCTCAAGACAGCTATAGAAATGTATAACCGAGAAGAACATAGATTTGAGCATCTCAACGAGCCAGTGATACCAGAACTTCTACATCAAACTATACAATACAAACAAGCTGACATAGATGACATAAGGCTTGCTTTTAGAGAAAGATTTGTTCGTGTTGTAAGAAACAATAGCATAACAATAGACAATCTTGTTTATGAGTTCTACTATCCCTTTGAAGAGAGA
>Ga0080003_1001138_pt1 | contig 14789 bp, 17 predicted proteins | sample JossMetagenome_FD_69206 | JGI IMG/M metagenome (GOLD analysis project Ga0080003, IMG submission 69206) | Hot spring microbial communities from Joseph's Coat, Yellowstone National Park, USA - JC2_E (SPADES assembly) (version 2) | ecosystem: Environmental > Aquatic > Thermal springs > Hot (42-90C)... | reverse complement strand
TCCTGGAGGTGCATAAGCCTCCAAGGGTAGGGCTGTCCGCCCGTTAAAGGGGATCGTGAGCTGGGTTTAGACCGTCGTGAGACAGGTCGGCCTCCTCCTATCAGGGTTGCTGGTCGCCTGAGGGGAAGACGCCCTCAGTACGAGAGGAACAGGGCGTCGTGGCCTCTGGTTTACCGGTTGTCCGACAGGGCAGCGCCGGGCAGCTACGCCATGCGGGATAACCGCTGAGTGCATCTAAGCGGGAAGCCCATCCCGAAAATAGGCGACCATGCCGTCAGGCACGAGGACACCCATAGAAGATGGGTTCGATGGAGCGGAGGTGTAAGAGTCGAGGCGCAAGCCGAGGCTTTCAGCCTGCCGCCCCCAATAGTCCAAGGGCAGTGAGCTCGAGATTGCGCTCGAAAATCTGCGTTGGGCGAAATATCGAACCATTCACGGCGTTTGTGATGGTTATGTTGTCGGTTTCAGAGTTTTGCCTGTAGGTTTTCTTGAGGTCGGCCCGGGTTAGGCTAGGCCAGGCTAGGTTTTAAGCGGGTCTAACGGTCTTGCGGGCATCTACGGTTTGCGCTTTTTGTAGCACAACGAGAGGCGGAGTTTGAGGGCTTCTCGTTCGCGTGCCTCGTGGCGAGTTCGGTCGGGGTTCGATTCGCGCGCACGGTGGTCGGTTGAGTGTGTTGTGTGTTGAACTAAGCTGGGTTAGATTAGATTAGATTGGATTGGGGTGATGCTTTTACGGTGATTGCGTATTTTCCCGTGATGAGCGAGGTCTGCGCTGCTGAGAAGCCTTTGGGTGGCGGTCGGCGGCGAAGGGACGTTATGCAGGGCTTGGTCTGGGTACCAATGGGGGCCACCGTGCGATGAGGGTCGAAAAGAAGGGTGCAGGCGATGCGGTTATAACAGTGGAGAGCTTCGATGATCTTTGGCGTCTGAGTTTGTTGGTAAAGCCGGGTTACTTGGTTGCGGGTAGGACTTCGAGGCAATTGAAACTCAGGGACGAGGGGGGCGAGGTACGGGGCAAAAGGCGTTTATCGCTTAAGCTGGCCGTCAGAGTTGAGAAGGTCGAGTTCCAGCCTTTCACGGAAAGCATGAGATTCCTGGGAAGAGTTGAGGGGGTAGAAGAGGGTATGGAGTGGGCCGTGCAAAGGGGCGAGCACCACGCCCTCAGCGTTGGGGTAGGGGATCAAGTGGAGATAAGAAAAGATGGGGAGTTCGACGCGTTGGAGGAAAAGCTCCTTCGCGAAGGCGGAAAGGGAGTAGCCCAGGGGCCCTTGGCCCTATTGGTCTCTCTAGATATGAGTTCCGCCTCGCTGGCCGTCCTATGGAGTTACGGAGTCGAACGCTTGCTGTCGATTTCCTCTCAAAGGGAAGAGGAAGACGCCCATCTTGACGAGTTCTTTTCCGACGTGGAATCCGCCATGGCCGCCGAATTGCAAAAAAGGGATATCAGGGATATCATAATTTCCGGTCCGGGTGTGGTGCTCGCGGAGTTCAAAAAACACATTGACAGAAAGGGGAGGTTTTCAGGCAAAAAGCTGAACTTCAAATACATAACTTCTTCTTACGGAGGAGACGAAGGGCTCGAGTTGCTATTGAGCAGCCCTGACCTGAAGGAGTACGCTCAATCGATAAGGTTGTTAAGGGAGAGGGAGTTGATTCAGGGAATTTTCGAGGGGTTGTCTTCGGGTCATGGTGTTGCGGTGGGGTTGGAAGAAGTGGAAAAGAGTGCGGAGGAAGGAAGGGTTAAAGTGGTATTGATCAGTTCCCGTTTACTTTATGATCCTCCAGCGGGGCTTATGGAGATCATTCAGAAGGTTAAGGAGAGGGGGGGAGATGTGGAGCTTCTATCCGAAGAGGGAGGCAGGGAGCTAGTCGGTTTGGGGGGAATTGCTGCGCTGCTTTGGTGATTTGGTGCTCGGTCGGTAGGTCGGTCGGTAGTGCCCCAAGGGTTGTTTAGATTGGTCTTAGTGCGGTCGGCGGGTAACCGCGGGGGACGAGGAACTCCACCATCGGTTTTTCCTTCCATCCGCGCAAACTTGCGCGTGGAAGTTTTAAGGCGGTCGCTCTCACTGGGGTGGAATGGGGGAAGGGACGTGGGCGAGTGCGCGCTTGGATGCAACTAAGTTAAGTGCCCGAGCGCAACTGGGTGAGGCTTCACGGAGAGGAGCCGCAGATTTTAAATAAAGTTTTAGGCCGGCGTGGTCAGGGTCGGTAGTGAACTATCCCACCCTCGGGAACGGGGCTTCCCGGTTCAACGACGCGCTTGCGCGGGGAATGCCTCGGGTGTTCCGCCCGGTATTCCGCCATCGCAGGGGAGTTCTCATCACCGGGCGTCCGCCCCGCATTTTAGGGAAAAGCCCGGCCATCCTAGATCGGGGTAGCGAAGGGCATAGATCATTGCGCACAGTAGCTATGAAAATCCTTCTATAAGGGGGCCATCTATCTCCTCCTCACAAAGGACTTCGCCCCCTTAACCTCGAAATGGTTAAAATCAGACTTAGAATTAGCCGACCCCCTTCCCGCCACGAAGGGCGAGGGTTTCCGAGGTCTCGGGGGTTACACCCCTTTACGGGCGCTACTGTGTTGAGGTCAACCAGGAAGGAGGGCGGTTTCCTTACCGTTGAAACCGCCGCGTTGGCCTTCTTCAGGACGTTCAGCGCAGGGTTCAGATCGGAATGCAGTTTGTGCCGCAAGGGACAGTTGATTGCTCCTCTTGGGTTCCTCTCACCTTTTACGGCGTTGAAGGCAAGATACTCGGGCGTGTCGTGCTCGACGACCTCGAAGGCCTTCACGCCGTACTCCTGGGCCTTCGAATCGACAGCATCCATCGGTTTGCGGTAAGATCACATGTTCACGGTATTAGTCTTCTAGATCGTCGGCGTGATTTTATTCCATTTAAAAGATAAACTATTTATACATCAATTTTAATATCAATCCATCCGTCATCATCTTTCACGTTGTAAGTTTTGAGTGGAAGGTTTGCCGGGCAGAAGCCACAGGGAGAGGTAGGCAGCGAACTGGGTTCTACGAGGCGTTCTCCTGTGCGTACGTCATATTTAGCTCCGTGTAGAGGGCACGTAGCGGTTAACTGATTTGTTTCTACGCGGGTGAGTACGCCACATCCATAGTGCGCGCAGACTGCATCTATGCCATAAAATTCATCTTGGTTTGTCTCCGCGTCTTTGTGGTAAACTATGAGCACGGGGCGAGGCACGCCTTTGGGATTGATCACGGCTATTATCCATCCCTCCTTTTTTAGCGTCTCACTCCTAACACCTATATGCATAATTATTTCTAACTAAAGAATAAAAGCTTTGTGGATTATCCTAGGCGAACAAGAGCACAAAAGGATGATACATACAAACTTGAAATATGAGGGTCGCTTGCTTTAATTGGAATGCAACATATTTGCTCGATTATAAAAGTAGAGTCTCGCTACTTTCGGTCCCGGGAAGCGTTAATGAAGACGGGCCTAACTGCGGATCCCGCAACGAAAGGTGATAGGTATCGGAGCAAAACTGGCGAGCTCGCTGCGCCGGGATTTTTCTTACACTATACTTTTAAACGGCCACCAGCTGCTATCAAATGAGGGGATTTGAGAAGCGGGGATACTCGCCCCTTTTTCGCGCAGGGGTGAGCCCGTTTTCTCATCGCCTGATTCCGTGCTTAACGGAGGCGCCACGGGATGCCGAGATGTAACCCTTCCCTCATGATTCCGAGGATCCCTCACCACATGAGTCATGGTTTTGCACGGCGCCTGAAGTGTGGGCAGAGCTTTCTAATCGCAAGGATAATTAGACCTTTCAAGGGAAAAATCAGGGAGGACGAAGGGAGGCTTAACGGCGACGTCGGTGAATTCCGGACGCCGTGCAATCCGCTGAGCTCCTTGCAGGTCCATTCGGAGATCATCCAAAAAGGGATCTTTGCCTGGTCTCATGCAGTCTGCACGAAAGTGCTCAGGTCCGATGCCGGGCCCGCGGTTTGGGATGGAATTCGGTTAGGCCCTGTTCAGGACTGCCCCTTTCTTGGAGGGAGGTCTGCTGACTTATCTAAGAGTGCGGGATGGTCAATCATCGTGGCGCGGGCGGCCGTTCAAACGGGCCTCTGCTGTTCGTAGGTGGCGCCCTTGGCCTCTTACTTGGTTTGGGTTGTAGCTCTTTTAGGCGTTACTGCTGCCCTGTGGCTTTTCGGTTACCTCAAGAAGCCGGAGGGCTTGAAGCTGGGATACGGGTACGCGATTTATGCCTCTACTGCCCTTAACGGTTTTGTGGACGGGCTGGCCAAAAAGGCGAGGAAGGCGTGGAGCGCCTGGTTCACGGGTGGGTTGCTGGTGTTCGTGGGGGGGATGTGTTTGGCAATTTATTACCTGGGAGAGGACCTCCTTAGGGGTTTGCTTTCTACCGCTCGCGTAGCTACGGTCATGCCAGTGGTGCCAGGCCTCACAATTCCTCTAGTCCCGGGGCTGGTGGCCCTCGCGGTCACGGTGATCGTCCACGAGTTATCTCACGCTCTGGCGGCCAGGAACGGAGGAGTTAAGGTCAAAAGGCTTGGCATAATCTTCGTCTTAGCATTGCCCATAGGGGCCTTCACGGAACCCGACGAGGATTCCTTTCAAGCCGCTTCTCACGCCACCAAGCTTAGGGTGTTGGCCGCGGGAAGCCTGGCCAACCTGGCCACCGCGGCTTTGGTGATTGGTTTGCTTTCCCTTGCCCTCGTGGGCTATCCGGCCACCCCTTCTGCCGTTGTGGTGCAAAGTGTAATCCCTAACACTTTGGCGTCGAGCTTGGGCATCAAGGCTGGATATCTGATATACGCCGTAAATGGGACTAGGACTAATACCCTCGCGGCGCTTTCCGAGGCCCTTGCCTCAACCCACCCCGGGCAATTGGTAACGCTAGTCACGAACCACGGTAACCTCACGGGTAGGTTGGGGGCCGTCCCTCCGGGCTACGGGGAAAGCGACAAGGGTTTTATCGGTATCGAGCTCGATAGCATGCCCTTCTTTTCGCCGAGGCTGCGTCTTGGTCTTTCTCCCTCCGAATGGCTGCAGGTAGAAACCTATGGTTTTTGGATATGGTTCATAAACTTGAACGTGGGCATATTTAACGCCCTTCCCATACCTCTGCTAGACGGTGATCAGTTCTTTAAAGAGCTCATGGCCCTCCTCAAGGAAAGGGGCTTACCCCACCCCATCGGCAACGGCTTAGCGGTCTCTATGGAGTTGTTAGCCGTGGGCCTGCTACTAGCAAACCTGATATTCTCGGTCTCGGTCCTATTTTGAAGAGAGCTCATGGCTTTCACTCGCTGTAGCCTTTGCGATAGGCCGGCCGTTTTCCTAGACAGGAGGTCAGGTAAGGCATATTGCGCCGATCACTTCCGGGGGATTTTAGAAGATAGGGTGAGGAGAGAAGTGAGGAGGGAAGGCCTCGCGCGCGACGAAAGGATAGTCATGGGTATTTCAGGCGGTAAGGATAGCCTAGTCATGATGGATTTGCTCTGGCGGGTGGAGAAAGATTACGGTGTGGAGCTTATAGCCCTGACCGTCGACGAGGGCATAGAGGGAGGCCAATACAGGGGGAGAAGGGTTGAGCTCGTCAAGAAAATGGCCCAGGAAAGAGGAATAAAGTACGTTTTTCATGGCTTCAAGGAAAAATATGGCTTTACGTTGGACGAGGCAGTTGAGGCGTTGAGGGGAAAGGAGGAGCCGTGCACCATTTGCGGCATATTGAGGAGACGCGCCCTCAACGACTACGCCAAGGAGTTGGGGGCCACGAGGCTCGCGATAGCTCACGTGTTGGATGATGAGGCTGAAACGGTGCTCATGAACGTTGTAAGGGGGGATCCCAAGGGGCTGCTGACCTCCGAAAACTACTCGCCCGAACTTTTCGGTTTCTACGTGCCCAGGATAAAACCTTTGAGGGAAGTCACCGAGAGGGAGAGCGCGTTTTACGCCTACTTGCTGGGCATACCCCCTGAAGACGAGGAATGCCCTTACGCGCGGTTCTCTCTAAGGGACGGGGTTCGTCTCTTTCTTGAGCAGTTGGAAAGCAAACACCCAGGCACTTCAAGCAGCGTCGTTAGGTTTGGGGATAAGTTGAGGGCTGGCCAAAGCACGCCCGCCGGCGAGATCAAGCGTTCTTTTTGTTCGGTTTGCGGATACCCAACGTCTGAGGGAAGGGATTTGTGCAGGGTGTGCGAGCTGAGGAGGGCCGTCGAGGCCGGCGAGCGGAAAAGGGCTCGCGAAGCCGTTTCCCGAACCGAGCCCCTAAAAGGAGGGGAGCGCGGCCTTCGGCCGAGGTACCCGTGTACTTCACTGCTACATGGGTGTGGGCAACGACCGATAAGACGAACGACAAACCTCGTCCTTCGTGGCGGGGAGGAGGTCAGCACATTTTTAAGCTAGGGCTCGTGATTAAGTGGCAGCGGGTAGGGTCGGAGGTTTGCCCTCTCCCTGGCCAGCAATGGGCATGAGCTGGGACCAGTAACCAGGGGTGGTAAGGGCGTGCCCTACGCGGGAGGTACGGGCCAAATGGGCGCTGAGCCCCTAACTCCTGGGGGCCGGGGGCCCTCCCTCCCCTTTGGAGGAAGGGGAGGTGGGTTAGCCGCCGGGAACGGATGAGGCCCGGAAGGGAGCAATCACACCGGCGAACCCGGTCGTTCAGGAGGGATGGGCGAGCTCATCCGTGCCCCTCGCGTCGGTCGCTCCCGGCGCCCCTGGGGCCGCTGCCGGGAAACCCGCGGCATTGGGGTCTACAGGCAGGCTTATAAAAGGCCGTTATAATAGTGTCGATATAATTGCCCTATCAACAAACGCTCTGGTACTCGTTTCTGTGGAGGACAAAGAGGGGGAAGCCGGTGCTTCTCGGGAAAGTGAGGGAGAAACTAATCGAGATCATAGGACAGGTGGCCCAAGAGAGGGGGTTTAAGCTGGGGAAAAGCTTGGTTTACCCCAACGGGGTCTACCTCGAGTTAGGGCTAGACCCGAGGGTAGCACCCCATTGCGCCCTTTCCAGCATAAGGTCCAGGACCTCGGGGGTTCTTCGCTCGCACTTCCCCGAGTTGAAGAAGATGCCCTCCCTTTGGACCAGGGATTACGAGGTTTACAACTACAGCCTAGGGGATGAAGCAGTAGAGAGGCTGAGGCGCTGGTTAGGAGAGAGAAAGCGGAGATATGAGCGGACTCTGTTGAAAGACTGGTGAGCGATTTGGCTGAAATAGTGCTGACCACGGATAAGACCATGATGAGCGAGTACAGAAACATCCCATTGGCCGACTTTTTTGGGTGTGCCCCCGTGGAGAGGGTGCCTGAGAGGCTCTTCGACTTCATAGCGACCCCCTTGCCAACCAGAGACGGCGTGGCCATATACGCTCCTTACGGTGTGCGGAAGCTAGAGGCCGCGTTGCTCAAGGGGTTCGACCCCAGATCCGTGGTGGTGACGGATCCCGATCACCTGGGGCAGTTCGTAGATGAAGGGACGAAGGTGATCGGTCTCTCGACCATGGATCCCCTTGGCCTGGGGCCCGTGACCATGATGTTCACTTTTGGCGGCCAGTACACTTCTTACACCAAGAAGAGGTTCCTCGAGTTAGTGCACCAGTCCGATGCCGTTAGGAAGTCCAAGGCCCCGCGCGCCAAAATAGCGGTCGGCGGACCCGGTGCTTGGCAGCTCGACGTCAGGCGTGACGTGCTTGAGTCGCTACCCATAGACAACTTGGTTCAGGGAGAATTGGATCACGTAGCCGTCGACGTGTTCAGGAAAATAGAGGAAGGGTCGCTGCCAAAGAACCACAAGGTCCTGGGTTGGCCTAAAGTCGAGGAGATACCGCCCATAGTCAACCCGGCCATGAACGGCATGGTTGAGGTCATGAGGGGATGCGGGAGGGGTTGCCAGTTCTGCGCCCCCAACGTGAGGAGCGCGCGCTACATGGGTCTGGACCTGATCCTGAAGGAGGTTGAGGTCAACGTCAAGGGCGGCAAGACTGCCATATGGGCCCACAGCGACGACATATTCCTTTACAAAGTGGAAGACAAGAGGCACTTCTACCCCAACACCGACGCCATAGTGGAAATGTTCCAGGCCATAATGTCGTTCAAGGGGGTTACTCATAGTAACCCCACGCACGGGACCATAGCTCCGGTCATAGCTGACGAGAAATTGCTGCCCAGACTTTCCCCCATTTTGAAGGCGGGGCCGGACAACTGGATAGGCATACAACCGGGCTTGGAGACGGCCTCAGGGGAATTGTTGGCCAAGTACATGAGAAACAAAATGTTGCCCTTTTCGCCCTCCGAGTGGTCCAAAGTGGTGCTCGAGGGCACTAGGACGTTTAACGAGAATTACTGGTTCCCGGCTTACACGCTGATAATGGGTTTGCCGGGCGAGACCGATGATGACGTGTGGGATACCGTAAGGCTGATCGATCAAATGGAGAGGGAGCTGCCGGAGAAAATAGGTCCTAAGGCGCACTTCGTAGCGGTTCCCCTTTCTTTCGTTCCCCTTTCCGTCCTCAGCGGGGAGCAGTTCTTCGACGTTGGAAAGGAGATGACGGAGGCGCGCTTCGCGTTGCTTTACAGGTGCTGGAGGCATACGGCCAAAGAAGCCATGTACTTCAGCCAATCGGTTAAATCGGTGCCTCCTTACTTGCGCCCCATACTTAGGGCATTGGTATCGTTTGGCCCCTTCATAATTTTGCACTACATGGAGAAATGGGGGCGGAGCATGGGCTTCGACGTGGACAAGGCCTTTCACATACCCGGCTGAGGCCTAGATTTTTGGAGGAGGGACGTCGGCTTTTCGGTCGCGCGCTGGGGGCTTCGCACTGAAATCCTTAAAGCCAAATCCCGGATTCTCCATGGCCGGGGTCTCCTAGCCTGGTATGGAGCGGGCTCGCTAAGCCCGTGGCCCTTAGTGGCCGCATGGGTTCAAATCCCGTCCCCGGCGCTCCTTCGGCTTACTTTAAATCCTCTCTCCGTCGGACCCTATGAGGGTAGTAGTGCTCAGGTATGGCCATAGAGTTGGCCGCGACAAGCGCGTGACCACGCACGTGGCTTTGGTGGCCAGGGCTTTTGGTGCCGAAGGTATATACATGCACGGCGACGCCGACGAATCGGTCACCGATTCGGTCCTTCGGGTGGTCAACGCATGGGGAGGCCCTTTTTGGTTGAAGTGGGTTAGCGATTACGTCCCCACGATAAAGCAGTGGAAGGAAGAAGGGGGGGCGCTGGTGCACTTGACCATGTACGGTCAGGACTTGGACGACGTTTTATCCGACGTCTCTTCCAGGGAAAGCGTGATGGTTTTCGTGGGATCCTCGAAGGTGCCCGCCGAGGTTTACCATATGGCTGACTACAACGTGGCCGTTGGCCACCAGCCTCATTCGGAGGTGGCGGCGCTGGCCGTGTTCTTGGACCGTCTTTTTCGGGGTGAGGAATTGAAGAAAAGGTTTAATGGCGCAAGGCTTATCGTATTACCGTCAAAGGATGGAAAAATTGTCCTCGAAGCGCGGAGCAAAGGCGGAGCCGAGGGCGAAGCCCGAGGCTAATGAGGAAGGAGTAGCGGGAGAAGTCGAAACCGACGGCGGTGGAGTGAGCGCCCTCGGGGATGAAGTCGGGGTTAAGGCGCAACCCCCCACGGAAGTGACCGCTGAAGAGGGCGCCGGTTCCGGCACGCGTGTTGCTGCTGCTGCCGGCCCAGAACCCAGCAACGAGGAGAAGCGTAAAGGTAAGGGGAAGAGGAGCAAGGAAAGCAGCGGCGGTCGTGGTACTGGTACTGGTACTGGTAGGCGTTCAGCGGCCGGGGCAGAACGGGCGAAACAGGCCCACGCCGTCCTCGACAGCAAGACCATCGAGGAGCTCGTTCCGATCCTCCTTCACTCCAAGGGGAACCCTGTTATCAGCGGCATAATAAGGAACCTGGAGAGCGGGGAGGCGATATCGGACGACGACTTAGCTGCGCTCATAGGCGTCAAGGTTAACATGGTGCGCACCGAGCTGAACGAGTTGTACGCCAATGGCATGGTGTCCTTCGAGAAGAGGAAAATACCTAACCAAAAGTGGTACGCTTATTTCTGGAAGCTTGATATGGGTAACATAAATTACCTTATCCAGCAGAGAATAAAAAAGGTAATAGATATATTGAATAAAAGATTAAATTTTGAGATGAACCATAGTTTCTTTTATTGCCCCAGGGACGGGAAGAGATACACTTTTGAGGAATCCCTGGAGAATGGATTTAGGTGCGTCGATTGCGGGACTCCGTTGGTGGCTCAGGACAACAGGGAAATTGTGGAAAGGTTAAAGTCGGAAGTATCCCGGCTTACCCAGCTGTTGGAGACTATCTCGGGAGAAAAGGCGACGCGGTGAGGGAAGCGCTAGAAGTGCTGAGGAAGGCAGGGGCCAATAGTCAGGTCATCAGCCATTGCGTCGTCACCTCATTCGTGGCTTTCCAGCTGGCCAAGGCTGCAGAACTGATGGGGAAGACCGTTGACGAGGATTTGGTGGTTAAAGCTGCGTTGCTCCACGACGTGGGCCGGGCGTTTACCAAGGGGGTCGCCCATGCCTTAAAAGGGGCCGAGTACTTAGCTGGGCTGGGTTACTCCAAGGAGCTCTGCTTGGCCGTGGAGAGGCACGTGGGGGCAGGGATAACTCGGGATCAGGCGAGGGCTTTGGGGCTACCGGATAGGGACTACGTGCCGGTTACCCTTGAAGAAAAAATTGTGTCCTTCGCCGACAAATTGGTTGAGGGTGTGAACGTGCTCGGGCCCGATCACGTTTTGGCCCGCTTTGAAAGAGAATTCGGTGAGAATTCACCGCAGTTGGAGATGGCGCGGGGGCTGATCAGGGATATGAGGGAAATCTATGAGAAATCGGGGGTACCAGCCCTCATAGGATGGAGGGGTAATGATACCGTCGATTTGTATCTCTGAGCTTTGCCACGTCTTTCAGCTGAGGCCCTGCATTATCGACTTTGGGCGACGCGGGAGCTGGAGGCGGGGATGCCCTTATTTTTACTTCCAGCTCCTTTTCCAGCTTGTCTACGAGCGCCTCTGGTGGCCTGAGCTTTTCCTCCTCTACCCTCCTTATCACCGATTCCTTTTCGTTGAGCTTTTTGGCCAGCTGCTCCGCGGTGAGGCCCTTTTTCTCGCGGGCGCGCCTAACCAATTCACCGTAATTTGGCTGCAATATCACGTCATCGCCTGCGGAAGCTTTGAATGGCATTGAGGGTCTGGCTGGCCTCGCGTTCAGCGGGATCCTGCCTTGCGGGCGCCGTTGGGGAGAAGACTGGAAGCCAGGCTTGGCCGTGGAAGCGTTGGCATAAAGAGTAGCGGAAGCGACGAAGGGTTTTTCTATTATCGAGTCCGCTTTTTTGGCGCACTTCTCACAAACCCTGAGCTTCGCACCCTCTATGAAGACGACATAGGGTTTCCCTTTTATCGGGGCGCCGCATATCTCGCAGTATTCCATGGTCAGGATAATAATTCGATGGGATATACGGGTTTGGCTTACCCCTTGCGGTTTTCCTCGCTGGAGGTTCAGCGTTTTAAGCTTCCTTTTCTGGTGGTTGGAGGTTGGGGCTTCGCGAAAAACTCCAAGTCCAAAATTTTATTTTCCGACTTGGCTTAAAGATGAGGTGTTAGCATCGCTTTTGTTCGTCGGAGCGGGCGTCCTGAGGTTCGCGGCCATTGAATGAGGGCTTTCAGTTTTTGATTTTGCACAGCGAGTAAGAGGCAGCCCAAGTGACGGCGAATCGAGTATCAACGATATGATAGAAAGAGCGACAAACCTCGCCCGTTCTAGGGGCTGGGCGAAGGTTTTTAACCATAAGAAAGCGCGTCCTCTTTTGAGATGTCCTCTTCTCTTCAACTCTTAGAAGATGGGGAGCGGGAGCCGACTTCTGCTCCCGAGATACCTGAGGAGGGAGGGCGTCTACTCTACGATGTCAAATGCGCCAACAAAAGAACAAACGTCGTGCGTCTTCTACCAAACGGTTTTCAGGAAAGGAAACTTAGGGGGTTAACAAGCATCTCCGCAAAGCCCTTCGACGAGCTCTACTGCGAGGGGAGGCAGGGTTTCTTCCGACGGCGCGAGGTGGACCTCGAGGGGCGTGGAGCGCGCATCGCGGGAAGTACAAGGGCAACTGGGTGTCAACGCACGGGCCGCCGTGCAGAAGAAGGACGAGGCCTGCTCGTCTTTCTTTTCTCTTCTCTTCTTAGGCTAAAGAAACAAAAAAATCTACCGCCTTACGCGCAGCGCGTGGGGATGCCGAGTCCGGCGTAGGGGGAGGACCGGGAGGGGGAAGTCGCCCCTTGCCGTGAAGCAGGACGGGTACGTCGTGGACGAGCATGGCCATAAACTGACCCTGAAGGACTTCGGCCTCGAGGTCAAGTTCGCCGGCAGGCTGATGTGGTTTGGCAAAGGGGGTAGGCTAGAGGTATACCGCGACGAGACCAAGAACGCCTGGTACGCCTCAATCCCCGTAGAAGTAGGTGTTGAGACGAAGAAGAGGGTAACGAGTCAAAAATCGTCCACGGTGAAAAAAAGTTCAATACAAGTCGAATCCCCCAAAAGGGAAGAAGGTAGCTTCAATAGACTTGGGAATTATTGTTCTGGCCAGCGTCCTCGTCGGCTACGGCACCTGGCTGCTCTACAAAGGCGTAAGGACCGAGGAGGACTGCTTCTACCTTGAGAAGAGAAAGGCCAAGGTACAATCCTTAGCAGATAAAGCCAGGAACATTACGAGTACGGCGCGCATTCGGAGCTAAAGGGGGAGAAGAGGAGGCTCTTCAAGAAGTTGACGAGCAAGCTGCTTCACCTCTACCGCAACCTCGCTTCGCATCCCTTAGAGGAACTGCACGGACTAGGCTCCGCGGTTTACACGGTTACTCGTTCATCATCGCTCAGGAGGAGGGCAACGAGCTCACCGTGAATATCTGCTCCTACCGCAAACTAATGGACGCGGTCAAGTCGAGGGCCCAGGAGCATGGCGTGAAGGCCTTCGAGGTCGTCGAGCACGACGCGTCCGAGTACTGCGCTTATCACGGCGGGGAAGTCAAGGGAGGACCGAGAGGCGTAGTCAGCTGCCCCTTGGAGCATAAACTGCGCTCCGACCTAAACTGCGCTCTGAACATCCTCAAGAAGACCACCAACGCGACAGTTTCAACGGTAAAGAAACCGTTGGCTTTCATCGTGGTCCACAACCCGGTAGCGCCCGTAAAGGGGTGTAACACCTAAGACCTCGGAAACCCTCGCCCTTAGGGGCGGGGAGGAGGTAAGGCCGGAGAACCTCTAAATGTAAGTACTGTTACGAATTATGGTCAGATCTTCGGATATAAGCGGGTTCTACAAACTTTCTCAGGAAGACAGGATCAAGCTCGTCGCCGAATTCATGGGGGTAAACAGGGAATCCCTGCCTTTGCCGAACCCCCCTCCACCTTTACCGCTAGAGAATTCCATAGGTTTCTTCCCGATCAATTTCGCCGTGGCGAACTATTTCCTGATCGATGGCAAGGATTATCTGATACCGATGGCGACGGAAGAGCCCTCCGTGGTGGCGGCGGCCAGTAACGGCGCCAAGATGGCGAGAAGTGGTGGGGGTTTCTTCACCGGTGCAGGAGAACAGCTGATGTTATCGGAGGTAGTCATAAAGGGGGCCAAGAATGACTTCAATCCCGAGGACTACTACCGGGAACTGAAGAGCTTGGCCGATTCCCAAATGCCGTCGGTGGTTGCAGCGGGAGGGGGTCTCAAGGAAGTGAAGACCGAAAGGCTTGGAAACTATTTGGTTGTGAAGTTCTGGGTTGATACCGCGGATAGCATGGGTGCCAACGCCTTGGATCGTCTGGCTGAGGCTGTGGCGCCCATCATAGAAACTGCCACTGGGGGAAAGGCATTGCTAAGGGTTTTATCCAATCGCGTGGAGCGCCGCCTGGCTTGGGCGGAGGCCAAGGTGCCCCTCGAGGCCTTGGGAGGGGAAGAGGTGGCTCGGTCGGTTGAAGAGGCGAGCCAGTTCGCTTCGCTGTCCGAGGAAAGGGCGGTCACCCACAACAAGGGTATAATGAACGGAGTGAGTGCGGTGGCGCTAGCTACGGGTAACGACACTAGAGCGTTGGAGGCGGCAGCTCACTCATACGCGTGCAGGGAGGGCAAATACAGGCCTCTGTCCAGCTGGCACGTAGAAGGTGATCGCCTTGTGGGGAGAATAGACTTACCCATACCCGTCGGCACGGTAGGTGGGGGTGTTAGGAGTAACGAAGCGGCGGTTTTCTCCCTCAAGTTGCTGGGGGTGAGCAAGGCTGTTGAGTTGGGTAGGGTGATGGCTGCGGTGGGTTTGGCTCAGAACCTTGCCGCCCTCAAAGCCCTGGTGACCGAGGGGATTCAGAAGGGGCACATGAGGCTCGCGGCCAGGACCATAGCGGTCACGGCCGGGGCTGTGGGCGACCAAGTGGACAGGGTTGCCGATGAAATGATTGCCATGGGCGTAGTTCGTGTTGATGTAGCAAAAGAAATCCTCGGTCGTCTTAACAAATGAGTAGCTTGAGGATTAGGAACCCTTTATTCATTAGAAGAGCCCGGTTTTCTGTGTTTAACTTTATGGGGGTTAAGGGGGGCGAAAGTCCCCCTCCGTGAGGTGGGGGATGGATAGCCCCCTTACAGAAACATTTTTGTGTCACTAAAAGAGATATCTGTGCCTCCAAACCTTGAGAAGAAGGAGGGACTTTCCCTATGGAACGTAGGGGAGACGCCCGAGGATGAGAACGCCTCTGCGATGCGGGATGGAATACCCGCGGTATCC
>Ga0080003_1001137_pt1 | contig 14797 bp, 16 predicted proteins | sample JossMetagenome_FD_69206 | JGI IMG/M metagenome (GOLD analysis project Ga0080003, IMG submission 69206) | Hot spring microbial communities from Joseph's Coat, Yellowstone National Park, USA - JC2_E (SPADES assembly) (version 2) | ecosystem: Environmental > Aquatic > Thermal springs > Hot (42-90C)... | reverse complement strand
CTTTCCTTGCATCTAAATTACCCAATATTATTGGTTCCTTTGATCCTTTTATTATCCTAGCTACACCCAGCGATATCTTTCTTGTAACAAACTCTGGGCCCCTCACCTCACTCTCATGGTTGAAAAGTATCCCATTCGTCATGTACAGCTTGTAGGCATCCCTGTAAGTCCTTACTGTCCAAAAGCCCGCGAGTTTGGAAACCGCATATGGGCTCCTCGGGAGGAAAGGGGTGTTCTCATTCTGTGGTGATTCCTTAGGTTGACCGAACAATTCAGATGTGGCAGCGAAATACATCCTTGTATCTGGAGAATAATCCTTGACAGCGTTGCACACATTCAACGTTCCACCTATATTGACCTCGTATGTTGAAAGAGCATTCTGGAAACTGTAACCAACGAAACTCTGCGCGGCAAGATGGTATATTTCATCAGGTTTCTCCTTCCCCAGTAAATTGGAAAGAAAATTACCGTCTGTTATATCACCATAATGTATCACAATCTGTCTTCTGATATCATCTGGAAGCAGTTCCATTGTACCTCTTGTCATGGAACTGTTCCTTCTGAGTATACCGTGAACTTCATAACCCTTTGATATTAGAAACTGAGAGAGGAAATAACCATCCTGACCCGAAATGCCTGTGATTATAGCTTTCATAAATTTAAATTGAATTTCCCTTATTAAAGTTTTCTTGAAATCCTGCTGAAAAGTTTTTAATTGAAATAGATTTTTGGAATAATTTCATTTGTATTTCATAAGAAATGCTGATACTTTAATATTGAGAACGTCAACTTTAAGTTGAATTCATAGTGCTCGAGCTATTTTTAACACCACTAATTCTGGTATAAGAAAGCATGAAATATCTTTGGATGTTTGTGAAGTATGGATATCCATAGGTACACCTTCATCAAGAAGAGTATAAAAGACAGCTCCGATGCCGTAAAAGGGGATAGAGGGGAAATCTGAATATGAGATAGTTCAGCACACTATAGGAAAACTGAACAGATATTATGAAGACAGCCAAACAATATCGAAATTCCTTTCATTCGTAAGGGAGAAAGGGGAGAGGTGTTCCTCTACCTGAAGGACAGTAAAGTTAAAAAACAGAAATCGCATAAAGGCACTTTTCTTTAACATCATGACTGCTCAACCACATACTCAAAAAGAAGAGAATCTACTGAGGATGTCATACTGGCATCAATATTATCATCCTCTATCAACTAAGGCTTGGCATTCTTCCAGTGGGCTTTGGGACAATATTATTCTACCGAACTCCTATGGTATCATCACTCCAGGAGACCTTTTTAATGGATCCAACATAGTATTCAGCCCTATACTCTGCCAGATATGAGAGTACTTTCTCCAGATCGCAATCCCGTATTATTATGACTCCCCTTATGAATTTCCTGAATGGGATTTCTTCCATTATCCCCTTTCTGTGAAACTCATACCTTCCACTCCATGATGTTGAATTCTGCCCATAGAGCCCCCTTACAAATTTGTTGAGTGTGTTTGTGCCTGTTCCCTTTGGGAGCCTGAAAGCGACTATTAATGATTTCATTATGTATAGTAGATATACATAATCCATTTAAACATGTTCATTATGTACAATCATGGCCAGGAAGACCGCCGAAGACCTGAGAAATCTTGTTAAATCAGTAAGGGACAAATCTAACCCGTATGAGAGGAGGGAGAAGAAGAACAGGAACTGGCATAATTACGAAAACGCTCAGGTTAACGAGATCGCTGATGTTCTCGATACAATAAGGGACGTAGTTGACATGGCGTCATCCAGGATACCGGAAGAGAAGAAAGGACCTGGAAGGCCATCTGTTCCATCTTCTGACATCGTCAAGGTCATGTTCATGCAGGCGTACTTTGGAATGCCCAACAGGATCGCATATGGATTCCTGAGGCTATTCATGGAGAAGCTTGGTATATCATCCGAATTTTCATACAAAACAATAGAGAGGGGCTATGATCCGGAAAGAACAGAGAAGGTCCTGGACTAAGTTCTGAAGATCATGAGCGAAGCTGGAAACTCGGAAGAAAAGGTATTCTCCACCGACGGTACGGGTGATCCAGGCACCATGAAGGTCAATTATGAAACCAGGAGAAGCCAGCAGAGGATCGAGAAAGATAAGAATAAAGACCTGAAAGAATCTGATGCATTCCCGCACACCAGGGGAAAGCATGACTTCCAGTACTCTTCGTTTTCAGCCGGTGTCAATACAAAGGTCATCTCCGATTTTTATAGCACTGATGATCATTCCATTGGAGAACTTTCCATGTTTCCTGACATAATGGATCAGACTGTTAACATGTGCCCCAGGTTGAAATAATGATTGGAGATGCTCTCTATTCCAATAGAAGGATGTGCTCCATAACCGAAAAATACGGAATAAAACCCTATTTCCTTCCAAGAACAAACGCAACGTTACGTGCCAGAGGGGTAAAATCACGGAAGACCATGCTTTACAGTTTCATGGATAATACACAGGAATGGCTTGAGCAGTATCACATGCGATCCATTTCAGAGTCCGTTAACTCCATGACGAAGAGGAAGATGCCCGTTAAGATAAGGAAGAAATTGTCTCAGAGAAAGAAGACGGAAGAGACCCTGAAGATTAACATGCACAATCTCAGGCAGTACAGCTACCTGAGGCATACCAACCCAGAGATGATAAGGGATTACAGGGAACTGTACCTGAAATAATTTTGTCCCAAAGCCGTCCGGTGGCAAATGCTTTTATAATAGGATAGCCAAAAACTCATCTAAACTTGGGAAAACTAAGGCCTCATCTTGTGTTTATCAATATAATACTAATAAATTTTTATATATTAAATTGATACTATATTTATTTAAAAAAATTAGATATAATATCTTTATACTGTATAGCAACATTATGCCATGAGTGTTCTGTTATGAATTTATCAATAGAATTATCAAACAGGATTTCCGTATTTTCCATTTTTAATATCTTAATGGCCTCTCCAGCCATTTCCTTGTAATCAAATTCCCTTACAAATTTGACAGCATTGAACTGTTTATATATGCCAAGTCCGGCGATATCATAAGCCACAACTGGTGTGTGTAATGCTAATGCTTGCGCAAGAGATATAGAAAAGGAATCTCCGTGAGATGGGTATAAAAATAGTTTTGATGATGAAATTTCATTGTACAGTTCTTCATTTCCTAAATAACCTTTATATATTATTTTATCCCTTAAATTGTATCTGTCGACTAATTTCCAAAATATTTTTTCCTCTTTAAAGGTTCTATCAAAATTTCCAGTTATAACAATTTTTGTATCTATGTTTTTTAAAATATGGTATAAAACAATAGGAATGTCAAAAATTCCTTTCATGTAGTGTAATCTAGCAAAAAAAATGATTTTATTCTCTTTTCTATTTTTTCGATATTTTAATATATTACTATTATAATTATTAATACCATTAGATGGTGATAAAACTTTTATATTTTTAAATTTTAAATTTATATTTTCTTTATAATTATTATTCATTACAACAATGAATAGCAGATTTTTATTCTTTATCAATCTTTTAAATATAATAAAATCATTAATATAATCGACTATCCTAAATAATAATATTTTAACATTTAGGCTTAATTTTATTGTGGAATATATATAATGTAATATGTGTCTATCCTGATCCCCATAAGACATAATACACAGCCCGAAATTTTTGTTCATTTTTTTGCTTAAAATTACAGTGAAATCCCTATTTAACCCCATTAAATATCCATAATCGAAGCTAAATAAAAAATCTACATTTTCACTGCTATATACATCTATGATATCATTATATGTATAATTTTCGTTTATAATGTCATAAAATGAGCTAACTATTTCAATTCCATCACGTTCTAATTCTTTTATTCTTATTGATATTTCCTCCTTTGATAATCTATTTAGTATTTCTGGGTCCGGGAAATACAAAACATCATAATATCTTTTTAATTCATTTATAACGTTAATCACATGCACTGTGCCACCACTTCTATTTGATATAATATCAGAACCTGTGATTCCAAGCTTCATATTTTTCTCCTCCATAAATAGATAAAACCAATAAATTCAATTAAAGGAAATGATAATTCTATTGCTTCAATAAATTTATAACTGTTCTGACCCTTAAAGTATATTGTTATATTATTAAATCCGCTAGGTATAATCCATGCATTTTCAAATCCGTTTATTTCTATATGCTTTAATTTTATATTCCCAGAATATGCTACCCAATTTTTGTTATAATCTGTTTTAAATTCTATTATTGTGGTATTATTATGGTTTATATTCAATTTATATATATTATTAGTGCTGGATATTATTTTTATTGATGCATTTCCATAAGATGTTTCATTAAGTCTTAATGTGCTGTTAACGAACGCTGTATTATAATCTGTTAAATTATCATATAGGTTAGACAACAGTTCATTATTGTTATTATAATAAGAAACTTTGTTAGCATATGAAAACAGACCAAAATTTCCAGCTAATTTGTATATATAAACGCTTTTCTCATGGAAGATTAACTTAAACTGTGATCCGTCATTTGAAAAAAGCATATTGTAATAGCTTCCATTGCCTGAATCTATTGATGTATCAACATATGCATATGTAATTCCAAGAATTTTCATATCATGATATAAATATTTAGCACCAACGCTGTAATTTATAGGATTATTTTTGTATAGAGATAATCCGCTAATAATTACTTTTCCAGTATTATTTACAGTGTTTTTATCATAGCCATAATAATTTATAACAATTGCTGTTATATTATTATAATATTCTAATCCCCCATTATAGGATGGGTCTTTTATTGGTATAACCAAATAACTGTATGAACCATTATTTATATTTATATATAAATTAAATGAATACCAATTGCCAACACCACCTGAAAATAAACCAAGCCCTAATGATGATGTATTGACATTTATCAATGAATAATTTAATATTAAATAATTATAATTATTTAAATTCACCCCTGGCTTAATATTCCCAATAAGCCACTGGCCTCCACCATGATATGCGCTCTTATTAACTGTGTAAGTTAGATTATTTTCATTATATATCACTGCATCATTAAATGGAGGTCCGTTTAAATATGCATAATATGTTATATTCGAATTAAGTATAACGCTGTAATTTATAGGATTTGCATTAAATTTTGAACTATTAATATTTTCATACAGGCTTAAATGGTTAGAGAAAAAGTTTGGATTATATATGTAATTTAATATGTTATATACATTACCCTTCCCGCCCACATAATTAAGTGGATAGGAATTTGAAACGCTTGGATTGTATATTATTCCTGGATATATATCAATACCATTATACCATGTTACATTATTATATGTGTTTGAATTAAATGTATTTACCTCAGGGAATACCATGACTGCTGCATTTGGATTCGTCATTAAAAAGGAAGATGCATTGTAATAATATGATGGCAGTGATGATTCCAGTGGCGTTGACATATTGCCATGAACAAGCTGCGGAGAAAGTTGAGGATAAACGGATATTAGCATTATGATTATAATTATTATTGGCATTATTTTTTTTGTATAACCAGCAGTTTTTCCTATGATACTTTTCATTTTCTTTTTTTCTATTACACCTACTAGATTATATATAGCCGATACAGTCAAAGGAAATAACAAAGAATACTCTATTATTAAAAATGGTGATAGAGCATAAGAACCATTATAAAATGGTCTAAGAAAATCAAAGTGTAATATTAAATCTTTAAATATGTAACCGAACGGTGGTTCTGTGCCTTTTGAAAAGAATAATGTCAATAGCATTATAATATAAATAAGAATTGTTATTTTTGTGTGTGAAAAAATAATGGATAACAAAGAAAAAATTGGAATCATAAATAGCATAATACCAATATATGGGTTACTTAAATATGACGACATCCATGACGGAGCAAAATTAGACCAATCGGCCCAATTATTTATTAGCCTTAAATAATATGGGAATTGTTCAAATTTTCCTAAGCTGAAGCCAAACGCATATGTGGGGTTTGCTGAATTAAGTGCAGAAAAATATAAAGACTTAACACTAAGGAACGGTAGTATAAAATATGAATTAGATAAAATTATAAATATAGAAGATAATATTATTCCAAGAAGCATATTTTTAATAAAACCATTATTTTGATACTTGTTTAAAATTACTATTATAATAAAAAATATTATTAATATTCCTATTATATCATCTACATATGTCAATGTTCCATTAGGAAATCCTGCAAAGAGAAAGAAAGAATAAATACCTGCAAGCAATGAATATTTATAAGATTTAAACATAACAAGGTATATTATCGCTATTGTCGTAATCAGCATTGATGCAACAATATCAAAAGTAGCACCATTGTTAGCACCATTTACAATTTCTTCGTTAAATGCAAGGAATATTACAGAAAAAAAGGCGAAGTTTTCATTTAAATTATTATACCTTAAAAATTTTTTTGACAGATAAAATAATGATATAGCACCTATAATTTCCCATATTATGGAGCTCATAAATATTGCAAAGCCATATGAATTAAATGATATGAAGTAAAATAATGAGTATATTAAATTATCTGGAATTCCAAATATTGGTGGTATATATGAAACAGGCCATGAATAAAAATTAAATGGTTTCAATGCAATAAATAAATATCTATACGGATATATGTTAAATCCGGAGTTTCCTGAAACAGGAGGGTATTTAAAATTATACCATAGCAAGTTTGATATTAATACAATAATTATAATAAGTAAGTATTGACGATTTTTATATAACACACTTTTAAATTCGTTATTCATTATTTACACCCAATATGGCTATGGTATTTGAATGCGTATAAGTAATATGTTTAAAAATTTTTTTATGCCCTTTCTGTATCCATTTATGCCCCTGACATTCAGTATATTAAAAAATTTCCCAACCAATTATTTTATTTCGGAAGCTGAATATTCCCTTATATGGCCATAGCCACCGTACACCCCTTTTATTATATCTCTCTTGCTCCAGTATATATTTTTTCCAGTTATGACCTTAACTCGATTGGAAAATGTGAGCGTATTCGGAACGCTTATAAGAAGCAGGCCTCCTGGTCTTACCAGTTTTTTTATATTCATCATAACTGTCTCATCATCCTGAAGCAGATGCTCTAAGACCTCTGTAAAAATAACAAGATCGTATCTATGGTTTATCTTAAAGTTTATATCGCATATATCACCAATTATAAATTTATTGTTCTTAATTTTATTATCCAACATTGACTCGGGTATCAAATATGATATGTCCCTATTAAAATAATCCTTAATGTACTCATCAAAATCAGAATATTCGATATTTAAAATATCATTAATGCCTTTTATATAGGGATTGACAAGCTTTAAAGTTTCATTTACCCTTTTAATGTGAGAATCATAGTAACTAGGCATTTAATATCACCTCAAGTGTTTTTTCAGCGGCATTATTCCAATTAAACCTCTTAACGTTTTTATATCCCATTTCTATTAGATTTTGCCTTATGTCAGGATTTTTTTAAACATAAATGATTTTATCACATAGATCACTATAAGTTCCATCGAAGTAAATAGAAGCATCGCCACCAACCTCAGGCATAGGTCCATGACTAGAGATTATCATCGGAGAACCCGATGATTGTGCCTCTATAATAGGATAGCCAAAACCCTCATAAAGCGATGGGTATATCGTAATAAATGCGTGCTCATATAAATATTTAACATTTTCTTTGCTTAATGATTTTAAATCTATTATATTTAAATTATTTTTTGAAATGTATTCCATATCATTGGCCCTAAAATTATCCGAATGCACTATTATGAGGCTTAAATTATCTGCATTTTTCTTAACTTTATTATATGCATATAATAATGAGCTTATATTTTTGTATTTTGGGTAAACCCTGCCAACATATAAAATATATTTTTCCGGAATATTTAATTCAGGTCTTATAGTTTTTGATGCCCTGTCTTTATAAAATGGATCCGCATCATGATAGATTACGATGGAATCTTTGTTGGAATATTTTTTGTTTCCTTTGAGGTAAATTGTGAATTGGCTATGTTTATATTTGATTTAATACAGGAATATTTATGCAAAAATTTATAGAAATACCCTCCCAATTTTTCTGTAAATCCTTCCGAATATATCCCGTGTGACCAGTCATGATTCTACAGTACAATCTTAAATTTTTTATTTAATGATACTGGAATGATATTAAATGTGGCATAAAATATATTTATACCGATTTTATTTAATATTTTTCTCACATAAATATTCCTTTTTATGATATTAGAATTAGATGTAAAGAAATGTGCATTATCATAATCTTTAAAATCCTGAGGGATTGCATCTGTAAATATATATATATTTCAAGATCGTTCCTTTTAGTAATATTTTTCAGAATAATATATTGAAATATTCCTATGGATGTTTTTGGCTTATTAAGATAATATGCATCCATTCCTATTTTCATTCATTTAACCATATTTATTTAAATTTAATTTTGTAATATTATTTAGCTAATGTGGAACTATAATATTAATGTTAGCTCCAATCTATTATAATTTAATCTGTAACTCTTTCAATTTTACATAATATGTAGGTCTAGCTCTTCCATCATCTTCCGGGATTTCTTTGGTATTTCCGAGTACTTCCATTCATCCCCTATCTTCAGCCTGCTTATCCTCTCCAGATGCTCTATCACATCCCTTGTTGAATAGTGCTTCAGCAGGTCTCTCTTCCTCAGGAGGTTGAAGATGTGGTAGTTAAGCATTAACGCTATGAAGTTCACAAACATCCACCCCTGCATCTGGTAGTCGTCCCTCACGTAAGTCATATCGGCATGAATTGTGTTCTTGAGCGTATCGTAGCATTGCTCTATATCCACCCTTGTTCTCAGCATGTCATATATAACTTCACCTGAGAACTTCAGGTTAGTTATCACAGCGATCTTTCCCATCCTGTTCTCTATAGACCTAAATCTTGATATGGCTCCCCTCTTCCCCTCCTCCCTCCTGAGGAAATCCTTCTCCTCCTCAGCTTTGAGCGAACTGTCTTGGAATATGTATATGTTACTCTTTCCCGGCAACAGGGTATACCGCACTGGCCTGTCCTCGTATAGGAAATAACGCTTCATCTCACTGTCGTACGGAATGAGCTTGGAGTTGCTTTTGAGGGAAAGGATGTAGTGTATTCCCTTCCCCTCAAGGTCTTCAACGTTGCCGGAAGAATAGAATCCAGTGTCTCCTGCGAGAACTATGTCAGATGCTCCAGATTCTTCCATAATGCTGGAAATCCTCATAACGCTTGTTATTGATCCCGGGAGGATCCTGTATTAGGACGGTTCCTTCCCCTCCATATTGAAGAGGAGGAGAAGATGAATAATTGGAATGTGACTGTCCTCAGAGTCGTGACCTAACATAGCCGAAATAACTCCCTCTGAAAGAGAAACGATACTTGTCAGGTCGATGGCAATGTATCTTTATTTTGAGAGGAATGTTTTCAGGAAGTTTGTTATTGCCCTCATATCCATACCTATGTTACTCAGCATCTCTCCTATGTGCTTGGGATAGGTGGAAGCTTCCATAACATCGGAAAGGTATGAGTTCTCAAAGTGGAATTCAATGTTCTTTACAGTTGTTGTATGGATAACTCTCATACAAGCAAAAACGAATATTTCCCTCCATTCTTGAAAGTTATCCTTCAGCGCTTTCCTAATGTCTTCAGAGAGATGCATCAGCAGGGATGATGCGCCGTATTACTTAACTGATATCTGATCGTAGCGCTAGGCTGAAAAGAGAGGGTCGAGTGACGTTTATTACATAGAGAAATCATTTTCGAAATTCAAGGATGTTTTCAATTACCTAAGGGATTTCCATAGACCCCTATTCCTCAGATCAAGGTATGCAGTGGATATGATTAATAATGAAGAGTTCTTAGTTTACGGGTTTGTGAACGTAGTTAAGGAATTATTCGCTGAGTTACTCAAGTTGTCTGATGATAATTATTTCAATGCTTTAATTGAGAAGGCTAAGAGAAACGGTGAGGATGTATCTGCGAAAGAAACTAAGGAAATGATTGAAAATTTTAAAAATGAGCTGAAAGGATATAACCTTGGAGATTTACAAAACATCTTACTGAATTCAAAACCAGAGGATTTAGTTATGTTTGTCAGTAAATCTATACCTGATCTCACCGATCCTCTTCCAATAATGAAAATATTCATTGGTTCAATATTTCCAGATAAGCAGAGAAATGAAATGTTGGGAATAATATCAACATCACCAATGGCAATGGATTATTTCCTTAATCTAAAATCAGCTGACCGTCTGTATCTTTCTGTAATAATTTCCAGATTCTACCTTCAAACTCTATTCCTGGATAGTAGTAAAGGCTCACTTATCGAACAGCTTAATGAGAATCGACCAGAACATGGAAACAATATAATATCATCCATTTCACAAATGCTAAGTATTCACAATGTTATGAACGATAATCCTCTTTTAACGATATTACGTTCTTATTTTATAGTCGACCCCTTTAATGCTAATATTGTTGAGAATGAATATTCACATCGTATTCTAACGAAAATACTTCTTCCACAGGTAATTGAATGAATCCCTTACTCTTAACAGGTTATGGCACAAGTATTGATGTTAACAAGGCACATCTTACAATCAAGCAAAAGGAAAGTATAATGGAATTTGAACCTCATAGAATACCTTATGATTATATTATCATAGAAGGCCATTACGGATCGATATCTTTTGAGGCTATGCGTTGGTTATCTAAACATGATATAAGCATTGCCTTGCTTAACTGGAATGGCAGTTTGTTATCAACTACCGTTAGTCAGGAAACACTCAATGCACAATTGAAAGTAAAACAATATGAAAAATACTTGAACCCAGAATCGAGGTTATACATTGCCAGTCAGATTGTAAAACAAAAAGTCAGATCATCATTAAGTCTATTGAAAGCACTTTCCAATTTCTATGATATAGATTTATCAACAATAAACAAGGAAATTGAAAGAATTGATTACGATAATATTAAAAGCTTAATGATGTATGAGGGTAGAATAGCATCTGCTTACTGGTCAGAGTTAACTAAAATATTCAATGTAAAGGAAAGGATTTTAATTTTCAGTCAAGGAAAAACTTATCTTATTCATGGAATATGAACGCATCCGATCCAATTAATGCACTGCTGAATTACGGATATGCGATACTTGAATCAATGGTGAGGAAAGATATTAATACAATAGGTTTAGATATTTCAATCGGTTATCTGCATGAAATAGCACCCTCAAAGCATCCTTTGGTATATGATTTACAGGAATTGTTTAGATATGTTGTTGACTATTCTCTAATTGAATTACTTGAAACTAAATTAAGGAAATCAGATTTCATAACAACTGAGAATTATCATATAAGATTGAAACCGAACACAGCCAAACTCTTAATCGAGAAAATCAAGAGCAATTTCAATCAACGTTATGAATTCAGGAATAAGCAATATGCTTTAGAAAATATCATGTTTGAAAACATAAGAGAATTAAGCAGATATATTACTGGAAATAGTAAAAGTCTGGAATTTACAATACCTGACATAGCAATCAAAAGAAATGATAATTCTCAGGTCAGGGATAAGATCATGTCAATCGATCCTGAAAAAAGGAAAGAGTTGAAGATAAACAAGTCAACGTTATGGTATCAGCAGAAAAAGATTAAAGAGGGAAGGATTATTAGTGTTTATAGTAAGACTAAGGTGAAGATCAAATGAATGGAATAGGTAAACAGGCTTTATTAATAACTGCAATTTCAAAAAATGGCTTTAGAAACGTAATTAATTTGTATAAAAAAAATGGACACTTAAAATGCCCAAATGGATTTATTTTCAACTTTAACTCTACTAACGCAGGATATATTAAAAAACTTTTTGAATTTAGTATAAGTTATGGTGTTAAATTCTCTGAAGAACGAGGATTATGGAATTATAAAGATGGGATTATAACAACACCCCAAGGAATTAAATTTAAAATAGATATGTTTGATCCACTTATATTTTCTGAAACTTTCCTATCAGATATTCATTTCTCAGATTTTAATTTGGAAAACAAAATAGTATTTCAAGCAGGTGGATTTATTGGAGATACAGCCTTATATTACGCTTACAGAGGTGCAAATGTTTATTCCTTTGAACCAGACATAAATTCTTTTAATCTTGCATTGGAGAACATTGAACTCAATCCAGAACTTTCAAAGAGAATTGTAATGAAAAACTACGCAATTGGGAATGACGAAACCATAGAGTTTCCAATAAATCCTAATGGAAGTGGAGGCTCTTCAGCTTATTCTCTAAATGGAAAAAAGACCATAAAAGTTAAGAGTGTTAGCATTAGAACCATATTGGAAGAATTTTCAATTAATGATCCATATCTTTTGGATTTGGACATTAAGGGAAAAGAATTTGAGATTATAAATGATAAATCCATATCTAAATTTAAAATGATTAGAATTGAATATAACACTTCAATAGACGGTAAAAAGATTGGGGAAAGACAACAGTTAATAGAAAAGTTAAAAGAATATGGATTCAATAAAATTAGAATTTTTAAACATAATGAGGGCAGATATGATTTAATAGACCATGGCACAATTGAGGCAACCAAATAATTTTTTATTGCAATTTATTAGCGTAATTCAAATAACCGTGAAATTGACCTCATAGGTCTCTAAGACCCTGATTATTTAGAGTATATAATGGATCATGAAATTGTTAAAAGTAATGGATTTACTCACTGGATTTTATCATTGAAACCTAAGGATGTGAAGGATAAGGGAATATTGAAAAGAACTCTATACAAAATTAAGCATAAGATAAAACAAGGAAAGAAACTTAATCCCAAGATCAAGATTGTTAGAATTCTATTTCAATCATATAAAGATACTAAACTAAATAATTAAAGAGTGCCTTTTTTCTCTTATCTATATCCCCCTCAAAGAAGTGGGTCTGACTGAATTTGAACTGCCTCATTTATTAATGTTGTGCAATCTAATTACGAATTTGCGGCTACTTCTGCACTTTTCATGGCGATACCAATACCAAAATGAAGATATCTGAAAACATTCATTATATCACCGTATCAGCATTGAAAAAATAATCAGTATTCTTGGAATGATTCTAGGTAATTAAATGGTTCCAACATTGTAAACCGACTACTTAAATTGCGTATCCTCCCCCTTAACAAATCCCTTCCCCTGTTAATATCTGTAGCCTAGTTCAGAAAACTCGTTCTTCAGTGTAATGAAATCATCATGACTCAGACTCTTCCTAGGTCTCACGTATCCTCCGCTCTCCACCAGGTTAAATCTTGAAAACAGATCCTTCACCTTCACCTCCGCTTTTTCTTTCTCTGCACTCATATGACTACGATTATGGTTTAACTGGCGTCCCTTCTGCTCTACCCATATGCCTATGGGCAGAGTAGCGGACCTCGATAATTCGCCCAGCAAATTGAGATCAATTTTCTCCTTTAACTTACTCATTTCCTCCTGTGCTATCGCCCTCACTCTTACTGCATATTTTGCGTATTTCCTGATGTCTTCCTCGTTTGGTATTATATTACTACTCCTCTTAATCTACCTATTACATTACGGTGTATAAATATACCGATTATTACTCCCATATAATGAGGAGGTAATCTACCAATAGGAAGAATTTTAGAACGAAATGCATTAACAGAATAACATGGCAAGGACAAAAGGAGACGTTACAAAACTCGTCTCTGCGAAAAGAGAAACTGATTCTCCTAGAACCACGGTCCCGTCATCCATCGTGAGGGTGATGAAATTAAAGGATGGGGATGAATTGCAGTGGGAGCTAAAATCTATGGATGAGGGATTTATACTGGTAACGATCATCAGATCAGATTTTAAAAAGAAATTGGAAGAGAAATGCTAACAGTCGTTATCAAAGATTATAGGGATATCAGGTCTCCAAAACAAATAAGAATATTTTCATTGATATGACGCAGGAAGGATTGAAGAAACTGTATGTCTCGCCGGAAATATATTATTGCAATTTCTGCAAAAGTATGGATGTTATTTCTGTGGACCAATTCCCACGAATAATTGGAATTTTCCCCTCCATAAATTCAAAAATCTTCTCTAAAGCATCCGCCATTTCCCTATCCTGATTTGCCTCAAGCATCTTTCTGTCCCCTATTATAGGTAGGAGGAAAGGATACAGCGACCAAAGTAACCTGGAAAATCCTTTTTTCTTCCAGCTATTGATCAGAGGTATTGTCAGCTGTTCAGGAGTGATTTCAATGTCAACAAATCCAATGTTTATATGTTTTATCATGAGAGCTAAGGTTTCCATCTCGACCATTACTGCCATTGCATCAGCTAAAGGATCATATTCCGATATAAGCTCCTTATAGCTCCTCCTATCAAGGACAAGGAGATAAGTGCCTCCAAAAATGTAGGATTTGTTCCTCTCCCTCATGTATAAAAGTGGATCATAACAAAGTCTTAGGTAATATCCCTCTTTCTTCAGTCTCCTCCTCGCTTTCTGGAAATCATTATCAAAATCTCTGAATTCTACACCATTGAAATCGTCAATATTCACCTTGCCAGAAGTGAATAAATCTGCAAGAGACTGCTTTACTGGGGATGCATATCCCCCGGGTTCAATATGAATGAACCCATTCACCACAGTTTCCTCATCG
>Ga0080003_1001133_pt1 | contig 14860 bp, 14 predicted proteins | sample JossMetagenome_FD_69206 | JGI IMG/M metagenome (GOLD analysis project Ga0080003, IMG submission 69206) | Hot spring microbial communities from Joseph's Coat, Yellowstone National Park, USA - JC2_E (SPADES assembly) (version 2) | ecosystem: Environmental > Aquatic > Thermal springs > Hot (42-90C)... | reverse complement strand
CTGGAATCTAATTATTTTATCGGGATTTATGCATAAGGCTACTAGGTCATTGAAATTTGAATATTATTATGTTGAGAAATACTTTGGAATGCTATTTGCCTACGGATAAGAAATTTCTCCTTGATTAATATGCATTTTTATTATTTAGCCCATTCGAGTTTGTAAAGCCCAATTCTATGTAAGGACTAATACATATCTATAGAAAATATTATTAGCAGTTTGACATAAGGGTTTAAGGGCTCGTGGTCTAGAGGTTATGACGTCTCCCTGACACGGAGGAGGTCGCCGGTTCAAATCCGGCCGGGCCCATTAATATTCAGGGGCTATAGATAAGTCAAAAAAAGTTTACCTTTTGTCTAATAATTATAAAATAATACAAATATTATTCCTCTTTAGACGGCTTACTCTCTTTGTATAGCTGAATTAAAATCTTAATAATCTTAGTTTTAGGATCAAGCTTTCTATCTAATTTTATCTTATTCTTGATTTTCCACAAAGCTATTTTAGATATTCCATTATCCCTTACATCCTTAGGTTTAAATGATAAAATCCAATTCTTAAATTCTTCACTTTTAACAATTTCATGATCCTTTGTATACTCTAAATAATCAGGGTCTTCAATACCAGTAAGATTATCTTCAAGGTTGTTTGATTCCTTGCCGATGTATCTTATCCTATCAGCAATAATGTATTTTCTATGTGCTATTCCCTGATTGTCGTAATCAAATTTTTTGTCGTTATGCCTTATGTATTTAGTTAGAATGTCGTCAAGAGTATACCAGTAAGCTTGTGAAGGCAATAGCAATTCATCAGAGGCAGTATCAGTTTCATAATCAACAAATGACTTGTATTGAATTCCAATAATATTTCTTGTTTAATCACCCAGTCCCAGGAATGGAATTTTTCACTTGAAAATAATAAAAGGATAATTGACTACTTTTCCCTGGGGATGCCTCCAGACTGATTTGGTGCTCTGATAGGCCGTATAGTATACTTTAACTCTTCCCACTGATTAAATTTATATAAATCAGGTCTATCCAAACTCGTAATTGAAGAGGAACCAATAGAAAAGGGACTACGATGCCCTATTGATAAGAATAACAAACCGGTTTTCTTCAGCTTGGTAAATTATCGTAACAATCTCTTTACGAGAAATGATCCAAAAAAAATCTTGAAATTCTACAATAGATTTCATAAAAGGGATGAACTTATAGAGTGGATGAAAGAAAGACCTAAGGGGGTACCTTGGATTAGGGAAGTTAGTGACCAAAAAGACATAATCGTAGTTATACCAACTGCTAACTTTAACGGGAAGTATGCAAATGAATGCAAGGAAAATATTTTCAAAGGTCTGCACATAATATTTGTGGAGAGCGAGGGGGAAGAACGATTTTTACTTCAATTCTGCTCATTATGTAAACACCGGAATTAAGAAGACACTAGAATACAGCCCAAAATGAATCATCTACTCAGAAGATGATATGTATAAGATCGATGATGTGGAAATTTTAATCAACTGATTAAATAGAATGAAACCAAAGAAAATTAATGTAATATTTACTTATCCCTCAAGTTATCATTTACATTATTTAAGAATGGCCAAGGCAAACTTCTTATTTTATATTTATTTTTTTATCACAAATAAAAATATGTTTAGAAATTTTAGAAAAATTATTAAAAAATAAATAAAATATTATAAATAATCAAGTTCCTTTTGATAGCGAAATATCTTACTTATTTAAAAGAGGATATGATTTTATAAATTATGAATCATTCGGGATTTTCTCGTATACTTATATTTATTCCATTAATGGAAAACTTTTCGATGAAACATTTACCAATGCTGGAGAGGATGTTGATATATCACTTAAATTAAGTTTAGAACCCAATAAGATTGGAATGATAAATTATAAAATAGGTAATTACGTTGGCGGTACTCTTGGAAACGATATTACAAGAGCTCTGTGTACTCATGCAGGGCACATTTATCTGAACTATAAGTGGGAAAATAAATTATATGAGTTAATTAGAAGAAAAGGCAAAAATTGAATACTCCTTTATAATATGCAATTGAACGCCTCTATGAATAGAGACCTAACAATTTTCATACCTACATTTAAAAGATCTGATATGCTAAGAAGTTGCATTTTATCCGTTAAAAACTCGCTTAAAACTCTTAACATAAGTTATGAAATTATTATAGTAAATGAAAGTGATGAGGATATTATTAATTTACCAGATAAAGAGGTAAAAGTATTACAATTTCATAGAGAAGTTTTGCCATGCTATGCAATGTATTATGCTCTTAAGGAATCTCAAGGAAGATATTTTTTAAGAGTGGATGATGATAATGAAATCGATGTAGATTTAATTCCATTATTGTATAATTATATAATAAAAAATAAAGATGTTGCGTATTGTGGAGCATTAGGAATCAGGGAAAATGGTGATATTTCTAATCCTGGAACAATTCTATCAAAATATCTAAAATTATCTATAAGACCCATTAATATAGAAAGCGAAGCTTATGAAGTAGATCTCGTTGACAATGTTTATATAATGAATAAGGGATTAATAGACATTAAAAACTTTTATAAATCATGTGAGTTTTTTCCGTGGAGCTTTGAAGATGGGTATGATCAAGTAAGGTTAAAAAAACTTGGTTATAAAATTGTTGTTTTATCAAGAGCATTGTCTGTGCACCACAAACATAGAAACCGTATAAATTCAAAACAGGTTTATTATTACGGCAGAAGTAAAATTATACTGTATAAATCAATATTTAAATTTAATTTTATTAAATCTATATTACTATCATTTATTACTTTTTTTTATGTACCATATATATATAAATCAGATATTAAAGATGTAAAAGATTTTGCGGTAATTTATTTTAATTATATAAAGGGTAGTATAGACGGTCTGAGATTTTTAAGCAAGAATTGTATATCACTTTAATAAAGGAAATACCATTTATATCTAACCCTAAATAGTAAAATAGAAATATTCTTATCATTTATACATTTGACAGATCTTGATCCGAGCCATCATAGAACTGGAACACCATGATGTTAATATTATAAGAAAGAACAGATACATAAAGGGTAGCCAAAAACAGTTTTCCTAATAATGGAGGTTCATTCATGAAATTCAATCACTCAGCGGAAGAGAATTTCCAGATCGTCACGGAATCTTTTACTGACAATATATCCCAGGCAGAAATATACCAGAGGCATGGTATATATCCTGTACAGCTGATCAAGTGGCGGAATCAATTCATACAGGGTGGAAAGGTAGCACTGCCTCGGAGAGGGAATTCTAACAGCAGAGATGATGAGATCGAGAACCTCAAGAAGACTATAGGTGACCAGAGCTTGGTCTTAGACGCTTTTAAAAAAAGGCTTTAAGGGGGGTTAAGATGATAATGATCAAAGATCTTAAGGATAAGATACCTCAAAGAGAGGTCTCAAGAATATTCGGAATCTCACTGTCCGGATATTATTACAGGCCTGTGAGAAGGAGCATTCAGAGGCTTGATCCCATTACAAAGAAAAGGATCATGGACATTGCGTCAGAGAGGCCCACATATGGATACAGGAGAGTGTGGGCAGTACTTAGGAACTCGGGCATTTCTTTGAATATGAAGACTGTCAGGAAGGTTTTGAAGGACAACAGCCTTAGCCTTCCGCCATCAAAACACAAGGGCAGAACGAATACCAGGAATTTATACAAACCTACTGGACCAGATCAGTTGTGGGAGACAGATATCACTTGCATTCCCACGGAATTGGGGATGACTTATCTCATGTGCATAAAGGACTGTTTCACAAAGGAATGGCAAGGTTTTCACTACAGCAGAAGCTGTATGGCAAAGGATGCCATAAGATCAGTGGAGAATGCTGTTCTCATGGCATTCAAGGGATCCGTCCCTAGATACCTAGTACTGAGAACAAACAATGGTCCACAGTACACATCATATGAGTTCAGGAATGCAATGAATCTCCTTGGAATAAAACTTGAATTAATACAGAGGCATACTCCAGAGGACAGTGGAAACATTGAATCATCCACAGCTCCATAAATACAGACTACATCTGGCCAAATGAGTTAAGGGACTTCTATGATACATCAATAGTAATAGAAAAGGCATTCAAAGACTACAATGAATAAAGGCCGCATTCATCCATTAATTATCTTCCTCCCAGGGAGTTCAGGAGGAAGTTCCTGAATGATTCAACATTCAGAAAAAGATACGAGAATAAAAAAATGAGGTGAAAATAAATGAAAATGAAGAAAAGTGTTCCAAATTCTGCTGGAGCAAATCAATCTATGAATACGGCTAATATGAATGAAAAATATAAAACGCTTATAGCATTTCTGATACTGTCATCTTTATCTATTTTATGGTTTAAAGCAAATCATTTAATTTATCAAACAGATACAACCTTTCCATTCTCGCCATTTTCTAATCTTATATCATTATTTAATTATTGGAATTTTAATGGCTTTGGTTCAACAAACCTGGCAAATATAAATATATCCTATTTTTTAATAATTTATTTTTTTTCTACAATATTAAATATATACATTGCGCAATTCCTTTACTATTACATATTTGTATTTATAGCCGGTATTAGCACATATTATTTAATGCAAAGCCTCTTTATAAGCAATAAAATACGTGATAACTTTATGGTACCATATGTACCAGCCATATTATATATGTATTCTACTTACTGGATCTCCAATGTTTTTACGGACCCAACGACTGTTTTTGTGTTTTATTCGCTGCTTCCATTAGTTATATTATCTTTATATAAGATATTGATAAATTCTAGAAATATGATATATTTTGGTAAATATAATTTTATCTTTATAATTTCAATATTTCTTTTCTTACCTGAATTCTATAGCCCCTATTTATTGTTAATGGCATACGTTATAATATCTTTTTTAATATTTTATTTTTTAATCAATATCAAAATAGTTAATATTTTTAAAACTCTTGTGTCGGTTACTATATTGATAATCTCAACAATAGCAGTTCTTGCATATTTTTTAATTCCAATTTTCTATGGTCTGTCATCTACATTGAGTCAGGTTAGTGGGAATTCTTTTACTTCTACGTTACATTATTGGACATTGCTTAATTCAAATGGCATTTTTTATTCTTTTTTAAATACCGGATTTACATTAAAATCTACTGCCACACCGTTATATGGATGGAAATGGTTTAATTTTTATGTAAGTTATCCATTTTTTATAATAATAAATATAACCATCCCTATTTTAGCCTTTTCATCATTATTATTCCTAGGAAGATTTAAATTTTATTTTAATAAAAATATATATTATTTTTATTTTTTGGCAATAATTGGCATTTTATTGCAGGCCGGATTGAGAGGACCAACAGGCTTTATTTATAACTGGTTATTCTACCATATCGTATTTATAAGAGCTTTTGACACATTGCATTTATGGTATTCACCCATAATTTATCTAAGTTATTCTATATTGATAGGGGTCTTTACATATATGCTATTGGAATTCATATATAATCAAATAAATAATGATTTTAAAAATAAAGCACGTATAAAGTTAACGAAAAAAATTCAAAGGCATGGTAAAATTATAAAATATATAATAATAATTATAATATTACTTATTGTAATGATCCCTTCTTATCCACTACTGGATGGTTCTGCAGTCCCACATGGAGTACCCAGTGCGGAAGTTCATATACCGGATTACGTAGAAGAAACTTCAATCTATCTTAATTCAAGACCAAACGTCAGTACAATTTTAGCGTTACCTATTTTTATTGATGATTCAGAGGAATTATACCCAAACGGTGGTTACAGAGGTACAAATCCTCTCGAATATTTACTTAAGGATCCAATTATTACACAATTAAACGGCCTATCATCTGTGCAATCCTCTGAATTAACAGACTTAAATTCAGCCATTTATGAGAAAAATTATCTGGTAATGGATTATTATCTTTCATTATTAAATATTAAATATATTTTAGTCTTAGGAGATTATAATTCGACGTACAATCCCATAATATCCCCATTCTCCATCAGTAATACTTTGGCCGTTTTAAATAATTCCCCAAATATGACTTTCATACATCAATTTGGACCTTATTATTTATATGAATATAATGAAGGGCATAATTTAGTATACCCCGCCATATCAATAAATTCAAAAAACATTAGTATTCAATACGGTAACAATTTAATTGACAAAAATATTAATTATGCGTATACCAACTGGGGGAATAAATATGACAATATAACAATAAAAAATGGCTATTTATCGATATTTTTTAATTATACAATTAATGTGACCTGGCCATTTTTCCAGCTAAATATATATAACATAAGCAAAACCATAGAAAATTATAATCACATACTTTTAAATTTTACCGCAAATAAAAACGTTACAATTACTGCACAGGCAAATACAGTTTCAAACGAGCATTTATGGCTGACTTCGGAGTATACTAAAAATGGCTTGATTTTAAATACATCATATAGTGATATAGATGAATTGCAATTATTTTTAGGTCCTAATAATACGAAACAAAATTCAAATAATCATTTTTTAATTACAGGTTTAACTCCATTTACAAAAATGTTTAATGCCACCAAATTTGTAATTACGGATTCGTCAGTATCCTCCAATCAATCTCTCTCCAATATAAAGATTAAAAATATTGATTTTTTAAATCCTACTAATATAAAAGTTAATATTGAAGTTAACAAAACCGGGAATTTTACCATGGTGCTTGGGCAAAATTATAACCAGAACTGGTGCATAAAAAATACCAGTTATATGAAGGTGAAACACATATTGGTTAATAGTTTCATGAATGCCTGGTTATTATCATTTTCAAAAACAGGGAATTTCACGATACACATAATATTTAAATTACAAAAGTTATTGCAATACTCGGGATACTTTTCTGTATGTTCCATATTATTGCTTATAGGCATATATATGGAATTAATATATAGAAAATCACACATATTTAAACACTAAATTATATTTGAATAAAAGAATATTTAAGATTTTGGAATTATGTTAATATCAGTTATAATGATATTAAAGGACGAAGTCAGGTATAAACAATTCCATACCTCTATAATAGTTTTTTTATTGCCACCTGATTTCACATCCATATAGCTAATTCTCAAATAATGGAGCACTAAGATTACTAGACTTACCTTTCGATAGGAATTATTTTATACAAACGTGATATTAATCTCGATGGAATGGGGAAGTAGAGTTCTATTGGTTAATATTGGACCGAAGAAAACAGGAGTGGGTAACTATGCAAGTTTACTCTTAAATTATGCTAAGTTACAATATGATGTCCTAAATATTTCTTTGTTTGGTAGGGGTTACCCAGATGATTTTCCGAGATCGAAAAATGGGAAAACATTCTTCTTTGGGCAAAAAACGGATAATTTCTTCAAAAATTATATTATTCAGTATTTCCTTCTTAACAAGCGGGAGTTTTTTAAATTTTTAGACAGTATTGGTGAGAGATATGACTGTATCCTGTTGGACCAGCAGGACCTCGCAATGATGGCAAATATATTTCACTCAAGATTTAACTGCGATATCTATATAACAGTGCATGATATGGGACATTTCAAGTATGCTCCCTTCCACCCGTTCAAATTCTTCCTAATTAAAAATTTTAAGGCTTTAAAGTCAGAGAATATCAAGGCAATTATCTGTGATTCAATTAATACTGCGCATGAGCTTGCTGAAAAATACCCTGATATTTCAAATAAGATTCGGGTAGTTGAACTTTCCGTTGATCAGAACAGGTATGCTATTAGAGATAAGAAAGAAGCAAGAAAAAGGCTAAATTTACCTTTAGATAAAATTCTGGCACTAAGTGTTGGAAAGGATGGATATGTTAAAAATGTTAGAAATTTCATAAATTCGATTAGATACATTAAAAACGACAATGTAACCTTTGTTCGCGTTGGGAAACTAATATCTTCTAAGAAAGATTTTGAATTACTCCCAAACTCGCAAAAAGAAAGGATAGTCGTTGCTGAAGATGTTAGTGATGATGTTCTTCCCCTTTATTATAATGCAGCTGACATTTTCGTTTTTCCAAGCCTGAAAGAAGGCTTTGGCTTAGAATTGCTTGAAGCCCATCTCAGCGGAAATATCGTAATAACAACTGACCGTCCACCGATGAATGACCTTGTCATCCCGGGAGCATCCATGCTTATAAAGAATCCTGATGATCCAGAAGAGATTGCAGGCCTGATCGATACCGCCTGCGAAAAATATGATATCATGCAAAAAGAATTGATGAATGCATTAAGTGCCTACAAGAATAGGTTTTCTGTGGAGAGATTCGTGAAGGAGACGGAGGATATACTAAGGGGGGATCATTAATTGTCAACTGTCATTTAAAGACATTTATTTTCCCTTAGAGATCGTGAAATTATGCAGCTTTGATAAATTTCCCATTATGCATAAATGAGAGATCTGTACAATTGAGTTCATAAGGTTTACAGTTATGCTATATTTGGGAAGATCGTCCTAAGAATCAGACCTAATTATTAAGAGTGGGTTAGTATAGTATCAAGTAATCTTGAATTTCATAACTTGATTTTTCTCGTAAGAAACGTTAATACTTTAAAGGTAATAATAGAAATGCGATGCCAATTTCGATCATAACTAGGTCATACAGGACGTCTGAATTGAAGGAACTTGTATTCTACCTTAAAAAGAATGACGAGGTTGAAAAGGAAATCATTGCAGTATGCAATAGGAAAGATTATGATCTTGATGGTATAACTTTGATATTAGAGGACTCAAACAGGTTCAAAGCAAGGATCACAGGGATAAAAAACGCACAATTCGACAAAGTTCTTTTACTGGATAGTGACCAGATACCCGAAGATGGTCTGCTTGGTGAACTAGAAAAAGTAAGTGAGGATATGGTCATAATACCAGAAAAATCTTTATACAAAAGTTTCACCTCGAGATGCTTGGACGACTGGAGAATCAGAAATGAGAATCTTGCGAAACAAGAAGTATCACCATATTTACCCGTTGTCCCCAGGCTTTATAAAAAGGAACTTGTAAAGAATGCGATTGGGCAGTTACCAGAGGCCGTGTACAACATAATATCACATGAAGATTCCGTCCTCTACTATGCAACGTTTAAGATTTCACAAAATATTAAATTTTCAAAAAAATATATTTATAATAGAGATCCGGATTTTTTTACCTTAATGCGAAAAGCGTTTCATTATGGAAAGTCAAGCAAGTCATTAAAACATCTTGACCTGCCTTCTGATATCTCATATTTACTGTACCGATTAGACAGAAACTCATTAAATATAAAAAAACTTGGATTTGGAATGGGATATATGGTACAGATTCCGAGGGCATTTGCATACGAATTTGGAAGAATACTGTAACTGATGGAAATCCTCCCTCTTCAGACAGTTTCTGGGCTCATTTGAGGAATTTAACGTGTTCTTACATCTCAATTTCCTTTCCTATCCATTCCTTTCTAAACTATTCATTCAATATCACCCATTAGAAATTTTCGAGCGACATATGATTCAGTGATGTGTGTGACCCACCCCATTATGATCATTGAAGGCCCGGTTTGTGTAATTCCAGATTTCTCAAAGGGTTGAAATTCCATTATGTATATGCAATTATCATTGAACTTTTGGAATTAGGATTTGATGGGCCTTCTTTTTTGCGTATAAAACATCTCTTGTCTAGTTTCTGTTGCCGAGAAATGTTTCTCTTATCCTGATGGTGTTAACTGTGATTCTTTATCGTCCTTATAATTAGACAGTTCGCTTTGAATCTAAAAATTTACCTAAGTATCTATCATTCACGGCTTCAATCATTTCAGATGTTCACGAAACCCATGGAAGGAGATATCCATTTTCTTTTTTGATCAGGGATCAGTGTACGGCGTCAAGATAGAACCAAACTTTTACCATTTATATATCTTTGTAAAATCTGCTTTCCAGTATGACATTCTGCTTTGCCGCCACATTGGCCTTGGGTACATGTCTCCGTGAACATCCTCATACAGTCCATTCATGCCCGGGTTCTAGAACGGCGGTCATTGTTACGACTCTTTTTATACCTTAGGAAGGTATTTCATTTACGATGTCAGAGATGCGAGGTTCCATATCCATATTGTATTAGGCTTTTCTTACTCTGCGTTTTTAACTGCTTATGGATCCTGCGATCTCTGCAAGGCATGGGAAACTGGATTTGGGAAAGAAATTCAAAAGAGATCTTTCATGGTTTCTCACTCCTCCTGGTAGTTTGAATTTTTTTAAGGCCCGGTAAGCTATTGTCAGTTAGCAAATTAAGACGTTGAGTCCATTTATTTTCTTCGTGAGTAACCGTTTGACCATAGACATACACCGTCCCGTCATTCTACCTGCAATAATTTCCTCCTCCCATATGCTTGACAAGAATTAAAAGAAAGGGATGGTATGGTGATCTATGGAAGTTTGATCAGAAAATAAATAAAAATCAGTGATGTAAAAATAGTCGATGTTAATCTCCTCAAGTACTGAAAAGCCCAAATTGTGTTGGAGCGCAAAGAGACGATAAATTTAATAGGTTGCTACAAATTTTCGTTAATGAACTGAAGGATAGAACTATATGAGAAATCCAATCAAAGGTGTACTTTCCAGCAAATTTGTGTGGCGCCTTACTGGATTAAGTTATACAACTGCAGTGATAGCAACTAACGGGAGCTATTTATCTAAAATGAGATACGTAAATATAGGCAAAGAAGAAATGAAAATTTTCTTCTCTTATCTGAACAAAGATAAAACTGTTCTTGAATTTGGCTGCGGGCCTGGAAAAAATTTATTCGGGATAGCTAATCTAGTAAGGATGGGTTATGGAATTGATATAAATGCTCTATACATACGCCTTGCGGAAAAACTTGCTAAAAAGTATAATTTTAACAACTTGAAGTTCCTGAAGTATGATGGCTTTAATTTCCCCGATATTCCAAATGTGGATTTAGTGTTCGAGAAGGGGGTTTTCGAAAGGATAGATAAAACATTGGTTAAATCATATATAGAAAAGCTTAGAGGTTACCTAACTGAAAATGGTGTTATGATACTTTATTTTTTAATGGAAAAAGCTAGGGCAACGGAATTCACCAGAAGGCTTGGCGATCAGGCTTATTTTTTCTGGGAGCATGATGAAATTCAGCAAGTGCTCAAAGGTGCTGGCCTGAAAATAAAAGAGGTCATAGTCGGAAAATATTCGGATTACTACGTATGTGAGCCAGCCTAAAAAATGACTACAGATACATCATGCACAATGCTATTATCATTTTCTATTTCCTCTCTTAATTAATCTAGCACCTTAGAAGGTAGGAAGCAGAGCAGATTATGAGATTGACATTAAACCACCTCGCATTTCGTTGAATTTTTGAAGGCCAATTATTATTAAAATCTACCCTGATTTTCGAGGGAGAATCTCCTAGAAACAATTATATTTAGCGCAACTATTCTGTGCCGTTGAACATACTTTGGCTTGCACATAGAGATCCCTTAAATCCCAAAGCGGGAGGTGCTGAGCGCACTATATATGAGGTATGCACGAGGCTTGCTAAGAAAGGGCATAAAATAACTCTTCTGACAGGTGGATGGAAGGGTTGCAGGGCAAGAGAAGACCTAGATGGAATCGCCATATTCAGATACGGGAAAAATCTGGGACCACATCTTGCGCTACCGATATTTTTATTGAAAAATAAATACGACATTATTGTCAACGATCTCGGGCATGCTGTGCCGTGGGTTCTCTCAACCTTTATGAGCAAACACAATATTGTTTTTTTCCGCCATCTTCACGCCCGGTCTCTTCCAGGACAGGTAAATCCGTTGCTAGCGAAGATCATAACATCAGTTGAAAAATGCTACTTTTTAATATACAGGAGAACACCCTTTGTAACAGAATCAAGCACATCTAATGCTGATCTCAAAAATCTAGGCATAAATGAGGAGTTAATCAATATTATACCTCCCGGTGTCAACAGGGATTTATTTCATCCAATGGAGAAATCAACATTTCCAACAATGGTTTATTTTGGAGGGATGAGGCGGTACAAGAGGCCGGAAGAGAGCGTATATCTCTTAAAAAATTTGATTGGCAGATTAGAAGGTTTGAAGCTGATAATTGTTGGTACAGGACCGCAGTTGGTAAGCGTTGAGAATCTCGTCAAGGATATGAAGCTGCAGGATTATGTAACATTTACAGGAAGGTTGGATGAAAGAGAACTTTCAAAAGTTGTTGCAACATCCTGGCTCAACATCCATGCGTCAGTGACTGAAGGATGGGGATTATCTATTATTGAAGCATCTGCTGCCGGGACTCCAACTGTAGCATATAATGTACCAGGCGTTGTTGACACAGTTGAAAATGGAATAAATGGGATAAGGGTTAAGGATGGTGACAGGTATGCTCTTGCCAGGTCGGCACTTGAGATCCTTAACAATCCTCAAAAATGGTGGTCCTCCTCCATAGAAGTTGCAAAAAAATATTCATGGGACAAGACAGCAGAGATGTGGGATAAGCTGATTCATAAAATTGCAGATAAATAATGACATACTTCAACCCCCCTTTCTAACGAAATACTAATATACGATCCTGACGATATCTAACAGTGAAAGCAATCATAACAGGCATATCGGGACAGGACGGCTATTTCCTCTCTCAGCTACTTCTAAAAAAGGGATACGAAGTTCATGGTATACTCAGAAGGAACAGTTCCATGACAAGAGGTACGATGGAGCTGCTTCCAGATGATATCAGAAGACAGATTGTAGTACATTATGGGGATATAACAGACGGTAATTTTCTTTCCAATTTACTGGGGAAGGAGAAACCTGATGAAATATACCATCTTGCCGCACAGAGTTTCGTTGGTTACAGTTTCCAGAATCCTCTTTCAACATACAACGTCAATATAGGTGGAACGTTGAATGTGTGCAACGCTGTCAAAGATTATTCTCCAGATACAAGGATGTATTTTGCTGCCACATCTGAATTGTTCGGTCAACCTAAGGAATCACCACAGAATGAGAACACCCCTTTCCTCCCGAGGAGCCCATATGCGATTTCCAAACTCGCGGGATTTTGGACAGTAAGGACTTACAGGGATGCCTACAAGCTGTACATGACGAATGGAATACTTTTCAACCATGAGAGTGAGGTGAGGGGACCTGAATTTGTAACAAGAAAGATATCGCTGGGTGTGGCAAGGATAATAAAGGGATCAAGTGAACCAATAATTCTTGGTAATCTAGATGCAAGGAAGGACTGGGGTTATGCTAAAGATTATGTGAGGGGTATGTGGATGATGATGCAGCAGGACTACCCTGATGATTTTGTACTTGGGACTGGAGAGCAGCATACTGTCAGGGAATTCGCAGAGGAGGCGTTCAAGGTTGCCGGTATAAATATAACATGGAAGGGGAGCGGGGTTAACGAGATCGGAGTATCTGATGGCGGCAAAACAATGATAAAGGTAAGCAAGGAATTCTACAGACCACTTGAATCTGATAATTATTTGGCTGACTACACAAAGGCAAAGGAGAAGCTTGGATGGAGTCCTGAGGTAAAATTCAGGGAACTCGTGAGGATAATGGTCGAGAGTGATTTAAAAAATTCATGAAAATAAATAAATAGTATATATTTATACGGAATAAATGCAATCCGTCCAGACAAAATACGACGTTACAAATATCCCTTCCGTCACGATTATAATACCGGCATACAATGAGGAGAAGAGGATAGGACGGGTACTTCAGGAAATATCCGAATTCATTTTAATAAATCATCTTGATTGGGATGTAATAATTTCACTGGACGGCAATGACGGTACAGAAGAAATTATAAAACAATTTTCTAAGGACTACGCGTTCATAAGTTACAATAAACACAATGGGAGGAGCGGCAAGGGCTTTGCGATCAAAAGGGTCGTGAACGATTCAAGGGGAGAATTCACTATACTGATGGATGCAGATGGCTCGGTTCGCCTTGAATCAATATTGCAAGGTTTCGAATTCTTACCACAGTTTGATATGGTAATATTTGATAGATACTCGGTAAAAGAAAATAATATACCTCTTTACAGAAGGTTCCCCTCAAGAGGATACAACTTACTCGTTAAATTATTTTTTAACATCAGGGTAAATGATACTCAGTGCGGTTATATGATTATAAAGACTGATATAGCAAAGAGTGCATTCGGCAAGGTAACTATTAGTAATGGCTTTTTTTATGTTCCTTTACTTTATTATGTTAAAAAGAGTGGGGGGAAAATAAAGGAAATACCGATAAAATATGAATATGAAAGCGAAAGCAAATTTAGGGTTCTAGAAATGGTTCTTGGTGGAGGTATATCGCTCTTGGCATTTAGGTTAAGGCATTCAAGATTCTATAAGTATGTCCCAGAATGGACAAAAGAGCTCTATTACAGAAAATTCAAGTGGATTTAGCCTCATATCGAACAATTTTATTGTACTGTGCTGATAAAATCGATTCCTGGAACAAGAGATTTTAGGCCATTTCTACTGCTTTAGAATATTCCTCAATCCGCTCTAATGTCATCTGCTGGTTCAAATTTAAGTTCTCTCTTTGTCTTTTTCATATTCGCCTGAGTCAGCATCCAGTACCTCTTGAACAATTTCCCCATAATCTTGTTCACACTCTTTCTGGGAGTAGGAATTAGAGTAAGCCCCCGAAAGTTCAGACGTCTAATTGTATTCCTGTCCAGACCAACCCATTTTTCTACGTTGATCAAGTGGTTTCTTGT